>CAJICE010000186.1_pt1 | contig 57918 bp, 46 predicted proteins | sample 9199531 | NCBI WGS metagenome assembly CAJICE01 (sample SAMEA7708327, study PRJEB35096) | sediment metagenome | biome: marine neritic benthic zone biome [ENVO:01000025]; feature: sediment [ENVO:00002007]; material: shallow marine sediment [ENVO:03000034] sea grass bed [ENVO_01000059] ... | reverse complement strand
TTCCTGGAACTCATGGCCAGTCCGTCCTCTTCGCGGACAGTCGGGAGGGTGACAATCTCCAGATCAAGATTCAGGTCCGCCACCATCCGCCGCACCACCACGGTTTGCTGAAAATCCTTGAGCCCAAAGTATGCGCGGTGGGGAAGGACAAGATGTGGCCCGGTTTGTCAATCCCAACACCGTGGTCTGTGCCGTTGAAGAAGATGAGGGGGATGAAAATTATTTTGTTCTCGAAGAAAATTACGAGTTACTTCTGGATTCGCAGGATCAGGATGGGGAGGAACTGAATGTGATTAAACTCCCCATGCCCGGTCCTGTCTATGGGAACGAAGGGAGGCTTCCGGCAAGCTATGCGAACTTCTATATCGGGAACAGAACCGTTCTGGTGCCGACTTTCGGCCACGATAACGATGAGCGTGCTTTGGAAATACTCCAGTCCCTGTTTCCTGATCGAACAGTGACCGGTATCCGCTGTGAGGATCTGGTGCAAGGCCTTGGGGCCCTGCATTGCATCACCCAACAACAGCCATCTGTGAATGCTGAAAGAATTAATGATTGATTCGTTAATCTATGATAAGAATATAAAGATCCTGGCGACGTTGGCCACTAATATCGCCAGGATCTTGAGTCGGCGACTTCGTTCCATTGATGAACGGATCATAAAGCCTGATCCGTAAGGGGGCTAGTCCTCGATGGCAAACCTGGCAAGGTTTCTCTTGATCGGTACATATTCTCCTACGGGAACCAGTTTCTTATTGGATTTTACGCAGTCCACGATCAGGTCCCAGACCTTCTGCAAGGCTGCGGTCTCTTCATCGTTTTCAGGTGTAAACTCAACGAGTGCCTTTTCCACATTGATTTTCATAAAATTCCTCCTTGTTGATTTGTTCACGTTAATCGTGTCTGACTTCTGTGACACTATTCATTTCGTTTAAGCATCTGCCTGATTCGAAGCCGTAAAGCATTCAGCCGTATGAACCCTTCCGCATCCTTTTGATTATAGACCTGGTCGGCCTCGAAGGTTGCATAATCAGACCGGTACAGGGATCGGTCTGATTTTCTCCCCAGGACGATACAATTCCCTTTGAAGAGCTTCAGCCGTGCCGTACCGGTCACACCTGCCTGGGCTTCCTGCATGGTCTTTTTTAACAGGTCCATCTCAGGAGAGAACCAGAACCCGTTATAGATGAGTTCGGCAAACCTGGGCATCAGGGAATCACGGAGGTGCATCACTTCCCGGTCCATGGTGATGGACTCTACCGCCCGATGGGCCGCATGCAGAATTGTTCCGCCCGGTGTTTCATAGACACCTCTCGACTTCATACCCACAAACCGGTTCTCCACCATGTCCAGACGGCCGATTCCGTTTTCACCGCCGAGACGGTTCAACTCGGAAAGGAGATCTGCCGGAGAGAGGGCCTTGCCGTCGACCTGGGTGGGAATCCCCTCTACAAAATCGATCTCCACGATGGCAGGCCGGTTTGGTGCCTTTTCCGGTGATACGGTGAGCACGAACATCTCTTCAGGCGGCTCTGACCAGGGATCCTCCAGGATTCCCCCTTCAAAGCTGATGTGAAGAAGGTTCCGGTCTATACTATAGGGCCTCTCCTTTGTTACCGGCACCGGAATCCCATGTTCTTTGGCGTAAGCGACCAGTGCTTCCCGGGAACTGAGGTCCCATTCCCGCCAGGGGGCCACCACTTTGATTTCCGGGTTCAGGGCATAGGCCGAAAGCTCGAACCGGACCTGGTCATTCCCTTTGCCCGTGGCCCCGTGTGCGATCGCATCCGCTCCCTCTTTTTCTGCAATCCGGACCAGGTGTTTCGCGATCAGGGGTCGTGCCAGGGAGGTCCCCAGAAGGTATCCCCCCTCATAAACGGCATTGGCCTGCAGGGCCGGGAACACATACTCTTTTACAAATTCCTCCTGAATATCCTCCACATAGGCCTTTGATGCACCGGTCTTTTTTGCCCTGGCCTCGATCCCATTGAGCTCTTCGCCCTGACCGAGGTCGGCCGTAAAGGTGATCACCTCACAGTTATAGGTCTCCTTGAGCCATGTCACGATGATTGATGTATCGAGCCCCCCGGAATAGGCGACTACAATCTTTCGAATCTTCTCTTTCATCGGCTGGTATCCCCCATTAATAGCTCCAAAATTGCCTTCTGTGTATGAAGCCTGTTTTCAGCTTCATCCAGAACAATGGAGTGCGGCCCGTCGATGATCTCTTCCGTCACTTCTTCACCCCGGTGCGCCGGCAGGCAGTGCATGAAGAGATAATCGGGATCTGCATGTCTGGTCAGTTCCGAATTGATCTGGTAGTTGCGGAAGATCCTGGTCCGTTCGGAATGCTCTTTCTCCTGCCCCATGCTGGCCCAGACATCGGTACAGATGATCTGGGCGCCGGTAACGGCCTCGATCGGATCATCGGTAATCAGGATCTTTGCTCCCGTGATCTCTCCTTCTTCTATGGCCTCCCGGGTAATCCTTTCATCCGGTTCATAACCAACAGGGCAGGCTACAGAGAAATTGATGCCGAGTTTGGATGCCCCGTAGAGCCAGGAGTTGGCCATGTTGTTGCCGTCACCCACATAGGCAACCTTAAGGCCGTCAAGCTTCGCCAACCTCTCTTTTATGGTGAAGAGATCAGCCAGTATCTGGCAGGGGTGCAGAAGATCGGTCAGGCCGTTGATCACCGGGATGTCGGCAACCGATGCCAGTTCCTCCACATCGGATTGTTTGAAGGTCCGGATTACAATACCGTCAATATACCGGGAGAGTACACTGGCCGTGTCGGCAATACTCTCACCCCTTCCGAGTTGGAGGTCCCGGGAGCTTAAAAAGAGGGCTTGGCCTCCGAGCTGAAAGATCCCGACTTCAAAAGAGACCCGTGTTCTCGTAGAGGACTTCTCAAAGATCATCCCCAGGGTTTTCCCTTTGAGCGGCTGATAAGGGGTGCCTGACTTGTTCTTCTGTTTCAAGTCGGCAGACCTTTCCATGATCATCCTGATGTCTTCCCGGCTCAGTTCATGTAGAGTCAGCAGGTCTTTTTTCATTCTTAACCTTCAGTTTAAACAATCATTTGACGGGATGAACAGGATCGACTGGATTGTACAACCTGTTCTTAAGTCTCTATCTTGTCCATCCTGTTATCCTGTCGAGGTTTTAAGATTCCATCCAGTGTCTCAAGAAGGAGATCAATCTCCTCTTCTTCAATGATCAGCGGAGGAAGGAATCGGAGGACATTCCCCAGGGTGCAGTTGATCAGAAAGCCCTTGTTTAAACATTCATTGACAAGGGATGTGCCCTCCTCAGCCAGTTCCAGACCCATCATGAGTCCCAGGCCCCGAACCTCCCCGATGACCGGGTGGTTTTCCTTGAGTTTTTCCAGACCTTTTCGGAAGTAGTCTGACCGGGCATTGACATGCTCCAGAAAACCGGGTGAGAGAAGGGTTTTCAAGACCGCAACCCCGGCCGCGCAGGAGAGGGGATTCCCCCCAAAGGTCGCTGCGTGTGTTCCCGGGGAGAAACTCCTGGCCGCCTCTTCTGTCGCCAGAATGGCACCGATGGGGACACCGCCACCCAGTGCCTTGGCCAGGCAGATGATGTCCGGCTGAACGTTGTAATGTTCATAGGCAAAAAGCTTTCCCGTCCTTCCCATGCCGCATTGCACCTCATCAAAGATCAGCAGGGCGCCTCGTTCATTGCAGAGGTCCCGGAGCGCGCGGAGGTAGTCTTTGTCAGCCGGCCGGACACCGCCTTCTCCCTGTATGGGTTCCACCAGCACTGCGCATGTGGAATCATTCACCGCATCGTTCGCAGCAGAGATGTCATTGAAGGCCAGATACCGGAAGCCCGGAACCAGGGGCTCGAATCCTTTATGAAATTTCTCCTGACCCGTGGCCGTGATTGCGGCCAGAGTTCGTCCATGAAAGGACTGTTTCATGGTGATGATTTCGAACCGGTCCGGTTCCCCTTTGTCTTTTGCATACTTCCGCGCCAATTTGATGGCCGCTTCATTGGCCTCGGCCCCGCTGTTGCAGAAAAATGCCTTGTCTGCGAAAGAGTGTTCAATCAGGAGCTTTGCCAGTTCGGCCTGGGACTGAATATGATAGAGGTTGGAGACATGGAGGAGCTTATCAGACTGCTCCTTAATGGCCCGGACAACAGCGGGGTGACAGTGGCCCAATGCATTCACGGCAATCCCGCTCAGGAAGTCGATATACTCCTTCCCCTCTGTATCCCAGACCCTGCTCCCGAGACCCCGGACAAAGGTTACCGGGTACCGGCCATAGGTCTTCATCACGAATTTTTCTGTATCGGCTATGCAATTCTGCTGGGATTGAGTCTTCATTTTCTATTCCTGTTCCCTCTTCAAAACGATCTCCGTGCCCACACCTCCCTTTGTAAAGACTTCTAGGAGAACGGCATGCTTGATTCGGCCGTCGATGATATGGGTCTTCTGCACCCCTGCATCCAGGGCATTGAAACAAGCCGCCACTTTGGGGAGCATGCCTGAAGTGATGGTTTCTTCACTCTTCATCTTTTCCACATCTTTCATGGTTGCCGTGTGGACCAGTCCTCCGTCTCTATCCAGTATTCCTTCTACATCAGTGAGCAGGATCAGCTTTTCGGCGTTCAGCGCCGCCGCGATGCTGCCGGCCACCAGATCGGCATTGATATTATAGGAGTCGCCATTCTCTCCTTCGCCCACAGGGGCGATCACCGGGATACTCCCGCTCTTTTCAATGACCCGGATGATGTCAGGATTCACTTCCTCCACCTCTCCGACCTTGCCCAGGTCGATGATCTCCGGTACGCCCGTCTCCGGGGAGGGGCCTTTGACCACAAGTTTTTTTGCCCGAATCATACGGCCGTCCTTCCCGGTCAGCCCCACGGCCTTGCCGCCATTATTGTTGATCAACGAGACGATCTCATTGTTCACTTTCCCTCCGAGGACCATCTGAACGATATCCATGGTTTCATCATCGGTGACCCGCTGACCATGGACAAACTGGGGGATTTTGCCCATCTTCTCCATGGTCTTTCCGATCTGAGGTCCGCCGCCGTGGATGATCACCGGGTTGATCCCCACATGCTTCATGAGGATGATATCCAGAGCAAAGAAACGTTTCAGTGTTTCATCCACCATGGCGTTTCCGCCGTATTTGATCACAATGTTCTTGTCTTCGAACTTCCTGATATAGGGAAGGGCTTCAATCAGAACATCTGCGGTTTGCAGAAATTTTTTCATTTGATGAGTCATGATATTTGGTGTTCAATTTAGGGTTTGTTTTGCTGACAGCTGACTTCTGACTCCTGTCTTCTGCCTACAAGATATACCGTGACAGATCCTTGTCCTGGACAATGTCCTTCAAGGCGTCATTTACGTAATCCCGATCGATCACGGCCGCCTTGTTCTTTGCATCAGGTGCATCGAAGGAGATTTCTCCCAAAAGACGTTCAATGATGGTATAAAGCCTTCGGGCGCCGATATTTTCGGCCTGTTCGTTTACCTGCGTGGCAATGACTGCAATCTCCTCAATAGCATCATCCGTAAAGGAGAGTTTAAACCCTTCGGTCTCGAGCATGGCTGTGTACTGTTTGATCAGGGCGTTCCTGGGTTCAGTTAGAATCCGGACAAACTCTTCCTTGCCCAGGGAACTCAACTCTACACGGATCGGGAAGCGCCCCTGAAGCTCCGGGATCAGGTCCGAAGGTTTGGAAACATGAAACGCCCCGGCCGAGATAAAAAGGATGTGGTCGGTCTTGACCAGGCCGTACTTGGTGTTGACCGTGGACCCTTCCACAATGGGAAGAATATCCCGCTGGACCCCCTCCCGGGAAACAGAGGGTCCGGACCCGCCCGCCTCCCGTCCGGAGATCTTGTCGATCTCATCAATGAAAACGATCCCTGTATTCTGGACCCGGGTCAATGCCTCTTCCTTGACCTTGTCCATGTCGACAAGCCGCTGGGCCTCCTGCTCTTCTATGATTTTCCGTGCCTCCCTGATGGAGACCCGTCTCTGTTTCTTTTGTTTGGGGAGGAGGTTCCCGAGCATATCCTTGAGATTGAACTCCTCCATTCCCGACCCTGAGAAGATCTCGATCATGGGCATATTGCCGCTCACGGCCTGCTCCACATCGATCATCCGGTCATCCAGCTTCCCCTCCCGCAGCTTTTCCCGCAGCTTCTCCCGGGTCCTCCCTTTTTGCTCTTCTTTATCAATCTCTCCTGCAACCTCGATCTTCCCTTCCATATAGGATTCCTGTTGACGGGGAGAAGAGGGGAGTAAAGAGTCCAAAATCTTCTCTTCGGCATTGAAGGCCGCCTTCTCCTTGACCTGCTCCGCCATCTCCATCTTGACCATGTTGATAGCGATTTCGGTCAGGTCCCGGATCATGGATTCCACATCCCGTCCCACATAACCCACCTCGGTATATTTGGAGGCCTCCACCTTCACAAAAGGGGCCCGGGTCAGAGTGGCAAGCCTTCGGGAGATCTCGGTCTTCCCCACACCGGTGGGGCCGATCATGATGATATTCTTGGGCAGGACCTCTTCTCTCAAATCCTCGGTCAGCTGGAGTCTTCTCCAGCGATCCCGGATCGCGATGGCCACGGCCCTCTTGGCATCATCCTGACCGATAATATATTTGTCCAGTTCGGCAACAACCTGCCGGGGTGTGAGTTCAGACATAGTATTGTTCACTTTCTCATTGTCGAAGTTTCGGATAAGTCTATTTTAATGGTGATCATAAAAGCCGGCATAAATTCGAAATCCTAATATCTAAATCCTAAACAAATCCTAAATTCAAAATTCTAATAACCGAAATATAATAGGTGTATTGCTCATCTCATGGGTGTTCAGTGTTTTCTGTCATTGTCATATAGTCATAACCGGAATGGACCTTTTCCCTCTAAGGCATGAGGTTTGGAATTTTGGATTTGGGTGATTTGATATTGTTTCGGATTTCGGATTTCGAAATTAGAATTTTAGTCGAATTGATCTGCTCACCCAATCCTTTTAACTTATTATTAAGCCCAACTTTCTAAAAGGCCTTACAGCTCCTCGACAACGATCTCCTGGTTCGTATAGATACAGATCCCCGCAGCAATGGACATGGCCTCCTGAACGGACTCACGGGCAGAAAGGTCGGCATGCATCACCAGTGCCCTGGCCGCGGCCTGGGCATAAGGGCCTCCGGAGCCGATGGCCACGATCCCGTCATCGGGCTCCACCACATCCCCTGTGCCGGATAGGATGAAAGAATGTTCCCGGTCCACCGCAATCATCATGGCGTCCAGTCGTCGGAGGATCTTGTCGGTCCTCCAGTCTTTGGCAAGTTCCACGGCGGCCCGCGTCAGGTTTCCGCTGAACTGTTCCAGCTTGGCCTCGAAATTCTCAAAGAGCGTAAAAGCGTCGGCCGTGGCCCCGGCAAACCCCACCAGAACCTGGTGATTGTAAAGCCTCCGGATCTTCCTGGCCTTCTGTTTCAGGACCGTATTCCCGACCGTGACCTGGCCGTCCCCCCCCAGGGCGACCTGTCCATTCTTCCGGACCGAAAGAATCGTTGTCCCTCTCAAGTTTGTATCCATAGATAGTTCGTCCATTATTTAAGATTTACGGAAAAGTCATATTTTCTCAGATTTATATCAAAATGTCAATGAAGTCAATGCGCCTCAGACCAGTTTTTTCCCACCCCCACATCCACGACCAGCGGGACTTTCAGGGAAATGACCCCTTCCATCCCCTGTTTCAGGATCTTTTTGGCCTGATCCAGCTCCTTTTCAGGGGCTTCCACAATCAATTCATCATGGATCTGCAGGATTAATCTGGTACGCATCTTCTTATTCTGAAGGGTCTTGGAGATCCCGATCATGGCCACCTTGATGATGTCTGCCGCACTTCCCTGGACCGGTGTATTGATGGCTGTTCTTTCCCCCATGGCCGCAACATTTTTATTGTTGCTGGTCAGTTCGGGGATCAGCCGCCTCCGGTTCATGATGGTGGTCACATAACCGTTCTTGCGGGCCTCTTCCAGGAGCTCATCCTGGTATACTTTCACACCGGGATAACGGTCGAAATAGTTCTGGATATATTCGTCGGCCGCGTTCACCGGGATCCCGAGCTGACGGGAAAGTCCGAACCGTCCCATGCCGTAAATGATTCCGAAATTTACCACCTTGGCATCCCGACGCATCTCGGGATTCACCTTCTCCGCTGGAAGGTCGAAGATCTCCATGGCCGTCCGGGTATGGATATCTTCATCGTTCTGAAATGCAGAGATCAGCCTCTCATCTTCGGACAGGTGGGCCAGGATCCGGAGCTCCACCTGGGAGTAGTCGGCTGAGACCAGGACGTGCCCCGGTTCGGCCACAAAGGCCTCCCGGATCTTTCTCCCCAGGGGGGTGCGGATCGGGATGTTCTGCATGTTGGGGTTGGAACTGCTGAGCCTCCCTGTGGCTGTGACCGTCTGATTGAAAGAGGTATGGACCCTGCCGGTCCCGGGGTGGATCATCCTGGGGAGGGCATCCACATAGGTGGTCTTGAGCTTGTTCAGAGAACGGTACTCCAGGATCTCTCTGGGGAGTTCATGCTCCTCGGCCAGCTGCTGCAGGACCTCCACATTTGTGGAATAGCCCGTCTTGGTTTTTTTGACCGGTTTGATCTTGAGCTTGGTAAAAAGGATGTTTGAGAGCTGCTGGGTGGAGTTGATGTTGAACTCCTCCCCGGCCAGGTCATAGATCTTTTTGATCAAGAGTTCCAGTTGTCCCCCGATCTCTCCGGACATTTTTGAGAGAAACTCGGCATCGATCTTCGCACCTGACTGCTCCATGTGGGCCAGGACCGTGACCAGGGGCATCTCGATCTCGTGGAAGAGACCGTCCAGGTTGTTCTCCTTGAGCATCGGTTCCAGGGTCTTGTAAAGGGAGTAGGTGATCTCCGCATCCTCAGCCGAGTATTCTGTGGCCTGGTCAACGGGGACCTGGTCAAAACCGATCATCTTCTTGCCTGTGCCCGCAACCTCGGCATAGGTGATCATTTTGTGGTTCAGATAGGTCAGGGCCAGGTCGTTCAGGTTGTGGGTGGTCCGGGAAGGATTGAGCAGATAGGACGCCACCATGGTGTCAAAGTAGATCCCATCCAGTTCGATTCCGGCGTTTTTCAGGACCAGCATGTCGTATTTGATATTCTGTCCTATTTTACGGATCCCCCGGTCTGTGAAAACCGGGTTTAAAACCTTAAGAGTTTGGTCCAGGGAGAGCTGTTTCGGTGCATCGGGATAGGTGTGGGCCACAGGGATATAAATTCCCTCATCTTCCCTGATCGAAAGTGAGATCCCCACGATTTCTGCTCTCATGGGATCCAGGGCCGTGGTCTCCAGGTCCAGGGAGACCTCTTTCTGTTTATTGACCCGGTCCAGAAATACCTTGAGCTCCTTCATGTGAAATATTGTTCGATAGTCCTTCTCCCTCTTTTGGATCTCTCCGGAGAATTCCTTGAGCATGCTTGTAAACTCCAGTTCACGTAGGAGGTCCATCAGGTCCTCCAGTCTGGGTTCACTGTATTTAAACTCCTCGAGGTCCATAGAGAGGGGAAGTCCGGTGTCGATGGTCACAAGTTCCCGGCTGAGACGGGCCATTTCCTGGTTCTCCCGGATTTTCTCCCCCATCTTCCCCTTGATCCTTCCGGCGTTGGCAAGGAGCCCTTCCACATCGTGATGTTCCTTGATTAATTTCATCGCGGTCTTCTGTCCCACACCGGGGATGCCGGGGATATTGTCCGACGAGTCCCCCATCAGGGCCATGACCTCGATCAGTCGGCCCGGTTCCACACCGAAACGGGCCAGTACCTCCTCTTCGCCGTAGACCTCCTCTTTCATGGTGTCATAGACCTTGACATGTTCGCCCACCAGCTGGAGCAGGTCCTTGTCACCGGTGACAATTGTTACATCCAGGCCCTTCTCATCGCCCATCCGTGACAGGGTCCCGAGAATATCGTCGGCCTCGATCCCTTGCATCTCTATCTTGGGGATACCGAATCCCCCGACCATCTTCTTGATATAGGGGATCTGGGGTTGAAGGTCATCGGGCATCTCCGGACGGTTTGCCTTGTAATCGGGGTAGAGATCATGCCGCACCGTCGGGCCTTTGGTGTCAAAGGCCACAGCCACGTAGTCCGGTTTCTTTTCATCAATAATTTTCATGAGCATGCGGGTAAACCCGTAGACCGCATTGGTGGGGAGCCCTTTTGAGTTGGAAAGGTTCCGGATGGCATAAAAGGCACGGTAGATATAGGAGCTTCCGTCGATCAGGTAGAGGGTCTTTTTCTGGGACATCATCGGATCCCCTGAAATGCAAAATTAAAATAAGTAACAACAATATCTAAAATATTAATATTTTTCAAGGATTAAGGAGGGAAATGGGCAATCCGTTGGGAGAGGCATTTTGTATCAGGGAGAATCTACAAGAGCAGGTGATATCATACCTGGTGCCAGGGGGGGATTTGCCAGCATCGGGTATTCAGGGTATCATTTATTACTATAACGAAACCTGTCAAAAGGTGCCGTTTTTTAAGAGATATTTGACAAAAGGGATGGCGAATGAAGAGAAAGTACAAAAGCAGGGACAGGCTCTCGAAAGAATTGGAAGAGATGCACCTCATATCCAATCAACTGGAGGCGTGCCGAAGTGAAATTATCAGCGCGCAGAAAAAATATGAAGCCATCTTGGAGTCTGCACCGGACGCCATGGTATTTGTCAATCAGGAAGGGAAGATTGTCTTGCTGAACGAGCAGCTGGAGAAGTTGTTCGGTTACTATCCAGAGGAATTAATTGGCAAGGATATGCTAGTTTTAATTCCGGAACGTTTTCGAAGCAAACATTCTGAATATGTTGAAGAATTCTTTTTGCAACCCGGGGCACGCCACATGGGCTCTGGTGTCATCATCTATGGGCTTAAAAAAGACGGTACGGAATTTCCGGCCGATATCAGTCTGAGCCCTCTGCAGACCGATAACGGTTTGCTTGCTGTGGCTGCTGTGAGAGATATCACGGAACGGAAGATGATAGAAGACCAGATGGAGCTGGACTATCAGATTCAGAGGGTGATCAGTTCCATTCTGAAGATCTCCCTGGAACCGATTTCTCTGAAAGAACAGCTGGAACACGTTCTGGACCTGATCCTTTCGGTTCCCAAGCTCGCATTGCTTTCGGGAGGGGTTATCTATCTTGTGGAGGATGAACCGGAGGTGCTGGTCATGAAGGCCCAGCGCCGGATTGCGGATTCCATGCGCATTCAATGCGCAAAAGTCCCTTTCGGAAAGTGTCTTTGCGGCAAGGCCGCATCCCTGCGCAAGGTTATTTTTTTTGAGTCCGTCGATGACTGTCATGAAATCCGTTACAAAGGGATGGTTCCCCACGGGCATTATTGTGTGCCCATCGTATGCCGTGATATCTGTCTCGGGTTAATCAGTGTGCCTATAAAGGAAGGGCACAAGAGAAGCGAGGAAGAGGAACAGTTTCTGATTGCCGTGGCGAACACGCTGGCCGGAGTTATTGAACGGAAGAAGGCAGTGCAGGCCTTACAGGAGAGCGAGGAGAAATACCGAACACTTGTGGACAATGTGAATGTGGGTGTCTATCGAAGTACAGGCACTCCGAAAGGCCGTTTTCTGCAGGCGAATCCTGCAATCGCCAAGATGTTCGGCTATGATTCTGTTCGCGAGTTTATGAAGCTTGATGTTTCAGAGCTTTATCAGGATTCGGAAGAGAGGAAACTATTTGTCGACGAGATCATCCGGCAGGGTTTTGTCAGGGATAAAGAATTACGCTTGAAGAGAAAGGACGGCACTCCTATCTGGGGGTCCGTCACCGCGAATGCCCAGTTTGATGACAAGGGGCATGTTAGATGGTTTGATGGAATTATTGAGGATGTGACCGAGCGCAAACAGGCCGAATTGGAAAAAGAACGTCTCCTTGAACAGCTCACCCAGGCGGAAAAGATGGCGGCCCTGGGAAGGCTGACACAGAACGTCGCCCATGCAATCCGAAATCCTTTGACCTCTGTAGGCGGATTTGCACGGAGACTGAATCAGAGAATTGCCGAAGGTACCAAAGAGAAGGAATATTCAAATTTTATACTCTCCAGTGTCAGCAGACTTGAAAGCATTCTGAATAATATCCTCACCTTTTCCAGACAGGAAATACTATATCTGAAAGAACACCCTATCCATGCAATTATCGATCAGGTCTTATCCGAGTATGGAGAGCAATGTGTGGAGCGGTCCATCACTGTCCACAAGGAATACGGGGACGTCCCCGGAATCCTTCTCGATAAAAATCAGGTGCAGGAAGCGATCGGGATTCTTGTTTCCAACGCGATACAGTCGATGCCCGGGGGCGGGACTTTGACCGTTCAGATAGAACAGGAGATCATGAAACAGTCCCGTTTTGTCTCAGTGAAAATAATGGATACGGGTAAGGGAATTCCTGAAGATAAATTAGGCATGATTTTTGAGCCTTTTTTTACCATCGATGAAACAGAAAGGGCGGCAAGCCTGGGACTTCCTATCAGCAAAAAAGTTGTAGAAGATCATTGTGGTTTTATTGAAGTCGAGAGTCAAGTTGGAAAGGGTACCACCTACAGCCTCTATTTCCCAAGTGAACCACAGCCCTGAGACCCGTCTTTCGCATACTCACACTCTAGCCCGGATATTACATGACGACCTCCCATGCAATATCCGGGCTAGATCCCGTCGGAAAGATTGAAAGGGGATAAATATGATTCTGAGAATAATATTTTATCCTGCCATCGCGTTGATGAACCATCTGAAAATTCCACAGAAGATGGTCATCCTGGCATTTGTCTTCTCTCTGCCTCTTGCAGCCTTCATGTATCTGTTAATCTCTGAAACCAATATGAAAACAAATTTTGTAGAAAAAGAGAGATTGGGCACAGTCTATAATCAGCACCTTGCAAAATTTTTCCAGGACATGCAGCAGCATCGTGGAATGGCCAATGCCTTTTTGAATGGGGATGCCACTTTCGAAGAGAACCTTATCCTCAAGCAATCCCAAATAGAGGAGCATATCGAGGCGCTCGATTCTGTGGACAATGAGCTTGGCGCAACACTTGAAACAAGGGACAGATGGAGCGCATTAAAAGAAAAATGGCGGGTTCTGAGGGCGCAGATCTTCGGCATGAAGGCCCATGATGGGTATGAGGTTCATACTTTACTTATCGAGGAGATTCTTGCTCTCATGGCTCACGTGGCGGATGTCTCCAATCTGACGCTGGACCCTGTTGTGGAGAGTTTTTACCTCATGGACACGGTGGTGAACAAACTGCCTGTGGCCATTGAACATGCGGGAAAGATCAGGGGGCTGGGGGCAGGTGCCATCGTGCCGAAAAGCCTCACCGCTGAAGAGAAAGCTCACCTCATTGTTCTGGCCGGACTTTGCACGGCGACCATGGAAGGGGTGCAGGGAAATATGCGTAAGGCTTTTCACGAGGATTCAGATCTCGAACCCCGGTTGGAAGGGGACATGCAGGAGGCCGTTCATGCCATGCAGGGAGCATTGGAGATGCTTGACAGGAGGGTCATCAATGCCCGGGATATCACCATTGAGCCGGCTGAATATTTTGATCTCTTTACGGGTGCCATTAATATGAGCTTTAGACTCCATGACTCGGTAACCTCTTCTTTGTACAGGATATTACAGGAACGAATGGAAAATCTGACAAAGAAAAAAAAATACATTCAACTCTTTGCTATCCTCTCATTGGCCGTTCTTTTTTATCTTTTCGTGGGAAACTATTTCTCGATCATGAATTCCCTCACTAAATTGATGCACGCATCAAGACAGATCGGCGGCGGTGATATGCACGTGAATGTTGTCCTTGAAGCAAAAGATGAGCTTGAAAGCGTGGCGGAGTGCTTCAATGATATGGCACAGAATCTGGCCAGATATACGGCGGCTATCATTGCAACAAATGAAGCGCTTGAAGGCGAAATCGTTGAGCGGAAGAAGGCTGAGGATAAGTTAGAAGAGGCCATGGCAGAATTAAGGCGTTCCAATGCTCAGTTGGAAGAGTTTGCCTATATGGCGTCCCACGACTTGAAGGAACCTCTGATAACCGTGGGGGCGGACCTGAAACTTCTGCAGCGGAGAATAAGGGGCAAACATGATCCCGAGGCCGACACGTTTATATCGGAGGCCTTGGACGGTGTGATGCGGATGGAAAGGCTCATCAGTGATCTGCTGGAGTACTCCCGAGTGGGTATTACCGAGAAACCTCTGGAGATGACCGATTGTTCGGGAGTGGTGGCCCTTTCCCTCACAAATCTGAAGGCGGCGATTAAAACGAGTGGTGCAAACATAACGCTTGATCCCCTGCCCGAAATTATGGCTGACCCCAAACTGCTAGTCCAGCTCTTCCAGAATCTCGTCAACAATGCCATCCAGTACCGCAGTATGGATCCGCCACACATACATATCTCGGCTGTGCATAAGGAAAGAGAATGGGTCTTTTCGGTCAGCGACAACGGCATGGGCATCCCCAGGGAACATGCGGGGAAAATTTTTGAGATCTTTCATCGCCTGAACAGTAACAACTGCACCGGTACAGGTATCGGTCTGGCAACCTGCAAGAAGATCATGGAAAGGCATTCAGGGAAGATCTGGGTTGAATCCGAATCCGGCAAGGGTTCCACCTTTTACTTCATGATCCCCGACAGGAAGTCAGCGTGAATTCTATGATGGAGGTCCTTCTTGGACTTAATGGAGGGATCTATATGCATGAGTCCCCCAGACTCCTTTTTTCGTCCAGTTGTCCGAATAGTAGATCTGCGATACATTCTCAGGCAGAAAGGTGAATCGTCTGCGAGAAGAATTTCTCAAACAAAGGGAGTCACAGAGCCATGCCCAGAGATATCCCCGTCGGGAACCGGAAACTTCTTGTCTGCTTTGACCAGAATTATCAGATCCGTGACTTTTATTTCCCTCACGTGGGGCAGGAGGATCATGTGGGAGGACGTGTTTTGTATTTCGGCCTCTGGACAGAGGGCCGCTTCTCATGGGTGGGGCCCGACTGGGAGAAAGATCTCAGGTATGAACCGGACACCCTGGTGACACGGGTCACGCTCTTCCACAAAGAGCTGGGGCTTCGGCTGAACTGCCGCGATGCCGTGGATTTTCATGAAAACATCTACCTGCGGGAGGTGACCGTAGAGAATCTCCAGCCCAGAGAGAGGGAGGTCCGGCTCTTCTTCGGGCAGGATTTCAATATTTCGGGAAACGATGTGGGTGATACGGCAACCTTTGATCCTGAAAGCGGCGGCATGGTCCATTACAAGGGTGCACGGTATTTTCTTGCCGGCGGCTTTTCCGGAGATTCAGAGGGCTTGGCCCAGTACGCTGCGGGCAAGAAGGGATTGGACGGAAAGGAGGGCACCTTCAGGGATGCCGAAGACGGGGTGCTCTCAGGAAACGCTGTGGCCCAGGGCTCGGTGGATTCGGTGATTGCCCTGAGCATGACCCTGGACGGGCTGGAAAGCGGCAAGGCCTACTACTGGATTGCCGCGGGTCAGGGCTGGGATGAGGTCCGGCACCTGAATGCGCTGGTCAGGAAGAGAGGGCCTGAGAGGCTGATTCAGCGGACCTCGGACTACTGGAGCATCTGGCAGCGCAAAGAGAGACCCCCCATGGACCAGTTTCCCGAAGCGGTGCAGGAGCTCTACCGAAGGAGCCTGCTGGTTCTGGCCACCCAGATCGATTCAGAAGGAGGGATCCTCGCGGCCAATGATACGGATGTGCTTCAATTCAACAGGGATACCTACTCCTACATCTGGCCCCGGGACGGCGCACTGGTCGCCAATGCCCTGGACCTGGCAGGGTATCCCATGCCGGCACAGAGCTTCTATCAGTTTATTGCAAGGGTCATCGGCCAGGAAGGCTACCTCCTCCACAAATACAACCCCGACGGTACCCCAGCCTCCTCCTGGCACCCCTGGGTCAACGGCGGAGAGCGCCAGCTTCCCATCCAGGAGGACGAGACGGCCCTGGTGGTCTGGGCGTTGTGGCATCACTTTGTCCTCTACCGTGACATCGAGTTCATCAAGCCCCTTTATAAACCCCTGATCAAGAATGCGGCCAATTTTATGTGCCGGTACAGAGATGAGGAGACCGGCCTGCCTGCACCGTCCTATGACCTCTGGGAGGAGCGTCGGGGAATCCTGAGCTTCACCGTGGGTGCGGTCTTCGGGGGATTGACTGCCGCGTCACTTTTCTGTACGGTATTCGGTGAGAAGGAGAAGGCCGAAGAATACCGCAAGACCGCAGCAGAGATCCGGGACGCGGCCTCCAGACATCTTTTCCGAAACGATCTGGACCGCTTCTGTCGCATGGTTTATCATCATGAGAACGGCGGACTGGAAGTGGACGGCACCCTTGACGCCAGTCTTTGGGGGCTCTTCGCCTTCGGTCTCTATTCGGCACGGGACCCGCGGATCGTTTCCACCATGAATATGATGAGGGAGATCCTCTGGGTCAAGACCGAAGTCGGCGGGATGGCCCGTTATGAAGGTGACTATTATCATCGTGTCAGTGAGGAGGTTCCCGGCAACCCCTGGTTTATCTGCACGCTCTGGTTTGCGGACTACCTGACCCACAAGGCGGAGAACGAAAAGGAGCTGGAAAATGCCATGGAAATCATCAACTGGGTGGCGGGACATACCCTCCCCTCCGGTGTCCTGGCCGAGCAGGTCCATCCCTTCAATGGCGAACCCCTTTCGGTCTCGCCCCTCACATGGAGCCATGCCACCTTCGTCTCATCGACCCAGCGAATCATACGCCGGCTGGCCGCCATGAAAACCTGTCCCGAATGCGACATGACCCTGGTTCGGGATATGCGGAGGGTTGACTGGATTGAAAAGCTCTATGCCGAGGCCTGCGAATCCATTCACGGGATCTGCAAGATCTGATCTTCTCACGGCTCTTGAGAGAAGGATTAATCTGTCAAATGTGTAGGTCCGGGCCCTGTGGGCCATGACCAGAAGGACGGTTACAATGTACGAGAGGCGCTTTCAAAATATCATGCGTGTTGCTCTGAGGATTACTTCATCCCTTAATATCGGAGACATCCTGGAAATGATTCGGGACGAAGTCAAAGTGACCCTTCCCCATGCCCGAGAGGCCTGTTTGTTGATCTTCGATAATGAGGCCCCGGAATATACCCGTCCCCTGCACTGTGCGGTTCATAAGAACCGGATCAACTGTCAGCTCTGCAAGCGCGGGCGCGAAACCATCCGGAAAGCACTGGACCAACCACAGACCGTACAAAGTTCATCCTGTCAAAATAACAGTATTTCCTCCGATGGAGGTGACGAGGTTCTTTGCGAGATAGCTTTACCCATTTCCAGTGGGGGACAACCTTTAGCGGTACTGGTTATTATGGCGAAGAAAGGCCATAGCTTTGATGAGCAAGACGTCACTCTCCTCAAGGACCTTGCGGACCTTGCCACGAATGCCATTGTCAATTCGCGCAGTTATTGGAGGATGGTACAGGCAAAGCTGACAGTGGATAATATCCTGGAGCATTTACGGCCATTCGTTCCGGAGACCGTCCAGCGGATCGTAGAGAAGAATCCATCTGCCCCCTCCTTGAAAAAGCAGGACGTGGATGTCTCAATCCTCTTTTTGGATATCGCAGGTTACACGACGATCAGTGCCTCCCTCACTCAGGATAAAGTAAATTTCATTATCGAAAAATATTTTTCCAGTTTTCTTGATGTAATCTACACCCATGAAGGGGACATCAATGAGACTGCTGGAGATGGCCTGATGGTCATTTTCCAGGGAACTGCCGAGGAGAATTCTCTCAACGCTTCCAAAGCAGCTTTAGCTATTCGACGTAAAACCATGGAGATCAACAATGAACTGGCGGACCGTTTTAAACCGGTCGTCGTGAATATGGGGATAAACTCCGGGATTGCCTCTGTGGGAATGACCCGCTTTCATGGAACGAGCGGTACACGTATGACCTTCACAGCCGCGGGCCCGGTCACCAATCTGGCGGCGAGAATTGCCTCGGCCTCCAAAGAGGGAGACATCCTGTTGGGCCCTGAAACTGCAGGACGAATACGCGAATTGACCCCTCTTTATGACCGTGGTCCTGTAAAATTCAAGAACGTGAAAGAAGAGGTTCAGATTTTCAGTTTGGTTCGTTCCCATTAAACCGAATATTGCATGAATGATCGTCATGAGAGGCCGGATAAACTGCCGTATCCGGCCTCGTAATAGATTTACTCATGCAATATTCGGTTTAAAGACACCCGCATTAATACCCCAGGCAAATAATGCAATTTCCCCGGATGAAGAATTTCATATTGAAAATAAACAGAAATCATTATACCATATTATTAAGAGCCACCGATAAACCCTTCCATATAACCTGATCCTATTTTGTCTTAGATAGGAAATGAGCCGTCTGTCATAAATTCATAGTCATAAAAGCCGGGATAGAATATGGCTTTTAGGGCATCTAATATTTGATACAGGCAAATAGATTAAGGGAGGTCTATTATGAAAACCAAAGTACATGTGTTCCTGTCGATGATCTTGTTAACAATGGTCGGTTGCTCGCATCAGATCTATGGAACGGTATTGCCGCAAGCAGATGGTACATACAGGGCAATAGGTTCAGGAAAGCAGGAACGGACAGCCTATAAAATGGTCGAGACCGACGCGACAACAACATGCAAGAGAGAGGGTTATAATAATTTTTATTCCATACAGCAGAATTCTGAATATGTTGGCCCAAAATTAACGGGTGGCGAAGAAAAGGGATTAACAGGAATGACATTAACAATTTTGGAAGCTGCTGCAAAATATAAGACCAAGGAAAATTACAAAGTTGAAATGATCTTTAAATGTCAATGAGAGGAAAGATTGGATTCTGGTCGTCCCCTCAGCCATTGACATGGTAGAAGCGCCAGATATTCGGTCTCAAACTCTCTTCCTATCATGGACAAGAAGACCATGTAGATCAGGTGTTTCAAAGAGGAATCCAACTAGTGTCGTGTCAACCTTGTAGTGTCTTTTGGTGTCACCCCCCTCATCCTAACCTTCTCCCCTATGGGGAGAAGGGATGTTTGAACTTCCTCTCCCCATGGGGAGAGGATTGAGGTGAGGGGGGAATGGGATACGTCATTTTACACGTGAAACGACACTAGGGGGGGCTAGTCAATTTTCCGCCTTTTTAATATGCGCGATGCTTTTGGATATAATAGATGGTCTCAGGATTAGAAGGGAACACGAGACTGAAAAGGTTTGTCATCGCCGTAGGCGGCGGAAAAGGGGGAACCGGCAAAAGCCTTCTCTCTGCAAACCTTGGGATCGCTCTGGCCGAGCTTAGACAGCATGTCATTGTGATCGACCTGGATCTGGGTGGAGCCAACCTCCATACGTGCCTTGGGATCAGATCTCCAAAAGCCACGCTGGGCGATTTTCTCAACAAGAAAGTTGGCAAGATCGAAAAGATACTCCTACCCACCCCCATACCACGCTTGAAACTGATAAATGGTTCCAACGACCCCCTCGAAATTGCAAACCTCCCCTATGCCCAAAAAATAAGGCTCATCAAGCAGTTCAAAAACCTCCAGGCGGATTTTATTATCCTGGATCTCGGAGGAGGGACCACACTCAACGTCCTGGACTTCTTCTTGACGGCAGATTATGGGATCATTGTCGCCATCCCGGAACCGACCTCCATGGAAAATGCCTCACTTTTTATCAAGTGTTTCATGATGAGGCACCTCAAGAGACTCCTGAAACAGTTTCCCATAGAGAATATTCAAGACCGGATCAAAGACCCCGGTAATCGAGATTCGGTGCGGACCTTTAGAGATTTGTTACGCTTAATCAGATCCTTTGATAAGGCGGGGGCCAGAAAGATTGAAACCAAGCTCGAATATTTCAAGTTCGGCCTGATCATGAATAAACTCCGTGAACACAGTGAAGCACAGATCGGTAATTCCTATCAATCAATGATTCGTCGTTGTCTGGGAATTCAGATGGACTATTTGGGGCCGATTACTCACGATGAAAAGATACCCTCATCGGTCAAGAAGTTTCAACCCTTGCTCGTCGGCCATCCTCATGCCAGGGCCTCTCATGCGATTCGTTTAATTGCTAAGAGGATTCTTGGAATGGATCAGCTGGTTTCCCCCCTTCATGAAGGGGCCTCTCTTTATACCCAGCAGAAGACAAAAAAGAGCAGACCTGAAATTTTACATGATATAAATAAGAAGAAATCAGTGTAAGGATGACTATGCAGCGGCTTCGATTTATCCAGGATGTGAGACGAAACAGCTGACATATCTATCCAATTTGAACTTCGAAAATTCTCAAATTTATACGACACGAATCTGCTTCAAGGGTTGAGGAATCGGGAAATGAAAGATATTGATGAATGCAATTATTACGATCTCCTGGAGATCCCTGAAGACGCGTCTAAGATCGCGATTAGAGAAGCCTATCACGCCTCTCGTGATCTCTTTGCTGAAGGCTCAACGATTTCGTATAATTTCTTTTCTGATCAGGAAAGAGAGTCCTTATTAAAGCGCCTTAAAGCGGCTTATGAAACGCTCACTAACGATAACAAGAGGATTGCCTACGATAAAGAAATCTTTCAACGGATTGGGAAATGGTATCAACCCGCAGCACCTGTACAGACGCTCCCTGATCAAGGGCGAGTAGAACAACATGGCATAGAAAAGAAATGTGAAATAGATCTGCGGGATTTTCTTAATGAGGACGGCCTGATTTCTCTACGTGAGTTAAGAGAAGCCGTTCGTATCACACAGGAGGAGATTTCCAAAGTCGTTAAAATCAGGGTTTCCATGATACTCGCTCTGGAAGCAAGGGATTTTTCCAGGCTTCCGCCCCCAACCTACATCAAAGGATATCTTAAGTCTTATGCACAGACTCTCGGGATCAAGCCCGATGAACTCGTGGAGGCCTACGGGCCTTTGGGCCCTAAATAGCCTTAAGAAAATACCATCTCAATTACTCTGCATGGACAACATCCGCTTTCGGAGCCCGTCCCCCTGTAATTTATTAAAAATAAGGTTCTAGACAGTCTTGTGTGGGCAAAAACAAAAGGTCATGATTGACCTAAACCTGCACGATACATCACAAAAAGAAAAAACATTTTTCAGACAGGATAACAGGATTGACAGGATCTTTTAAGAGATTGATTTTTGATATCCTGTTTATCCAGTAAATCCTGTTAAAGGCTTTTATGTTTCTTATGTTTATCCCTCCTTTTGCTGTTTTCGCCAGGAAAGAGAAAAAAGAAGTCTTTTTTTGAACTGTTGTCGAAATAAGGTTATCATGATTTTCCACTGAACCAGAATTGCTTGACATTTGATCTATGCGGATAGATGTTACCCATACATTCCTGTCAAAAATCAAAAATAAAAAGGCCCCCGGTCAGTGACCTGGGGGCCTACTCTTTTGAATGAATTGGATGAGCGGTTTTACCCTTTACTTCTTGTTTTCAGCCATCCCGTTTTCCATCTCCGGTTCCCTGAGAAATCCCACCGCATTGACCACAGAACCGGCAAGAGTTCCGAGCACGGAGCCGATGACGATGCTGGCGAATCCAAGGCACAGAATCCCGAGGAGGATACCGAGGACAAGGAGCATCCGAATTGCAAGGGTCATCTCGAGGGGGCCGCCTGCCAGCTTACCCAGCAGCATGAGCATCCCATATCCGCCATAATGAAATCCGGGGATGATACCGAAGATCAGGAAGGCGACCACTCCGAGTACCGCACCTACCTTCATTCCTGTTCTCAGGACTTGATTTTGTTTCGTTTTCATTTTGGGCCTCCTTTCGATTTATGTTATCTGAAACTCTGTTTTTAATGTGACCTCTTATGTGTCCTTCTACCTATTGATATAGCAAACTCCGTGCCAAAAATAATGAAAAATCTTAAATGATTGATAATAATAGGTTTTATTAGAAAAGATGAATTTCTGAGTTTCAATTTAAGCTGAAATTGTGAAGTAATTTTATGACATGGTGTAATGTTTTTATGATAACAGGAAGGCGTCTGTCCCTTTGTATTATTATAAATAAAAAGCCATCCAAATGGTTCTTATTTGGATGGCTCTCTATGTAATCTTGCAATGCCAGAACGGGAATTTCCAAAGCATTTTTACAAGGTGGGTGCTTCGATAGATGCTTAGGCTTCCTCCTGAGCTTGTGGAGGCTTGCTCACCACATCCAACTCCCGCTCCCATAATAGTTAAAATAGATCAATGGTTAACCCGTTCTAAGGCATCGCAAGCCTTGTATTTGTCTCAAATATACCTCTGCTTTTCATGGTTGTCAAGGCGGTTAGAAAGAGCGATATTCCTTTTAAATCACTATTATAATCTTAAATATAGCTAAAAATCCTTCAATTTTGTTAATGTGAAATTATTTTCCTAAAAATGGAAAAAATTTACACAAAATAAGAAAAACATTTCCACCATAAGATTCAGGTTTTTTAGATTCAATGGACCCCATCAGTTTGAAAAATAAAAATTGCCTAATGATTATAATTGTTTAATTCACATTGCCCTGGAGATAACAACGAAGTGGCAACATTCTTGCATAATCATAAAAATATTAGATACCAGGCACTTTTTTTGCGTGTGTGGGAATCAATGGGGAAAGAAGTTTCACTTCCAGGGAGAAGTAACCGTGTTAGACCGAAGGTCTGCAATGTTATTGGCTGCGTTATGGCTGCTATACGGCCTGGCAGCCACAGTTCATGCCTGGCTGGCCTGAGCGGCATGTGGAGGAAATCAAAGGGAAAGGGAGTTCCATATGATCCAGTTCCATGTTCGGGGCTGGTCTATATAAAGATCCTTCCTCAATGGAAAGGATAGGCCCCATCTCATCAAAGATGGGGCTTTTTTTTGTTTCCATTTTTTTCAGACCCTATCCTGCTATGATGGCTGGTCGTCTCCATAGATCTTTTGGTATTTGTTCTTCAGGGCCCTGAGTGTCCGGAGATAATCTGTTTTGTGTGTGAGGTTTGCAGAACCTTTTAAATCTATGATCAGGGAGTCTATGGGATATCGGATATCAATACCCCACTTGTTCAGGGAGTTCTGGTTTGCCAGGTCCAGGACCAGAATGGAGTAGTATTGAGTCAGCATCCTCACGCGGGAGTCCCGACGCATGAGATAGGATCTGCCGCCGAGGGTGTTCAGGAAGAACACGGCATACTCATAAACGTCCTGAAGGGGGAGGCTCATCCCCAGTTCATGACCCTTGCTCCGGCAAATATCCCCTTGACCAATGACCTGATGAAGGAGTTCAAAGGAGGGTTCCATGATATCCCCATCATTCTTGAGTATATCCCTCAGGAGATAGGTGTTGTTTTTACCCAGCACCCTGAAGAAGTGAGCAGTGTTCTGCAGCACCTTCAGCAGGCTGTCCGTTTCCCTGACCACCACCGGAGGATTCTTGAACATCCTGGGGAGGAGGCCTTTGAAGTGCGCATAGGTTCCTTCTTCCAACCCATAGGCTGCAACATAGTCTTGCCTGTCGAGATAGTCGAAAAAATTGACCAGCTGCTGCTGGAGATCTCTGCATACATCTTCTTCGGTCTCTTCCTTTTCCACCTCTGCTGGAGGTGCCGGTTTGTCCTCACCGAAGACCTCCTCCATCCGTTCTTCAGGAACGGACGGGGCCTGGGCCCTGGTCTCCTCCTGGATGATGGCGATCTCCTCTTCGAGGGTTGCAATTTTTTCTTCTAAAGGCTCCTTCTCCTTTTCGACTTCTTTTTCGATGACATCTTTTGCAAACCACTTTGCGATTTTATCCCGGTCCATGAAGGCATAAACCGCAAGGCCGATGACAATAAGAATGATGATGAGTAGGGTGATGAAAGATTTTTCTGAGGTTCTGTCCCGATCCGTATACATGGCGTCTACCCCATAGGTGAAATGTGAACAGGTGGCATTTCGTTTAAAATCCAATCTAACAATATAGACGTATCCTGTCAAGAATCTAAAGGGTCCGTCCCTGATGATTCATCCTGTGCCATTTGCTGAGATCCCTGGAAGACTATATAATACAAACCATTCCATGCAAACCGAAAAGGGGGATAAGCTATTGCCGATCAAGAGAAGCCCGGACGACGGAGGACACCGTCATCATCTGAGAAGAGAGATGGGTCTGGCCACAGCGACGATTCTGGTCATCGCCAGCATGATCGGTACCGGAATATTCACCACCTCCGGCTTGATCATGGAGGCGCTGCAAGACCCGCAGGCCATGCTCCTTTGCTGGGTTGTTGGCGGACTCTTTGCCCTCACCGGTGCGCTCTGTTACGGCGAACTGGGCGCCATGTTTCCCGGTGCAGGGGGAGACTATCTTTTTTTGAGAGAGGGGTTTGGCAGGCAGATGGGATTCCTTTCAGGATGGATCTCCCTGATTGTAGGTTTCTCCGCCCCGATTGCCGCTGCGTCCATGGCCTCAGGCATCTATTTTTTTCGCGGTCTGCCCGCTGTCTTTATTGAAGAACCCCATCTCCCTATTCTTCAGATCGGTATTGTGAGCATCTCACCCATCACGATCTTTGCCGTGTCCATGATTCTCCTTTTCACCCTGGCCCACACACACAGCCTTTATCTGGGCAGCCTGATCCAGAACCTGTTGACCCTTTTTAAGATTGCAGTGATCCTGATCTTTGTTGCCGCGGGATGGGGGTCCAGTCACGGCTCCATGGATCATTTCACTTCGGGGCAGGGCTTAAGTTCTATCTTAACCGGGAATTTCGCCCACTCACTGATTTTTATCTCCTTCGCATACAGCGGATGGAGTGCCGCGGCTTACCTCGGTGGTGAAATAAAGAACCCTTCCAGAAATATTCCCCTTGCCTTGCTGATGGGGACCCTGGTTGTTATGGTTCTCTATCTTCTCATGAATATGGTCTTTATCTATGCCCTGTCAGCAGAGGAGATGAGCGGCGTCATAGAAGTGGGGGCAAAGTCTGCTCTCACTCTGTTCGGTGTTCGGGCTGGGAAGATCTTTTCTGTGGCGGTCACATTATGTCTCCTTTCAATGATCAGTGCCATGATTATGTCCGGTCCGAGGGTCTATTATGCCATGGCCGCTGACGGATCATTCTTCCAGTGGTTTGGGAAAGTGACCCCCGAACGAGGAACACCCGGGCCCTCCATCCTGTTGCAGGCTTTTATTGCCGTCATTATGGTGGTGACGGCCACTTTTGATAAGCTCCTTCTGTACATCGGTTTCACCCTCTCTCTCTTTTCCATGCTCACGGTCATCGGGATGATGCGACTGCGTATAAAAAAACCTTCATTGGAGCGTCCCTGCCTGACCTTCGGATATCCGGTCACGCCGATCCTCTTTATCCTGGGCAATCTCTGTATTATCACTTTCTTCATCATCAGTAACCCGGTGATATCCCTTTATGGGGCCGGTACCATCCTGACCGGAATCCTGGCCTATGTTTATTTTAACCGGGTATACAGGAAAGAAAAGGGTATCACATCCAAGAGAGAGGGCTAACCCGTATATTGCATGCGCCCGGCTTCTTAAATTCTGAATTCTTTATCTTCACTTCTTGCGATGAATCATTAATTCACCTCCCTGTGCCTGACCACCCATTCATCTGCTAATAGCATGTATATTGATTTGATAATGAAAAAATTAACTTGTACTTTAATTTGGGATTTCATATAATCCGTGTTTCCGGGATCTTGGGATGTTTCATTCGGAATCCCAAGTATACAATTCAATCACTATAGGAGGAGTGAAAATGAAGAGAACAGCGGGAGTGCTTGTAGCAGTTTTTGTATTCATGTTGGTGGCGACGATGGTTGTGGCCGGTGGACCGGACGTCATTGAACTCAACAAGGCTCAAAAGTCCATGGCACCTGTCAGTTTCAAGCATGCCGAACACCAGACCCATGCCGAGAATTGTCAGGTCTGCCATCACAAATCCAAAGCCGGTGATACCGACATTAAGCCCTGCTCCGAGTGTCACGGCAAGGATGAAGCAGCCCCCAATTACAAAGACGCCTTGCATAAGGGATGTCAGCCATGTCACAAGGAACAAAAAGCTGCTGGCAAGAACCCCCCTATAAAATGTAAAGAGTGTCACGTAAAATAACAGTTGTTCTTAAGTTGATTGTACACTTCTACTTGATGCAGCAGTTTCCCCTGTTGAGGGAGCCATGAAGGTGGAGGGGAGTTTCGGCCGGGATCTCTGTCGATGGTCGATAAGGTAAGTGATGAGTGGGGCCTGTTGATACAGGCCCCATTTTGTTGTCTAAAGGTCAATCAGTTACTTCCTGTGCGACAATTCTTTTATCTATTACCTTTCCTTTTCTGTCAAGCGATAAAAAAGATCTCTTCGCAGGTTGCGCTCTTAAAGTGTGACAACCTCATTATAAAGACATATGAAAATTATAATTTTATTTTACAGCCGATCTTTAATAACATTTTTTTTATAGACATTTTAAGACGATGCGAATAGAATACAAAAAGTTTACTTTATTCATCTATTCGTTTAAGCCCACAATAAATAGAGGATGTCATATGCGAATTCTATGTATCGTATTATTTGCCCTGATATTATTCTCTGTCCCCTATACAGTGTCAGCCGTTGACCTGAAGGGAGAGTCCAGGACGTATCTTCAGGCCAGAGAATCAGCAGATGACCACCATCTCCTTCCTTTATTCGAATACCTTGATTTCAGTCTCGATGACTTTGAGAATGAAGCGGTCTCTATTCAGTTCGGCGGCTGGGCCCGCCAGGACCTGACCCAGCCCCAGAGCTTCGATAACCGAAGCTTCAACGGTGACGTCCAGTATGCCTATCTGAACCTTCGCCGGGAGGAGGCCAATGCCTTCCTCAACCTCGGCCGGGTCCTGGTCTATGAGGGGGTGTCCTCGGAACTGGTGGACGGCCTCTCTTTGCGGACCGACCTGCAGGGCGGTTTCGGTGTCGCCGCGTACGGGGGGATTCCCGTGGAGTCCGACTTTGACGACCGGGACGGGGATGAGATTTACGGGGGCCGGATCTCCCATGAGATTCCAGACCTCTACCGGGCCGGGTTCTCCTATCTCAGGGAGCGGAACGACAGCACCGATTTCAGGACCGAGGCGGGGTTGGACCTCTGGTTCTCCCCGTTTGAGATTCTCGAGATCACCGGCCTCTCCACCTATAACGGCGAAACCTACGGGTGGATGGAGCATACCTACTACGTGACCCTTCTCCCCATGGAGAAGCTGCGGCTCACCTCAGAGATTTCGTCCATAAACTATGCGGATTACTTCCAGGCGGTGGATTCCTACACCACCAGCGTGTTTAACCTTCAGCCGGGCATCATCGATCCCAGAGAGAAGATGCTTCTTGCCGGGATAGGGGCCCAATACGCCTTGCGGGAGAACCTCAGCTTCACGGCCGACTACAAGCATTATGATTACAATGTGGACGATGACGCCGATTACTACGGGGGCAGTGTGACCTACACCCATTCAGACGACATGGGCGGCGGCCTCTCTCTTTACCGCATGGACGGACAGAACGACCGGCGGGAATATTTTGAGTCCCGGCTCTATGCGTACAAGAAGTACAGCAAGGCGGATGTAACGGTGGACCTTTTCAATGTGACCTATGACAAACAGGTGAACGATGTGAAGAACGCCTATTCCGCCTCGTTGGCCATGGGCTACAACTTCACGGAGCGTGCCCGTCTGGCTGGGGACCTGGAGTATTCCCACAACCCGACCTTCGATGATGACCTGCGGGCCTTCCTCAAGTTTCTCTACCAGTTTGGCGAGTTATCGGACATGTAATAGAGGAGTCAAGAAATGATCCATTTTTCAACAAAACTAACAGCCTTTGGCCTTGCCTGTTTCCTGCTTGCGGGCTTCTATGCCTGCGCGACCATGGGGAGTTACATGAAGGTCCACCCGGTGGAACTGACTGAAGCGCCGATCTGCAGCGAGTGCCATGAAGGAGACAAGGCGGCCTTGAACCACACCCCGGATTATGATCTGCGGCACCGGTTTTATGCGGAACAGCGGAGCCAGGTCTGCAGCCTATGCCATAAAGAGTCCTTCTGCTCAGACTGCCATGCCAACAAGGAAGAGCTCAAGCCGAGCGACAAGTTCAAGGATTCCCCGAAACGCTCGCTGCCGCACCGTGGGGATTACCTGACTCAGCACAGGATCGACGGCCGGATCAATCCGGCCCCGTGCCTGAAATGTCATGGCCGAAACAACAATGCGAGGTGCAGAGCATGTCACAAATAAGAACCAAGATTTTACATTTGTTCATCCTGTTTTTTGTTTTTTCCACGATAGTCTTCGGCTGCAGTGACACTCACTCCGGTTCCGGCTTCAGCACGGATTCCGGTGAACACATCTCCGGCTGGGTGCAAAAGCATGGCAGTAAATTCCGGAGCGATCCGGACAACTGCATCGAATGCCACGGCGCCACCCTTCGGGGAGGGATCTCCGGCGTCAGCTGCTTCTCTGAAAGCTTCGGCGGGATCTCCTGCCACCCCGCAGGCCCTCCCGGTCATCCCCTCCCCTTCACGGATCCGGCGGATCATGGTCCGCCTGCCAAAGCAGATCTGATTTTTTGCCAGCTCTGCCATGCCGAGCCTTCAAGCAGCGGGGCCGGCAGCAACCCAAAATTTAATGTGGTTTTAGGCCGCCTCACCGAAGGATGCTATACTCCGGGATGCCACAACCAGGATACAGCTCATCCGGTTCCCTGGGTAACGGGACCGAATCAAGGTAGCGCAACCAATCATCAAACCTCCGGGAACCTGGCAGCTGCCTGCTCCCTCTGTCACGAGATCGAAGGCGTTAACCGGCCCTGCCCGGGCTGTGTGGGGACACTCTGCGCGGCCTGCCACACGGCGGGGTCCCCTATCACGAACACGAACTGCACATCCTGTCACGGGGATCCGCCGAGAGCCACGGTCTGTAACGAGGCGACGGACACGTGTGACTAGGAGAGTTGTTGACAGCGAAGCCCATTAATTGGAGGTCCAGGTCATGGTACGTAGTTCACGTCGAAAAAATATTCAAAAGATCATAGAAGGCATCTTTGCCCTTATGATTGTTTTTGTCTGCATTACATGGGCGCCAGATGCAAAGGCTTATATGGTCTATTCAGTTGGTTCAAGCAACTCCGGATTCTGTGCGGACTGCCACGGTGAATTCCGGGCCGGAACCTATACGTCGCAGTCTGAGGGGGTTTCCTGGGGCACCCATCTTCACAACGTGCACCTCAATAATAGCGATATAGCCTCTGGTAGTTGTGACAACTGCCATGGCGGCTCTCCGGTACCGCCCGGCTCTGTCGGCAGGACCGTGAACCTGGCCAGCTCGGGAGCGGCAAGGGACGGTGTCAATGCCATTTCCTGCAGCGGATGCCACGGCCGGCTGGGGGACGCCTCGGGTAACTGTATAGACCCCGCATCGGATCCCACGTACTGCGGAATCGGTGTGGGTCTGCGCCAGCATCACGCCGATGCAGGAGAGACAAGCTGCTTTACTACAGCAAATTGCCACACGGACTCAGGTGTCACCCCCGTGGCTGAGGATGTGGCCCCGCCTTTTTATGCAGTAGTCACGAATACGGCCCAAGGAGCTTTAATGGATTCCTGCAATACGGGGAATACAGAGGTCCTGGCTGGTCTTGCCGAGGGTCTGGACAACGATGGGGATGGAAGCTATGATGGTAATGATCCCGACTGTACATTGTGCGGCGATGGGAACGTCGATCCGGGCGAGGACTGCGATGGCGGCGCATGCTGCGAGGCGGACTGTTCGTTTTCGGTCGCAGGAACTGCATGTGCGGATGGTCAGTTCTGTAACGGCGATGAGACCTGTGACGGTGCGGGGGCCTGCGATCCCGGGACACCGGTCAATTGCGACGATGTTGTGGCCTGCACCGACGATACCTGTAACGAAGGGACCGACTCCTGCGACAACGTGGCCAACGATGCAAACTGTGACGACGGACTGTTCTGCAACGGTACAGAGACTTGTGATGCGGTGGCCGATTGCCAGGCCGGGGCCGCGGTGGACTGTGACGACGGCATCGCCTGTACGAACGATTCCTGTAATGAAGGCACCGACTCCTGCGACAACGTTGACAACTGTCCCCCCGGGGAGAGCTGCAATCTCGGTACGGGACTCTGTGTGGCCGGTCCCTTTTGCGGCGATGGAAATGTTGATCCTGGAGAGGACTGTGACGGCGGCCTGTGCTGTGAGGCGGACTGTTCGTTTTCTGTCGCAGGAACCAACTGTGATGACGGGCTGTTCTGTACGAATCCGGACACTTGTGATGGCGCAGGGACCTGCGGCGGCCCTGCCAGGAATTGCAGTGACGGCGTGGCCTGTACGGACGACAACTGTAATGAAGCCGGTGATACCTGTGTGAACACACCGAACAATGCCAACTGTCCGGATGACGGACTCTTCTGCAATGGGAATGAGGTCTGTGACGCTGTCAATGACTGCGTTTCCACAGGAGACCCTTGCGGGCCGGGAACGACATGCAACGAAGCCACGGACAACTGCGATCTCTCCGCCTCCTGCGGTGACGGGAATGTGGATCCCGGCGAAGATTGTGACAGCACCGAATGCTGTGAGGCGGACTGTACGTTCACTCTGGCGGGGACACCCTGCACCGATGACGGTCAGTTCTGCAACGGTGAGGAGAGATGTGATGGTGCCGGAAACTGTGCCTCCACCGGAGATCCCTGCCCAGCGGGAACGGTTCCACCCAACAGAGAGGGGGCCCATACACCGCACAATGCACTCAACAACGTCACCGGTGACTGCGATACCTGCCACAACGGTGCAGGGAGTGGAACCTCCAGTCACTTTAACGGCACGAATGATATCGCCTTCTCAGGAACAACTTACGGCGCAAAAAGCATTCTGCCGGGGCAGCCAACCCACGATTCAGGCACCCACACCTGTTCGGGAATAAGCTGTCATGGCGGACAGGACACACCAGACTGGTTCAATGACACGATCGACGTGAACACAGAGTGCACTCTGTGTCATCAGTCTCGGAATACTGCCGATGAGTTCAACAGTTATTTCTCGGGCGAGCACGATTTTCATATCAGTTTCTTTTTCTGTACACTATGCCACGACACCGCCAAATTGCCGACCAATCATTTCACGAACCTGAATACCTCTATAATGGAAGGGCCTGCTTCGGCAACCATAAGAGACGGCCTGAATTATGATACATCTGTTTCTCCACCCACATGCAGTCCCGGACCCGCCTGTCATTTCGACGACAATCCGGCCGGCACAGCCCCGAGGGATTGGGACTGAAAAATCAGAGTCTAAAAAGGCGCCTGCTAGGGCGCCTTTTTTATTACCTTTATGACAGGAAAGTCTTGATAAAGATCAGCGGATAAAAAAGGCCGGGGATAACCCCGGCCTTTTTTTGTGAGAATTATCTTAATCCAAAAACTCATGCAATATTCGGGTTAATGTGGTAGGGTTTTCGTATGGACGATCCCCCAGAAAACTTCATCAAACAGATCACTCATGACATTATTGGCACTCTCGTAGGAGAAGGGTCCTGTCCGGGGTTATCCGGTATCAATATTACCGAACAATTTCAGCCGGAGAACAAGACCCACCTCGCCATTACCAGAAACATCAATGCGGCTTTTCTGATCGTCCTTGCCGATGAGACTCACCCGAAATATAAAGACGCCGTAAATTATCTGGACGAGAAGGAAACAGACACTCTTTTTGAACCTCTTGTTTCATTTTACAAAGATGGTGTTGAGTACTTTTTCAAGGAGTTTAAGGATTACTGTGCCGGATGCAGAAACATTGGGGATAGGCTGAATAAACTGAAGGGGGAGCTAAAGAAAAAATCATTTTCTGCGGACGCTCAAGAACAACTCTGGGAACTATTCCATCCAGAGGCAGCAGGTATCCTCAAAGAGAAGAAAAAGGAGGAAGATTATTTAAGAGAGCGCCGCACCATCAGGATCACGTCTCTGAACCCCGAGCCGGTCAGGAGCGTTCCCAGTGAAGTTCTCTTCACGGCGAATGCCCTACTGACCGTTCCTCCTCCGGAAAAGAAATTTAATGAGATCACGCTCAGCCCCGCATTGGAAGAAACTTTAAAAGAGGTGATGAGGGAGGAGCAGGCCTTCTGGTATGATCACCCCATACCGGTCGGTGTTGAACCTGAAAAGAATGAGATCCTGTATGGTCTTCGCCATCTTTCAGAAGCACTCCAATACGAAAAGGAGGCCGGTGTTGTTGCCGGCGATTCGGAAATTACCTGCATACTTTCCGCATCGGTCACGCATGTTGGATTGCATCAGATTGTAAAGGGATATGTTGAGCATGAACTGGAAAAGAGCCGTAAAATTTCCGGCCTGAATCTCTATCTTTTCACGGAGTCCGACTCTGTCAGGCTGGTAAAAGAAGTACTTCTCCCGGCCGCAAAAAAATATTTCAAGCCCGCTAAAAATTTATCTACATTATTCAATAAGGTCATCGGAGTAGACGGGAAATACGGAAGGCACTACAGCTTCTTGAAGGCTATTGCAGCCTTCTGGCAGGTATTTATTGACCCTGAAAAAAAGGCGACCTTCAAGATAGATCTTGACCAGATCTTTCCTCAAGAGAATCTCCTGAAAGAGACAGGAAAGACCGCCTTTCAGCACCTCATGACTCCCCTCTGGGGGGCGATGGGTGCCGACCCGGAGGGTGCCCCTGTTGAATTGGGGATGATCGCCGGTTCTCTGGTGAATGAAAAAGATATCGCATCGTCCCTGTTCACACCTGATGTCACATATCCTGCTGCACCATTCAGGGGTGAAGATACGGTCTTCTGCAGCCGAATCCCGCAGGCCCTGTCCACCGCCGCCGAGATGATGACCCGTTACAATGACAAATCCCTGGACGGTAAACACTCCTGCCTGCACAGGGTACATGTGACGGGAGGGACGAACGGAATCCTGGTGGATGCGCTGAGAAAATACCGGCCCTTTACCCCCACATTTATCGGGAGGGCTGAGGACCAGGCCTATCTCCTTCCGGTCCTTTATCCACAGGGCACGGGACCGGCGCTTCGCTACGTTCATAAGGATGGTTTTATTATGAGACACGACAAGAAGGCCTTTGCAGGAGAGGCGATCCAGGCTGCAGCCATTGGAAAGATCGTGGGTGACTATGAGAGGATTCTCCTCTTCTCCAATTATGCAAAGATCCTTCCTTGGGGAGCGGACAAAATCAAAAAGATTTTTAACCCCTTTACAGGGAGCTTTATCAGTCCTATTCCGTTAAGTCTTTCTTATCTCCGTCTTGCTCTCAAGGCGGCAGATCTCTTTTCGACTCACAAGGAAGAGGATGGCCGTAAGGGTCTTGAACTCGTAGAGATCGGGTCCGGGAGACTCCGGGCTGCAATACACGATATCTATGCTGCAGGCGCTGAGGGACTTAAAACAAAATATGAGAAGGAGAAACATGCATGGGATCTCTTCTATGAACTGCTTGACAGGATAGAGTCAGACATCAACGAAGGAACTTCTTTTGCAATAGACCTGAAGCATAAAGCCTTGAAGATTGTTCAAGAGACCAGGGTCAGCATAATAGGTGATTATTAGCAACATTCAACTGTTGAGATCGGTTCTTCTTCATCCTCAAATCAAAGTTCACTCATTTCCGTCCTATAAATCCAATCAGTATCACAAATATACCATTAGTTTATTAAAAAGATTAAATATGTACTAAATAGTATATAATAGATCAATTCAAACGTATGGATTCCCATACAGAATTAATGGCCATTTTCTTTGTTTTTCCGCTATATCTTTTTAATATCTATAAAAAACAATGATTTATATGGATATTGTATTTATTGGCATCCCTCTTGCTATATTAACTAATCATCAACTATTCACCGACTTTAATAAAATGAAAGGGGTGAACATGGAAAAACATATACTGATCGCAGATGATGAACCATCCATTAGAAAAAGCATAGCTTACATTTTGAGCAGTTATGGATACAAGGTCAGCCAGGCTGAAGATGGAGAGGAGGCGCTTTCATTAATTCTCACGAAACAAAAACAGGAAGATTCCATTGATCTGCTTGTGACAGATAATCAGATGCCGAACATGTCAGGCATTGAACTGATTCATGAACTGGATAAAAAAAGGATTTCCCTGCCCACAGTGGTTGTTTCCGGTTCATTGGATGTTGAGTTGATGAACAAGCTCTTGCTCCATGGTTGTTCATACATTATTGAAAAACCTTTTAACATCAACGAGCTTTTACAGAAAGTGAACATCGCCATGGAACAGCAAAAGGTAATTATAGAGGATAATATTTTATGTCATCCCCAACTCGTCTCTTGAAATTAATGATCTTTATCTGGGTCCTGTAGGGACACATGGTCAAGAAATATTTCGAATGGGAGGTCACAATGAAATGTCCATTCCTGATTGCACCCCTAGCCAACAATTGCTTTGCCAATGAAAAGCCCTATTTCCCAACGTCTATCCAGCTTGAGGAATTTTGTGAACATCAATACTTTAAATGCCCATTTTACAGATATTCAATGAGAAAGATTGCTGGGAAGACGAAGATGGAAAGGAGGAGAGAGAAATCCCTGGTTTCATAATTTTGTCGGCTTCTTATGAACGGCCGTTTGTGGTCCGTGGTGCGGATGGCCTTTTACCTCTGCACGACTTCAGTCTCCACGGTCATCTCTTTTCCTTCCCGGATGAAGGTGATGGAGATCCTGTCGCCAGGGGAGAGGGATTTAAGAATGCGGGAAAGTCCTTTGAGGCCCTGGACGGCATCCGCATTAATTCTGATGATCACATCTCCTTCCATGAGTCCGCAGGACTCTGCGGGCATGTCCGGCACAACACCTGAAATCCGGCACCCTTCACCTTCGTAGGCGAAATCAGGTATGGTTCCAAGACTGACGTCTCTCCCTCGCCGGATTTCAGGTGATGTGTTCTGACCTGACTTCAATGAGGTGGTTAAGGGCTCCTCCCGCGCTGCAAGGTATTCAACGACCTCCCTGGCCACGGACGCGACCTTTACAAGGCCACGAGCATCGATCTTTTCAACCGTGTCACTGGGACAATGGTAGTCCAGGTGGGGCCCGGAAAAAAGCTGTACGGCCGGAATGCCTGCCTCGTGAAAACTCTTCTGGTCGCTTGAATCCAGTTCCTCGTTCACGGTTTCAAGATCCACGCCTGTCACATATCCGGTTCCTCGGAAGATATGTGTCCACTCCCTGGCCGAGCCTGCCCCGAGTACCAGAAGCTTTTGTTCCCCCAGGCGTCCGACCGTATCAATATTGAGCATGCCCATGCATGCTTCCACGGGATACAATTTCTGGTGGGCCACATAGTGCCTGGACCCAATTTTCCCTGCCTCCTCACTGGTAAATGCCGCAAACACCACATTGCGGTCGGGTTTCAGGCTCCTGGACAGGACCCGGGCAAGCTCGATGAGCACGGCCATTCCGCTTGCATTGTCATCGGCTCCGCAATGGACCTTCCCCTGATTGCCTTCACGTACATCGGGCCAGCCCAGACCCAGGTGGTCGTAATGGGCGCCCACCACAACGCTCTGGGTCCTGAACTCAGGTTTTTCCCCGGGGATCACTCCCACGACATTTCTCAGAATGACCGGTTCTTCCGGATGGATACCTTTGTCTACCCAGGTCTGGTAATAATTTGCTCCCAGATCCCCCGCAGGCTGGAGGCCGGCCTTCCGGAACTCTCCTGCGATATATTCCGCGGCCCGATCTAACCCCTCGGTGCCGAACCCCCGGCCGCGAAGCTCAGGGCTTGCAAGAAATCGGACGGTCTCCATCATGCGCTGGTATGAGAATGACGGTGGAAGAGCTGCCAGCGGAACCCTTTGAGCCAGCTTTCCCCGCACAGTTCTATCTGCCGTACCGTTTTTGCCGGGAACAAAGACCGTCATGGGAGACGACAGAACCGGCCACCGGCCTTTGGCCACATTGTCAGGCTCCTTGCCCTGAAATCCCAGGTAACTGTATTTGTGGTAGTGGGGAAGTTTCCGGGCGAGTCCGGGGAGGGCATGTAACAGATCTGTTGCGATCCATGTCAGGGACTGCTCTCTGTTTTTCGGGTGCCGAATTGTGAAGACCACTGAATGGTCTTTTCTCAAAATCTCCCTTTTCCCCAGGATCACCCCTTTCTCGTTAATTTCTGTTTCGTATCCCGAGAGTGCAGGGGCCATCTCTGCAAGGAAACGGTTCTCCCATCCCATGAGAGTGATGGCCCTGTCTTCCGGGAGTTCTTTCACCTCTCGGTCAAGCACCACTTCCACGTCTTCAGGACCGGACTGGCCCAGAGACCGGGCAAGGTCCCGGTAGGCATTGAGCAGGTCTCTATTGGCAGAGGAGGGAATAAGGATCAGCATCTTTTTTGAACCCAGGGCCTGTGACAGGGCAGGGGGGATCTCATCCCGACCGAGTCTGCGGAAGAGGTCAAACTCGGGATCCACATCCAGCCTCAGGGGCCGTGCCGGGAGGCGGAGATTCAGTTCATGGCGTTTCTCCTCCATGACCACGGTTGTCTGGAAAGCACTCTCCTGCCCCTCCAGAGTAACGGCAACCGGTATCTTTAGGTCATATGACTCTCTGGCCTGGACCTGCTCGATCAGGGCTGTCAGCATGTAACCGTCACCATGAGCCCGGGCTTGAGCATGGCTGATCCTCAACTCCGGTGCACCCCTTCGTTTAATCCACTGGTTGAATGTCGATACCAGCTCCTTTCCGGATACCGATTCAAAGCTTATACGAAGATCATCAAAGGAAGCAAACTGGAACCTGTTTTTTTGGTAGAATTCCTGCAGGCCTTTTACAAAGGTCTCATCCCCGAGGGCCTGCCGCAGCATATGGAAGAACATCAGGGATTTACCGTACCCCACGGCCTCGGACGGGGAGCTGTGGCGGGAACGGAATTGGGTGAGCGGGAAATCCCTTTCGCTGGAGACATAGTCGGCATATTTCTGGAGGGCCGCCTGCCGGTAATCCATGCCTTTCCCTCTTTGCTCCTTGATCAGGTGGTCAGAGAGGTAGGCGGTCAGTCCTTCGGACCAGTTCCCCTTCAGGGTCTCCGGGAAGACACTGTTCCCCCACCAATTATGGAGGATCTCGTGCGGAAAGGAGGAGTGGAGGATGAAAGGGAAGCGGATGACTTTGGGGCCGAGGAGCGTGAACGAGGGCATGCCGTACCCGGTTTCCCAGAAATTTTCCACCAGGGCAAATTTTTTGTACGGGTAAGGGCCGATCAGTTTTTCGTACATGGCCACGTAACGGTTTGTGGCCTCCAGGTATTTGTTGGCCAGTTCCGGGTCGGGTGTGCGGAGAAAGACCATGGCCGGCACCGGCCCGGAAGACTCTTCGTATTCAGTAAAGATGGCGGCAATCAGAAAGATCTCGTCCTGAGGCTCCGGGGACTCCCATCGCACGGCGGTTCTTTTCTCTTCCCGAAGATGAAGGGCCCGTTCTCCCTGGCTGATTCCATCCCAACGCTCGGGAAGTTCTACCTCAAGGGAAAAGGTCAGAAGGTTCTGCTCGAACCTCGGATACCAGAACGAACTTCCTGAGAGATAGACGCCCTCTTCGGTGATGATTCCCGGTGTCTCCCTGAATCCCCGGGCCTGTTCCCTGCCGTATGATTCGACGGGATGATGAATGGTGCCGCTGTAGTTCAGTACAAAGGTCTGTGTGCCGGCGGGGAGGGTCACACGGTACGATTCCGGAAGAGCCATTCCCTGGTTTTCGGATATGCGAACAACCTGAACACCCGGAGTCGGGGAGGTAGGGGCCAGACCTGCGTGTAAATGAAATTCCAGATCTGTAGGGTGATCAGAGGGGAGAGTGACCTTGTCCTGAACCGTGATGCGGTGTGCTTCAGGTTCAAGCTGAACCTTGAGATCGTGGTGCAATATCTCCCCTGCTATCAATGATGCAGGCTGCAATGCGAGAGTGACGAAAATGCAGATTGTCAAAATCTTTTGTTTCATAGTTCTTTGCTAATATTAATTATTGTCTTTATCTAACACCACCACCGCAGGTGATGGACCTCAAGAGGTTTGACCGATCCCGCGTTATCAAGTTTTTTTTCTTTTTCTTTGATTGGTGTCAGACACCTTAAGTTCAGGTGTTTGACACCAATCAAATCTCATTCCACCCAGTCTGCGATGTAGATGTCCGTGGCCCGGGGCTTTTCAGGGTTCCTGTTTGAGGCAAAGACCAGTTTCTTGCCGTCGTGGGAGAACATGGGGAAACTGTCAAAAACCGTGTTGAAGGTAATGCGTTTCAGACCTGTCCCGTCCAGGTTGATGAGATACAGTTCGAAATTGTGTCCGAAGGCCTTTAAGTCTTCGCGCCAGTCATCCATGTTGCTTGAGAAGATGATCCGTTTCCCGTCGGGGTGCCACGAAGGCGCCCAGTTGGTGGCACCGTTCCTTGTGAGCCGGGTCTTGTCGGACCCGTCCGCGTTCATGACCCAGATATCAAGGGGAAAGGGGACAATGTAGTCTTTTTCCATGCAGTCCCTCCATTGAGCGACTTCACTGTCGGACTCGGGATACCAGGCGCGCCAGACGATCTTTTGCCCATCCGGGGAGAACCATGGCCCCCCATCATATCCCACTGTTTGGGTCAGCCTCCGAACATCAGAGCCGTCGGCATTCATGATATAGATATCGAAGTCCTCGTGCCGCTGTGAACCGAAGACGATCTGTTTCCCGTCGGGTGAGACAATGGGTTCGGCATCGTACTTGGGATTGTCGGTGATCTTTTTTAACTCCCTTCCGTCGGCCCTGGCTACAAAGATGTCATAGGGGTGAAGGGGCCAGACATAGTGAGCGCCCTCGGGCAGGTCCGGTTTCGGCGGACATGTCCCGGGGAGATGGCTGGTGGAGGCAAAGGTAATGGTCCGGCTGTCCGGGAAGAAGTAGGAGCAGGTGTGGGCACCCCGGTCCGGACTGACCCGCCGCTTGTCCGAACCGTCAAGGTTCATGGTCCATATCTTGTCACATTCATATCCGCCCCGGTCTGATTGATAGATGAGCCTGAGATCATCCCGGGAAAAATAGGCTTCCCCGTTATCCCCTTCAAAGGTGAGCTGTGTGACGTTCTGCATATGACGGTCCTTAAACTGTTTCTCATCGGACGTCACCGCCTCTTCTTTATTCACACATCCTGAAACCAGGATGCACATCAGTACGAACCAGGCCGTTCTTTTCATCAAGGTTTTAACCATCTGTCTCTTCTCCGGATGATCAATTTCTCAAGTATCTAAATTCATTATTTTACGATCATAATGTTTCATCTCAATATATTCAAGTTCTACTTGAAAATCCATCCTGTATAGGATATTTTTTCCCTGTTATCTCCAATCAGTAAGATATTTTGGACGATATTTATATGCCTACGAATCTTCCGCCCGAATATTTTGAAGCAGAAAAGGATTATAAGCAGGCCTCAAGCACTCAGGAAAGGATCGCCGCCCTTGAAGCCCTCATCTCCACGGTCCCGAAACATAAGGGTACGGACAAGCTCAGAGCCGATCTGAGGAAACGGCTCTCCAAATTACGGGTGGAGGGGGCCAAAAAAAAGAAGTCCGGCAAGGGAGATCTCTATTCTGTTGAGAAGCAGGGCGCCGCTCAGATTGCCCTGGTGGGATTTGCGAATGCCGGGAAATCATCCATTCTAGCAGGTGTGACCCATGCCCATCCCATGATTGCCGACTATCCTATGACAACGGTCATGCCCCTTTCGGGGATGATGCCCTATGAGGATATACAGTTTCAGCTCGTAGACCTTCCGCCCATCGGGAATGAATCCACAGACGGCTGGGTATCGGGCATCCTGAGAATTGCAGACATTCTTATGTTAGTCATCGACCTCTCTGAAGACCCATCTATTCAGACCGATCTGTTATTTGAACAGCTGTCGGAATGGAGGATTCCGATCGTTAAGAAGGATGAACCTGCTCATCAAAAGGGTATCATTAAACCCAAGCCCCTGATTGTTGCTGCGAACAAAGCCGATCTTCCCGGCGCCGGGCAAAGGCTGGCTGAACTCAGGGATAGATATGGATCGGACTTTCCCATTGCCGGGGTAGCCAATGTAGCCATTCAAGGGAGTGATGAACTCAGGGCGTTGGTCTTCGAGAACTCCCGCATCATCCGGGTCTACTCCAAAGAGCCGGGCAAGACGCCAAAAATGGATACCCCCTTCACTCTCTATGCGGGAGCCACAGTTCTTGAACTTGCAGAGCATATTCATAAAGATTTTATCATGAATCTCAAGTATGCCTGCATATGGGGTTCTGGAAAATTCGATGGACAGAGGGTACAGAGAGATTATGCCCTCCATGACAGGGATGTGGTTGAACTGCATGTGAAATAATTCTCGATTTGATTGGTGTCAGACACCTTAAGTTCAGGTGTCTGACACCAATCAGATCATGACAGAAAATATCTCTGTTATTTGATAAAGTCTTTGAATATATTTGTATTCCCTACGTCAATCTAAATAAATAAAGGCCTTTAAAAATAGGAGGCGTGTAATAGCCCCCAACTCTTTGAATTAATTATGAATTTCTATTTTGTGTCGGCCAAGGGGCTCTGTTCTTAAACGGCTGGAATTTTTTTTGTCAGAATCATCATATAAATAGGTTAATCAGAGTTTGACTTCTATTGTTGATTGTATTTTCAACTTGTGTTTGGGCAAAAGATTTTTTAATATTCAGCATTTTGGATCTCGGAAAGGATTCACCATCTTCCCGGGATGAGGTGTTAATCTTTAAATTTAAGGAGGAGTCAACGTGAAAAAAACAGCATTATCATTGATCGCGGTTCTGGCATTCATTACGGTAGCCACACTATCCTTTGCCGGTGAAGGCCCGGAAGTCATCGAGATCAACAAGGGGCAAAAGTCCATGGCGCCCGTCAGTTTCAAGCACCATGAACATCAGACCCGGGTGGACGGTGATTGCCTGAAGTGCCACCACACGGAAAAGGCCGGTGAAAAAGCTCTTAAGCCCTGCTCTGACTGTCACGGTAAGGATGAAGCAGCCCCCAATTACAAGGATGCCATGCACAAAGGATGCCAGCCATGCCACAAGGAACAGGCTGCTGCAGGGAAAGCTGCACCCACAAAGTGCAAAGAATGCCACGTCAAGAAATAATGTGAAGGGTTAGTTAATTCTTTCTCTTCATCAACAATGAAGAGAGGGGTGGGAATTGCCACAGGGCAAGTCCGGGGGGCCTGGAGAACAGGCCCCCTGTGTTTTCCCGTTCATGGGTCCTAACCCGGATAATGCTGCTGCTCCCGGCCGAAAGGGTCAGGCAGCCGTTTCCGGGGCCATCTCCGAGGCGTTGTCTACTTTCAATTGAATAAGCTCGGAATCTTTGAAGTCAAAGGTCACCTGCCTTGCCCCGAAGCCTTTGGCCAGTGCTTCCAGGGTCTGTTCTGCAGAATTCTGGACCTCGGAACGCATCTTCTGAACCAAGTCCCTGGCCATCCGGGAAGCCTGCCTTTTTGCTTCTTCTTTTAAACGGTTCTTGTCCTCTTCATCAAAACCGCTCCCAAAGGCGCTGGTCAGCAGATCAGGCAATAACCAGGGGAGGAGTTTGGCATGCTGTTCATCATAGAAATTAATATCTTTGATATGGATCTCATAAAAACATTTGGGCATCACCAAACCATAGCAGCTATCCCCTTGATCTTCGATCACAAAATCAGGGCTTCTTAAATCATAACGAAAATCAATATCAAACTCGAAGATCATGGCCATCTTTTTCGCAGAGACCAGCCATTTGAAATACTTTTTCCCCGTCTCTCCGAACCAGTGGTCTGCCGCGGTGACGATCTCTTTGGTGATGACCTTGAAAACAACGAGTTCACCAATGGACCGCAAGTGCTCGATTGAGAGATGGGCCTCTATTTCCGCTGTTTTAGATCCTTTCTGTTTTGGAAGAAATCTCCTTGCCAGCACAAAAATCATGACAAGTATGGCGAGGATCAATGCCAGGATAATAATTGTTTCCATGGTCGCTCCTTCTCATTTTTCCCATCTTTCATCATTCTCAGCTTAAATGGGTCGATCATCCGCCTCAACGGGCATTCTGCATTCTATCCGTGTATCCTACTCCAGATCAATATGAATGTCTAGCCCGTACATTGCATAGTTGATCGTCATGAGAGGTCGAAGAAGCGCCACAGGCAAGGCGCAGAGAGTTTTCTGGCTGAAGCAGGTTGCCAGGCAGGCGTGCCTGGCACCTACTATTTCGAAGTCAGGAAATTTTCTGTAACGCCTCATGTGGCAGCTTATCCGGCCTCGTAATAGATTTATTCATGCAATGTGCGGGCTAACCCCTATGGTTGGGATAATAACCCGCTCAAGCCTATGATTTATATCAAATTAAGGCTTCTTATATATGTTACAGGTACTGGTCTTATCCATTGAGGAAATGGTATAATACTAAATAAGAGGGTGAAAGCGTGTTATGGACAAGCACCATTTAGCAAAGGAGAGAATCCCATGGATTTTCTGAAGACACTCGGGATCGATGTGGAAAATTATGGGTCATCCACCGGAAGGAAGTGGATGACGACTTCGTCGGGCGAACAGTTAAATGTATTTTCACCTGTTAACGGCAACCTCATCGCACCGGTGTTTAAGGCCCCCCTGGAAGATTATGAAAAGGTTATTCAAACGGCGGAAAAGGCATTTTTACGGTGGCGTGAAATTCCGGCACCCCGTCGGGGCGAGATTATCCGGCAGATCGGGCTGAGAATCAGGGAATACAAGGAGCCTTTAGGTGCATTGATCTCTTATGAAATGGGGAAATCCATTCAGGAAGGCCTGGGTGAAGTCCAGGAGATGGTCGATATCTGTGATTTTGCGGTGGGCCAGTCACGCATGCTGTACGGTTCCACTATCCATTCTGAAAGGCCCCGCCACAGGATGTACGACCAGTACCATCCGCTGGGAATTGTGGGGATTTTGACGGCCTTTAATTTTCCCATCGCCGTATGGGCATGGAATGCCATGATCGCTGCGGTCTGCGGGGATGTGGCCCTCTGGAAGCCATCCTCCAAAGTCCCGTTGACCGCGATTGCTGTACAGAAGATCCTTGCCCGGGTCCTGGAAGAGAATGATCTGCCTGAAGGGATATTTTCACTGGTCATCGGTGAGGGCTCCACCATTGGAGAAACCATGCTCAAGGATCGCCGGATTCCCCTGATCTCATTCACTGGATCTGTGGCCACCGGGCGGCATACCGCGGAAACCGTGGCAAAACGGCTGGGAAAAACACTCCTTGAATTAGGCGGGAACAACGCCATCATCCTCACAGAGTATGCAGACCTGAAGCTTGCCATCCCCGCCGCGGTTTTCGGTGCCGTGGGTACGGCGGGACAGCGGTGTACCACAACCCGGAGGCTGATCATTCATGCATCCCTATATGACCGGGTTAAAGATGCACTACTGAAGGCCTACAGGAGTTTACAGATCGGCGATCCTCTGGATGAATCGAATCATGTGGGACCGCTCATCGACAAGGAAACGGTTTCCCTGTTCATGAACGCGTTAGAGAAAATCAGGGAACAGGGAGGGAACATCATCTATGGGGGTGAGGTGCTTTCAGACCAGGGATATGAGTCAGGCTGCTACGTCAGGCCCGCGATCGTGGAAGCTGAAAACCATTACCCCATTGTGCAGGAGGAGACCTTTGCGCCCATCCTCTATCTGATCAGGTACGAAGGTGATGTCAGCAATGCCATCGCTCTTCAGAATGATGTGAGGCAGGGCCTATCTTCATCCATTTTTACGGACTCTGTGCGGGAGTCGGAAGAATTTCTCTCACACTGGGGGTCGGACTGCGGGATAGCCAATGTGAATATCGGCACCTCCGGCGCGGAAATCGGCGGGGCTTTCGGGGGTGAAAAAGAGACCGGGGGCGGGCGCGAATCCGGGTCGGATGCATGGAAGACCTATATGCGCCGCCAGACCGTAACCATCAATTTCGGCACAGACCTTCCTCTGGCCCAGGGGATCAAATTTGAGCTTTAATGGATTAGCCATGTGAGAGGTTGTTTCACAAGACGAAAGTGAGGTCTTCATGATTATTACCAATGATGTAAAGAAGGTCCTGGCCAAACATATCCTGACCGAAGGGTTTGACATCATTGTGGACCTGGAAAAATCACACGGTTCCTGGTTCGTGGACCAGCGGAACGGGGATGAATACCTGGACTTCTTTTCCATGTTCGCCTCCATGGCAGTGGGTTTCAACCATCCCCGGCTCCTTGCGGCACAGGAGAGGCTGGGGGCGCTGGCTGTGCAGAAACCGGCCAATTCAGATGCCTACTCGGAAGCCATGGCGGAATTTGTTGAGACCTTCTCTGACATTGGTATTCCCGGCTACCTTCCCCATGCCTTCTTTATTTCCGGAGGGGGGCTGGCCGTGGAGAATGCATTAAAGACGGCCTTTGACTGGAAGGTGCGAAAGAATCTCGCAAAGGGTCACACCCATGAAGTCGGAACCCGGATCATCCATTTCAAGCAGTCCTTTCACGGCCGTACCGGGTATACACTCTCCCTGACCAATACCCACGATCCCCGAAAGACGGCCTATTTCCCCACATTTGACTGGCCCAGGGTGGTGAATCCCAGGATGACCTTCCCCCTGACTCCGGAGAATTTGAAGATCGTTCAGGTGCGGGAACAGGAATCCCTGCGGCAGATTAAGAATGCCGTCTCCCAATATGGGAACGATATTGCCGGGTTGATCATTGAACCGATCCAGGGGGAAGGCGGCGACAATCACTTCCGGAAAGAATTTTTCCAGGCCTTGCGCCAGATCTGCGATGAAAATGAGATCATGTTCATCATGGATGAAGTTCAGACCGGGGTCGGATTGACCGGGAAATTCTGGGCCCATGAATATTTTGTGAAACCGGACATCATTAGCTTCGGCAAAAAAACCCAGGTCTGCGGAATTCTCGCTTCCGAACGGGTTGATGAAGTGGAGCATAATGTCTTCCAGGAACCGAGCCGGATCAACTCCACTTTTGGGGGAAACCTGATCGATATGGTCCGCTTTACCTACATTCTGAAGGTGATTGAAGAGGAGGACCTGGTAGAGAATGCCAGGGTTCAGGGTGAACTTCTCCTGTCGGAGATACAGAAAATCTCGGAAGATTTTCCTCACCTGGTATCCAACCCCAGGGGGCGGGGACTGATGTGTGCCTTCGACCTTCCTGACGAAGACACGCGGGACCGCTTTCTGGAAGAAGTTACCAGGGAGAAATTAATGATTATGGGCTGCGGGGAAAAGAGCGTCCGGTTTCGTCCCCATCTGATCATCACCGCAGAGGAGATCACACAAGCTGTGGACATAATGCGGAAGGTGTTGAGGAAGGCGTTCTGATCCTTCAAGAGCCATCTGCTTCCGGGACATTCCATGAAACACCATACCAAAAGATCAAAGGTTGCAGAGAAGTTAAGAAAACTTGTGGCCGGCGACGTTCTCTGCGACGAGAAGACACTCGGACAATTTTCCAGAGACCAGAGCATCTATGAAATTAGCCCTCTTGCCTTGGTCTTTCCCGCCCGCCTTGAGGATATCCAGGAGACCATCCGTTTTGCCTCAAATGAAGGCCTGCCTGTCACCCCTCGCGGCGGGGGCTCGGGCACGGCAGGCAGTGCGCTGGGCCAGGGGATCATCATTGCCTTCAGGCGCGGCGGGTTCCTGGCAAAGATCACCGATTATGAATGCATCGATCATAAACCCCTGATCACGGCCGGGGCCGGTCTCTATCACAGCGCCCTTCAGGAATATCTCCGGGAACGTGGGTTTTATCTGCCCGCTGATCCCTCTAGCGCCAGGATCTGTCAGATCGGAGGGAATATCGCAACCAAGGCCAGCGGCCCCCATGCCCTGAAACATGGTTCCATCGACCGGTTTCTGGAGCACCTGGAATTTATCACCGCCCGGGGGGAACTTGTTAATACCGCCGATGAAAGGACCATTCCGGCGAGACTCAGAGAAAGCGTGGGGCGACTGGCCAATAAAATTATGAATGATTCCGATGCAATCAGGTTTCTTGCAGCCAGAGAGGGGAGAAAGATTGCGAGCGGATACAATCTCTTTGCCTTGACCAGGGGGCTGCCGGTGGGTAGGCTTCTGGCCCAGCTCTTCGTGGGGAGTGTGGGTACTCTGGGATTTATAACCGGTGCGACGCTGCGCGCAGAGCCCTATGAGCCGGGAAAGGCCGCCATGCTCTTATACTTTGAGGATCTTTCCCAGGCAGGCGAAGCGGTCTGCTCTATTAAAGAGATCGGAGTGGCTGCCATTGAGATCATGAACAGGGAGACCCTGAGAGTCATACGTGAAAAGACCTCAAAAGAAGATCTTTTATTAGAAGACGGACACATGATCTTTGTGGAATTTGAAGGCCGGGAGCGATTCGATCAGATGGACCGGATCCAGGATCTCCTGAAAAGAGCACCCTACAGGCTTTGCAGAAGCCCGGTAACGGCTAAATCAGAGGAAGAGATAGACAAGCTTTGGGAGATCCGGAAACAGATCCTTCCGGTCATTCAGCATCCGGCGCCCCATCTGAGGGCCCTTTCCGTGATCAATGATGTGGGAGTCGATCCTGCACGCCTTCCCGGTTTTATTTCCGATCTGCAAAAGGTTTTCAAAAGACATGAAACAGAAACCCTGATCTACGGCCATGCCGGGAGCGGGAACCTTCATCTGCGGCCGCTCTTTGACCTCACCAGGCCGGGGCTGAAAAATCGGATACGGGAACTGGCGGATGATGTGTATGGGATTGTCTTCCAGTACGGCGGGACCATCACGGCCGAACACGGTATGGGAAGACTGCGCGCCCCCTATCTTGAACGGGAATGGGGGGAGAATCTGTACGGTTATATGAAGGAGATCAAAGCTATCTTTGATCCCGACGGGATCTTTAACCCTGACGTCATGTTTAGTGACCGGGATATCACGGAACATATCCAGGAGGATTTATTAATCCGGTAAAGGTTTCATCAAATAAATGGAGAGTGAGCCATGGAGTGTGAGAGCCGGTTTTACTGGGAACGTTTCCACGAGGCGGAGGAACTGTTTCTCCTGTTTATTGAGGAGTGTAAGAAGCAGAATGAGGCTATTGCTTCTCTGGAAGAGAAGCTCCTGGCCGGGACAAGCACCCGGCTGCTGGACTGGGTGGACCACGTTCTCATGGCCGAGACGGTCCAGATCAGGAGTCGCCTTGAGGACCTTGGATTTGTGAGACAGACCGACACGGATTTCCAGGCCTATGTACATCCCGGGGCTCTGCTCCCCCGGGTTGTTTTGACCGACGACCCTTCATCACAGAAAACAGGGCTCGCCCTCAGGGTGGAGGAGATCTCGAATTTTCTTCACGTCAATCAGTTTCATGGGGACATAGAAGGGACCCCTTTGAGCGCCTACAGGCGCTCCCTTCTCTCCACGGAGAACAGTACCGTGCTCATGGTGGTGGAAAGGAGGGGATCGAGGGATTATACGCCGACCTATCCCGGGAATGAATATCTGCAGCAATACCTGGAAGCTGTGGAACTCTGGAAAAAGCTCCCACGGTCCATGGAGGATGAAGGACAGGCCTTCTCGGAGATGCTTAAAGGCGCGAGCGAGATAACGGACAGACTGGGGCCGGACATGGCCGCCCATATTGTCTGTATGTGTGAACGGGATTACTGGATGTCCCGGAATTACGCGGCAAGGGTGCAGAAGATGCGACAGGATATCCTTGGGCTGGGCTGGGCCAATCATGATCATCATACCTTTCGAAGTTCCAGGCATCATTTCACCAGGCTGGTTGATCTTTTCACACGACTCGGCTTCCGGAAAAGAGAACGTTTCTATGCCGGGAAAGAGGCGGGGTGGGGCGCCCAGGTGATGGAAAACCCAAACGCCGGCCTGGCCCTCTTTCTGGATGTGGACCTTGCCCCTGAAGAAGTGGCAGTTGACTTTGCTGAACAGGGATTATCAGAGAGGGATGAACTGGGTACCGTCGGGCTCTGGTGCGCCCTTCATGGGGATTCGATCCTGAAAGCGGGGATGCACCATATTGCCGCAAATGTCCTCTTCGACCGCCTCACCCAAGATCTGTCTGCCTACCATATCGAGTTCATGTCTCCCTTCAGTGACTTTTCCTACCTCAGGCAATCCTTCAGCAAAGGGGAGAAATGGGACGTATATCCTGGAAGAGTCAGGCGGCTTCTGGATTCCAATCGGATTGATAAGAGGCAGGCCGACACGTTTCTGAGACAGGGGGTCATCGGAAGCCATCTTGAGAACATTCAGCGCAGAGAAGGTTTTAAAGGATTTAACCAGAAAAACGTGAGCGCCATCATCAAGGAAACAGATCCGAGAAGGCAGAACACATCATAACTCCCGCTTGAATAGATAGAACCATCCCTCTTTGTCAATTGGACGTTCCAGGAAGCCCACGTGCAGTTGACATCTCAAAATCCTGCTGTTACAGTTAGGTTCAATTGAATAATCAAAATCCTGCCATTTATTCAAGATAGAAGCTAGATAAAAGAGTTTTCTGCATATTTAGACGAAATCCACCACCCGGGGTAGTTGAGTGTACAGCGAATTTTGCCCATATCCGTGGCCCCAGAGGCACTTCGGATTCTGAGTATGGAAAGAGGGATAAAGGTGCATAAGAAGTTAAGACTCCTGTTGAAATTTGACCTCATCATTATTACTGCGGCGCTTTCCACCCTTCTCCTTATGGGAGGATGTGCCACACTGCCAGATAACTTTGAGCGGCCCGAGTCCTATGCCTACACCGACACAGACGATACCTACCTGGGTAAGGCCCGGCGCGATAAATTGCTGGCCCATCCCGGGCAGTCCGGATTTCTGCTTCTGGCGAATGGTCTCGATGCCTTTGTGGCCCGCGCCGTACTGGCGAACCTTGCTGAACGGAGCATCGATGTCCAGTATTTCATGTTTCACAGTGATCTCATCGGCCGGCTGCTTGTCGAGCAGCTGCTTATCGCGGCGGACCGGGGGGTGCGGGTCCGTTTACTCGTGGACGACATCGCTCTTGGAGGCCGGGATCTGGATGCGGCCATGCTGGACAGCCATCCCAACATGGAAGTACGGATCTTTAATCCCTTCAGCCGCAAGACCAGCCGACTCTCACAATTTGTGACCCGTTACGGGTCGGTGACACGGCGCATGCATAATAAATCCTTTACCGTAGACAATCAGATGGCCATTTTGGGGGGGCGAAATATCGGGGACGAGTATTTCGAAGCCGATCCGGACGTGACATTCGGTGATCTCGATGTCCTGGTTATCGGGCCCGTGGTGAAGGACGTCTCCGCTTCTTTTGACCTGTATTGGAACAGCGAATGGGCCTATCCGGCACTGGCGCTGAAGGGTGAGCCTCCGACAGCTGAGGAAACCCGTATTGCGAGGCAGGAGTTGAGCGAGTTCGTTGAGAAACAGACGGATTCTCCTTATCTGCAGACCTTGGAGGAATCAGATCTCGCCAAGAAGATCCGACGCGGCGAGATAAGCTACAGCTGGGGGAATGCTGAGGTTATTTATGATCAGCCGGAAAAGATCGTTCACGATTTCAGTAAAAGAGAATTACACCTGGTCTCAAAACTTAGCCCTTATCTCCAGGAGACCCGGGAGGAGATGATTGTTTTCTCCCCCTATTTTGTTCCCGGAAAGGAAGGCACGGCGAAACTGATACAGCTCAGCGAACGGGGGGTGCGAGTCCGAATTCTGACCAACTCGCTTGCATCCACCAATCATTCTATCGTGCATTCCGGCTACGCCAAATACCGCAAGAGACTGCTCCGTGCCGGTGTGGAACTCTATGAGATGAACAAGAAATACAGCGAAGAAGATCAGAAAGATGAAAAAGGCGAGCCTGGCTACTCCGAAACGGTGCTTCATGCAAAATCATTTGTGCTCGACCGGGAAAAGGTATTCATCGGTTCCCTGAACCTCGATCCCCGGGCGATCTATCATAATACCGAGATCGGAGTGGTCCTGACCTCATCAGAAATCGCAAACGGGATGGGAGATTGGTTCGATCAAAACATAGAGCAGGTGGCCTTCCGGCTGGAACTGCACACGAACAAAAATGGTTCCGAGAAAATCCTGTGGCACGGTATGGAGAATGGCAAAGAACGTATTTACAGCGTTGAACCTCATACCGGTTTCTGCCTCCGTTTCGGCATCGGCTGCATAGGTTTTCTGCCGATTGAATCGCAATTGTAAAGAGACTCGCATAAATATAAAACGATCAATTAAAAGAAAAAATGATTAAGCCGATGCCAGACAAATTGTGAAACCTTTACAATGTTTTCCCCTCCTTTTGTAATAAAATCAAAGAGATAATAAATCAACTGTTGTGTTATACGTAGAGTTGTGCTAATGTACGTATAACCAGTCATGAAATCCCTAGGAGGCCCGGATGGAAAAATTGCCCCTGGAAACACAGACTCTTTACGCAGAGTTCATGGAACAACTGACTGCCTTCGAGACAGGCCGTTCCATCGGCCGCGTTTCAGGTTGTTTTGTGACCAAAACCGTGAAGAGAGAGACCTATTATTACTTTCAATATTCCGATCCTGGAGGTGTACAGCGCCAGACCTATGTGGGGAAGAAGAGTCCGATTCTCGATAAGGTTGTAGAGCAGTACCAAAAGGAACGGGTCTCTTTGAAGGCAGATGCAGACAACATTCAGCGTCTTGCCGCTCTTCTTCGTACAGGGGGAGCCCAGACCACCGACACAGCCTCGGCGCGAGTCATTAAATCATTTGCGGAGAGCGGCGTGTTTCATTTGAATGGTGTGCTCGTGGGCACCCATGCCTTTTCCGTTCTGGGAAACCTGCTTGGGGTAAGGTGGAAAGATCGATCACTGAAGACACACGATATCGATATAGCCGGTGACTTAATCATTGATATTGCTGTACCGGATCTTCATGCAGACGTGCCTAAGGTCCTGGAAAGTCTCAAGATGGGCTTTCTCCCTGTCCCTCCATTAAATCCAAAGGATCCTTCCACGTCATTTAAAGTCCGCGGCAGTCCCTTGCGTGTGGATCTCCTGACTCCAGCCAGATCCTCGAGTAATGCAAGTCCCGTCTTCATCCCGCGATTCAACGCTGCGGCCCAACCCGTGCGCTTCCTGAACTTCCTGATTCAGAACCACCAGCGGGGAGCCGTGGTGAATGGGGGTGGGATACTGGTCAACGTGCCTGAGCCCGCACGGTTTGCATTCCAAAAGATCATTATCTCTCAGGAGCGAAGCATCTCTATGCACAGCAAGATTGACAAAGACCTGACGCAGGCGGCGCAAGTCTTTTCGGTCCTTGCTAAAGAAAGAAAGGGAGATCTGCTATTGGCCTGGGATGACATCAAATCTCGGGGAACGGAATGGACAAAACGGGTCCGTGCAGGGCTTGTCAGATTGGAGAAACTCCACCCCGAAGTGCACAAAATGATTTCCCTCATAATAAAATAGAGTTCTAGACAGTTTTGTGTGGGTAAAAACAAAAGTTCATGGTTGACCTAAACCTGCACGGTGCTTCACAAAAAGCAAAAAAAGAAAAAACATTTTTCAGACAGGATAACAGGTTTGACAGGATCTTTTAAAAGATTGATTTTTGATATCCTGTTTATCCAGTAAATCCTGTCTAAAGGCTTTTATGTTTCTTATGCATACCCCTCTTTTTTTGCTTTCGCCAGGAAAGAGAAAAAAGAAGTCTTTATAAAGCTATTGTCGAAAAAAGGATATCATGAATTTCCACTGAACCAGGATTGCTTGACATTTGATCTATGCTGATAGATTTTACCCATACATTCCTGTCAAGAACCTAAAATAGTAACCGGTTCAGTCTGGAAAAACTTTCCAGATTGGACGGGACAGCATCCATGGCGAGAACCGTATCCATAATAGAAAAGGCTGGAGACCAGGGAAGGCTCACGCTCCTTCTCAGCATCATCATCTTCTTTTCCGTACTGAACGGCACCATGTTTAATGTTGCCGTGCCCGACATCGCCCTGGAGTTTACCCTGATCCCCTCTGAGGTCAGCTGGGTCATTACAGGCTATATCATGATTTTTGCCTTGGGTTCTGTAACCTATGGGAAACTGGCAGACAGTTATCCGGTGAAGGATCTTGTGACTATCGGTCTTCTTCTTTTTAATGCGGGTTCGCTGCTGGGCTTTTTTTCCAGGGGCTATCCCATGCTGGTGACCGCCCGCCTTCTTCAGGCCGGAGGCGGGGCGGCTATACCGGCCCTTGCCATGCTGGTAGCGACAAAGTATTTCCCTGTGGGCATCAAGGGCAGGGTTCTGGGGGTCATTTCATCGACCGTGGCCCTGGGTGCAGGATTGGGCCCGGTGCTTGGCGGGTTTGTCACAAATACGTTTCACTGGCGCTACCTGTTCCTGATGACCGTGACTACCCTATTGACCATACCCTATTTCCGGCAGGTGCTGCCTGATGAAGAGACGTGCCGGGACGGTTTTGATATGACCGGCCTCCTCCTGATGGGAGGCGTTGTGGCATCCTTCCTTCTCTTTGTGACCAAACTTCTGTGGTGGCTCCTCCCTTGCGGTGTTCTTCTGCTGGTCTGGTTTCTTCTGCACATTCGCCGGACCGAGTTCCCCTTTGTGACGCCTGATCTGTTTACCAACCGCCTTTATCGCAGCACTGTCATTACAGCCTTCCTTGCCATGGGGACGGTTTTTGGTATGTTGTTTATGATACCGATTATGTTAAAGGCCCTCAATACACTCAATGCCAACCAGATCGGGCTGGTGATGTTTCCCGGTGCAATCTGCGGTGCAGTCCTGGGGACCTTTGGAGGGAAACTGGCTGACCGGATAGGGGGCGTTCCGGTCGTGTATATGGGGCTTGGCCTGTTGATGTCAGGCTATCTGGGTCTTTCAACCTATGCCGGCTCCGGGCCGGTGGTGATTTCCGCCTGTCTGATGATCTGTTATGTCGGGTTCACCTTTGCCCAGTCATCGCTGACCCATACGGTTTCCACGACCCTCCCTGGAGAAGTGATGGGGATCGGGATGGGAATCTACAATCTGTTATTCTTTATGTCCGGTGCCTTCAGTGCCGCAATCCTGGGTAAACTGCTCGACTTGAAAGCGAGCCGTCTTGCCATGAACCCCTTTCTGCTGCATTTCGATGCGGCCCTTTACAGCAACCTTTTTATCCTTCTCATCGCCACGGTATTATCTTCAACCGGCCTTTTTTATCTGTCTTTTCGCCGCAAAGGCCTCAGGGGATAGGGAAACCATGAATCAAAAAGAATGGTCCCATCGGGCCATAATCAGATATACCTTGTTTCAGATACCTGGAATTGTTTTGCTGGTCCTGGTCCTGATCCTGGTACGGAAGTGGATGGAGATTCCACTCTGGTTTTTCTGGGGCATGATCGTTCTCTGGGTGGCCAAGGACGTCATCATGTTCCCCTTTGTCTGGCGTGCCTATGATCCGGACCATTCCCAGTATCCGAACTCCCTGATCGGTGCCTATGGGATTACACAGGACAGGCTGGCACCCTCCGGTTATGTCCGGGTCCGCGGAGAACTCTGGAAGGCAGAAGTCTGGGGCAGCGACCCGCCTATCGAGAAGGGAAAAGGTGTTCGTGTGATGGAAGTCCGGGGTCTTACATTGATTGTTCTGCCCGGTGACGAATGAAGACTTTTTATAAGGAATTCCTCCATAACCCCCTGTTTCAGTGATCCCTTTCGAAAAAAGTGTGATATTTCCCTTTCTTGACTTATTTCTTAAAAGGCCCGCCGCGTATAAAATATTTAATAGAAACATAGAGTTATCCCATGGCATTGGACAAAAATGGCCTCTACAGGTATGCTTGAACCGGTGAATAAAGAGGACCTTTTGATCGTATTATCTAAAGAGAAAAGAAAGTTTATGAAAGGAGACATACTGTCTACACCTCTTTGAAAGGAGGCTCGTCATGAAAAAGTCAATATGGCCTCTCGTTATTCTCTTTATGTTTACCCTGACATTCCACTCACCTGCTGAGGCTGGGAGCAAAAGCGATTACAGATGGCAGGGAATCGCGATCGGTGTGGGATCCATACTCGCTCTGGATTATCTCTTGACTCCTCGATATGCGGCCCCGGCTTATAATCCTCCATCCGGGTATTATCCTCCACCGGCGTATTATGCTCCACAGGGTTATTACGCTCCACCGGCGTACTATTACCCGCCGCCAGTATCCTTTAGCTTCAGTTACTATGATTACGACTATCGGGATAAATACAGGCATGGATACTATTACGGTAGTAGACCTTATTACAAAGGCGGACCTTATTACAAAGGCAGACCTTATTACAAAGGCGGACCTTATTACAAAGGCGGACCTTATTACAAAGGCAGACCTTATTACAGGGGCGGGCATTATTACAAGGGTGGACATGGACATTATTCTAAATACAAAAGCGGCCACAGATACGGAGGACACAATAGGCACGCATACAGGGATGGACATCGACGGGGAGGCGGAGATTATAATCGACATGCATACAGAGGCGGACATCGACGGGGAGGCGGAGATTATAATCGACATGCATACAGAGGCGGACATCGACGGGGAGGCGGAGATTACAATCGGAGCGGAAACGGAAATAGACGGGGAAACGGACGCAGGTAGAGATTAGGCGTTACGTAAACGATCAAAAAGGAGCGTGGCTGTACGAATCAGCCGTTCATAATCCTCGCTCTGTGTTGAGATCCTGCTGATAGATACATCAAGTCTCGGTCTCTTCACGCCGTTGACGAGGCGGCCTTCTTTATAAAGCGTGGTTCTCGTCAAGCTTATATAAAGGCCATCGCCGGCTTCGAATTCTAGAAGCCTGTCCTGAACCTCTCTGGTCAGAAGACTGCGGATAAATCCTTTGCTGCTGCATCGTACAAAGAATTGATTATCGAACCCCGGATTTCCTGTTTCAAAATCTTTCTGCCCCAGGACCTTGTCCACCATTGTTTGAACGGATTTATTCCTGATCTCCAGATGATGGTCCGGATACGTTTCGAAATAGAGCTGGGCGAATGATGTGGCAGAACGGTAGCTGCCCTGGCCGCTGGAGCCGGGCATGGCTGAGACAAGGATCTCCACGCCGTGATAGGGAAAATATAGCTGAGGATAGGTGAAGAGCGTGGCCGCCCTGACCCTTCCGTTCTGCTTCACAGCCTGCTTTGCGAGAATGGCCTGCAGGTGTTTCCGTTCTTTCCGGTATAACAGCCAGCTGATCAAAACGACCGCGGAAATGATGAGGAGAAGATATGCTTTCATGGATAATCTCCGGGACGTCCTTGCCGGATTTACTCCCTCCAAAATAGGAAAAGTCCATTCGTGGATAACTCCAGAATAGTATGATCCCCCATAATAATCAAGGATTCGGTGTTCGTTCTTTGCTCAGGCTGCATGGATTGTTTCAGGTGAGTCTGTCTTGACATGGAAACAAGTACCCTCTATCATGGTTATGAATTTTAACGATGAGGTTATGGATGATCCGTATCGGCGAGATTACCTATGCCAATTGTGTTCCTCTTTTTGCAGCACTCAGGAAGATGACGCAGGAGTCTGAGTACATTTTTATCCGGGGAGAACCGAGTGAGCTGAACCGTATGCTCTATAGGGGGGAGATCGATCTTTGCCCCTCTTCTTCTTTTGAATATGCCCTGCACCCTGGGGAATACCTTCTGGTTCCCGGCCTGTCGATCTCTTCTGAGCGGGAGGTGAAGAGTGTGCTTCTCTTTTCCCGATATCCCATCGAGGCGCTTCATGAAAAGACCGTTCTCCTCTCTTCGGCTTCGGCCAGTTCCAATGCCCTGATACAGATCCTTTTGAATAAGCGATTCGGCCACCGGTGTTCTTATCGCCTGGATGACTTCGGTGATTCCGGTATGATCCATGATGGTGATGCCCGGATCATGATCGGGAATCCTGCCCTCAAGGCACACCTGGAGGGGGAAGGGGAAGAGTATGTCTATGACCTTTCCCTTCTCTGGAAGGAGTTTACCGGTCTCCCCTTTGTCTTTGCCCTGTGGATTATCCGGCGCGATGCCGTACGCCGGATGCCCAGGGAGATTTCCAGGCTGGTTCAGGGACTCTATGAGGCCAAAGACTACGCGGCCTTGCATTTTTCGGAGTTGGCCGGGGATTTTGAGACGATCATGGAGATCCCGAAAGATGAGCTTGTCCGGTACTGGGAAACCATCTCTTACGATCTGGATAAGTTGAAGATTAAGAGTTTACGGTCATATTTCGATTATGCAGAGGAATTGGGATTGATCCCCCAGAGTCCCCCCCTTGAGTTCTATGGAGAATCCGGATCGTTCTGAAAAGCCCTCTCCTTGAAATGCCTTCTTTCACATTCTATGTTATAATGACTGTCTACAGGGGAGAGGAGCCGATTAATTTCAGTTAATGAAAAGGGAGGAGGTCGTTATGATTGTCGATCTTTCCATTATCCCTGTGGGGCATGGGGTCAGTATCAGTTCCGAACTGGCAAAGGTGATCAAAATGATCGACCAGAGCGGTTTACCCTACAGGGTGACACCCATGGGAACCATTATCGAAGGGGACTGGGACAGCGTGATGGGCCTGATTAAGAGCTGCCATGATGAGGTTTTTAAGGAGAACGAAAGGATCTTCACCAAGATTACCATTGATGACCGGAAGGGTAAGTCCGACCGGATTCATGGGAAGGTCGCCTCGCTGGAGTCCAAAGTGGGGAAGAAGCTGCCGTAGCTCCGGGAATTCTACGTCCCCGGGGTAGACAAGAATTATGTTGCAGTTTTTTATGAATATGATATATTTCTCCTCATTTTCAATCGCATAAAGAGTTTGGAGCGGGGAGATGATGAGCCGGGTTCCGAAGAAGATCTTTTTCACCAACGGTGTCGGAACACATACGGAAGAACTGCAGTCTTTTGAGCTTGCATTAAGAGATGCGGGGATAGAAAAATACAACCTCGTCCATGTCTCCAGCATCCTGCCCCCAGGCTGTAAAAGGATCTCACGGAAGGAGGGGTCGAAACAGCTCCAGCCCGGAGAAATCGTCTATTGCGTGCTGGCCCGCTGTGCAAGCAATGAACCCCGCCGGCTGCTGGCTTCTTCCGTGGGGTGTGCCATTCCCGTGGACAAGAAGATGTACGGTTATCTAAGCGAACACCATGCCTACGGGATGACCGACCAGGCCGCAGGTGACTATGCTGAGGACCTGGCGGCTGCCATGCTGGCCTCAACCCTGGGCATCGAGTTCGATGAAGATAAAAGCTGGGATGAAAAGCGGGAAATCTGGAAGATCAGCGGAAAGATCGTCCGGACCAGTAATATCACACAATCGGCCATTGTCAAGAAAGGGTCCTTTACCTCGGTGGTGGCCGCGGCAGTTTTTGTGTTCTAAATAGAATAGTTTGAACTATTCGTCCTGATCGGCGGTTTCAAGCAATCCTATCAGGTTCTCCTGATCCAGCCACCCACCACCGCATATGCCGCAGTGGAAAAGGTCCATGCCGAGTATGTTTTTTTCTGAAAGCGGCTTCTCGCATCGCGGACAGGCGATTTCTTTTTTGTCCGTCTTTGGCTTCCCCTCTGATTCGCCCTTTTTCTGTTTCTTTTTTTCCAGCCACTCCCGGTGCTTCTTCATGAAGTAGTCTTCTTCTTTTCCCTTTTCAGCATCTTTCCAGATATCACGTTCGTTCATATT
>CAJICE010000050.1_pt1 | contig 57981 bp, 58 predicted proteins | sample 9199531 | NCBI WGS metagenome assembly CAJICE01 (sample SAMEA7708327, study PRJEB35096) | sediment metagenome | biome: marine neritic benthic zone biome [ENVO:01000025]; feature: sediment [ENVO:00002007]; material: shallow marine sediment [ENVO:03000034] sea grass bed [ENVO_01000059] ... | reverse complement strand
TCGGTGGCCATGGGGATGCCCCATCCCTGTACATAGGGGGTTCCCCGGGTAAAAAGGAAGAAAATAAATGCAGGGCACAACATCCCTCCAATTGCCGCGGCCACCGGCAGAAAGGCCTTTCTGAAGGAGGCCAGCTCTCCCACCAGCATCTCTCTCTTGATCTCCAGCCCAACGGTAAAAAAGAATACGGCCATCAAGGCCTCGTTGATCCAGTGTAGTAGGGATCTGCTGATGTGATAGCTGCCTAACGAGATCGAAATTTCTGTATGCAGGAGATGATGATAGGTGTCTGAAAAGTGAGAGTTAGACCAGATGAATGCAGTAAGAGCAGCAAGGAGTAATAATAAACTGCTTGAGGCCTCTTTCTGAAAGAATGATTGAAAGGGCCGAATCATGGTGAAGGTTAATTTTTGAGGTGTGGAGAGCAGCTCTTTTATTTGATTAAACATCGATCACGTTTTATCCTTGTCCATTAAAATATTTCCTGAACAGTCCAGGCCCGTCTCCTGGTGAACGTATCAATAAGGCTGTGGCGGCACACGATTTTTTAATCCACCTTGGGCCTGGGTGTCTCTTCTGTGGAGACCGGTAATATGGGATAGACCACGTTGGGCTGCACTCCTGTGGTGGTGTTTAGAAAAACAGCGATCTTCCCGATTTCACTGTCGTTAAGGGAGATCCCCAGTTGGGAAGAACCCATGATTGCCACGGCCTGTTTCAGGTCCCAGATTTTCCCGGAATGGAAATAGGGCGGTGTGAGGACAATATTCCTTAACGACGGCGCCTTGAATACATATTCGTCAGATTTTGTGCCCGTCACTTTGAACCTTCCCATGTCTCCTGCGATGACCTTCTCTTCCGGACGTTCCACGACTCCGAACGGGAAATATCCCGCTCCGCCCATATTGATCCCGCCGTGACAACCGCTGCAGCCCTTCTGCATAAAGAGTCTCAATCCTTCTAACTCCTTTTGGGCCAGGGCCTTGCGGTTACCTCTGAGATATTTGTCAAAGGGAGAGTCCGGCGTAATCAACGTGGCCTCAAAGGCCTCAATGGCCTTGGCCATGTTGTCAAAGGTAACCGGATCTTTCTCTTCGGGGAATACTTGTTGAAACAATGTCACGTAACCGGACATACTCTTCAGGGTTTTGATGACCCTGTCGGGGGTATTGTTCATCTCCACCGAGGCCTGTACCGGGCCTTTGGCCTGGTCTTTGAGGGTTGGAGCCCGTCCATCCCAGAATTGGGCGATGTTGAATACCGAATTCAGAACAGTGGGCGCGTTTCTCGGCCCTTTCTGCCAGCCGTGGCCGATCGAGGTTTCCTGGTCATCATCACCCCCCAGTCCGAGGTTGTGGCAGGTGTTGCAGCTGATCAGTGTACTTGCAGAGAGCCGGGGGTCAAAATAGAGCATGGTGCCGAGTTTTATCTTTTCCGGCGTGATGGGATTCCCATCAAGTGCCGGCGGGCTTGTCGGGATCGGTTTGAAGATGGTCTGGGCCCGTTTCATCAGGTCATCCTCTGCATAGGCTGAAGCCGTAAGGATTAAGAATACGAATAATAGTGATAGGCAGGCATATCGACACATCAATGTATCTCCTTCTCTAAAGATGTTAAATCCCATCGTGTTGATGCTTCACGCTTTCTCTATTCTATTTACCAGTTAGTGAGAAATTGTCAAGTGCATAGCGTACCGGTCCCTGTTAATTCATGATCCTATGGAAGTCCGATCCGGCAGGATTCTGGAAAACACGTAAATCAAATTCAGGGATGACGGCCAACAGGTGATCAAAAATGTCGGCCTGTATGGATTCATAATGGGCCCAGACCTGATCATTGCTAAAGACATAAATTTCAAGGGGGAGGCCGTGTTCTGAGGGCTTGAGCTGCCGTATGAGGAATGTCATGTCCTGATGAATCCTGGGATGATGGTGCAGATAGGCCTCTACATAGGCCCGGAAGGTCCCGACATTTGTCAACTTTCGCCCATTTACCAGGCTTGCATCATCAACATTCAATTCCCTGTTATAGTCTGCGATCTCCTTCTTCTTGCTGTCCAGATAATCTCTGATATATTGAATCCTGGAATAACGTTCAAGCATATCCCCATCACAAAATTTGATAGTGTTCATGTCGATATACAGGGACCGCTTGATGCGCCGTCCACCGGATTCCTGCATGCCCCTCCAGTTCTTGAAGGATTGGGAGATCAGCGCATAGGTCGGGACAGTGGTGATGGTCTTGTCCCAGTTCTGAACCTTTACAGTCGTGAGCGTGACATCCAGGACATCTCCATCCGCACCGAATTGGGGCATCTCGATCCAGTCTCCTTTGCGGACCATATTGTTGGCCGTGAGTTGAATGCCGGCAACAAAACCAAGGAGGGTGTCCTTGAAGATGAGAAGAATCACAGCGGTGATGGCCCCCAGGCCGCTCAGGAAATAGAGCGGTGATCTGCCTGTGATGACGGATAAAATGAAGATGGTTCCGATCAATACGATAATGATCTTTAAGGCCTGCACAAACCCTTTGAGATGGATCTCTTTGGAAACGTCAAAGGTGTGGTAGATATGGAGTGCAGCATTCAAAAGGGAGTCTAAAACAAGGAGTGTCATGATGATCATGTAGAGGAAAGCCGTATCTTTGAAGAATGTGACCAGGTTCGGGGACTCGGGGAATGCCAGTGGACATAACAGATAGACCACCAGCGCAGGAGCAAAATGTGCCAGGCGATTGAACACCTTCTGCTCCAGGAATATATTGTCCCATCTGCTCTGGCTTTTTTGAATGATCCTTGCCAGTCCTGCGAGGAGGATCCGTTTAGAGATGATGAGTGCCAGGATACTGAGGAGGAGTATGGTTGCCATGAATACAGCATTCAGAGAATATCCTGCAATATTTTCTGGGAGCCCTTTCCCAATCATCCAGTTTGTAATGGTCTTTTTCATGTTGACGATTCGCTATCTCATCAGGTCAAGAGAGTGTCTCATCGGACAGGAATGGATCGATTCTTCCCGCTTTAACCGAAACAGAAAACGGTGGTACTATATCTTATCGGGTTTTATTTTCAAGTTATTTTTATCTGCATCATATGCGGGGTCTCTTCCTCACGGATTAAGGCAGGAAGGCAGACCCCTTTCCAGGTCAGGGTAAAGAGGATCGCAGAGGTCCTCGCACATGCGGCGGTTCACAATCCGTTTCGATTCGGACAGGTAGGATAACATGCCGGCACTCAACTGCTGACGGGCCTCTTCAAACGTGATGGAAGGCGGACGGGGGATCCCCAGCAGGTCTGCCACTCTGTAAAAGTAGTCGGTCATGGTTGTGGGATTCCCATCGCTGACATTGTAGTGGGTTCCCGCACGGCCGCGGCGGGAGGCGGCCACACACACCCGGGCCAGGTCGTCCGCATGTATACGGTTGGTGAAGGGTGATTCCTCCTCGCTCAGGACCGGATGGCCTTCACGTAATCGCTGTTCAGGGAGTCTGCCCGGTCCGTAGATCCCGGGCACTCTCAGGATCACGATCGGGACATTCTCGGCATCACTCCAGCTGCGAAGTCTGTTTTCTGCATCCAGCCGGCGTCTGGCCCGGTCCGTTTCCGGATGGGGTAGCCTCTCTTCGGTGATCCATTCTCCGCGGCAGTTCCCGTAAACACCGGTGGTGCTGATCAGGATCACGCGCCGGGGCAGTTTGGGGGAGGTCAAAACGGAAACCAGGGCTTCCATGCGCGGATCAGTCACTCCGGTGGAGGGAGGCGGAGCGAAGTAGTAGAGCAGGGCCCCTTCTGCCGGGAGATGTTGTAATGAAGAGGGTTGGTCCAGGTCTCCCCTGATCGGCTGGATCCCCAGTGATTGAAGGTGTTCTGCGGTCTCCTCCGAGCGGGACAGTCCTTTGACCCGGGAGCCATCGGCTTGTTCAAGAACCGCGACGCGCCGGCCGATATCACCGCAGCCGACAATCAGGATAGCGTTCATCTCTCCCCAACATGTTTAATGGATAATCGTTGTGCGGCAGTCCTTGAAATAAAAGGGTATGGATAGCACGGATGAGAACCCGTTACCGTTCCCAGTAGACCCGGATGCTCTTTTCACCTTCCGGATAATGGAAGGAGAAATCACCCTTATAGGATCGTGACAGGGCATTGCCGATACGGCGGGCAATGTGAATGCCCGTTGTCATAATCAAGGTATGGTCGTTTTTGACCTGAACCCCCATAATGCGTTCCAGGGGATGTTGCTGTTTCTCCTGTTTTTCAGTATTCCGAATAAGGTTGACGATTTCCTCATGGTTTTCTTTAAAGAAGCTTCCCTTGAGGGTGATATACCCCGCCGGATAATTCCCGTCCCTGCGCCGGCATGCCGGACAGACAACCTGATGGGCTTTTTTCGGCATCTTATCCCATGACCACCGTCCTTTTGTAAACACAGCACCGCATTTCGTACAGAATGTGGGGTCCGGCCACTTGCTCTCTTCCTGATAGACATCATGGCGTTTCTCTTTGATCAATCTGTTATTTCTTCCATACGCTCTCTGAGCTGTCATGATTTCCTCCCTGAACGGTCTCTATCCTTGTGGCATTCATACCTTGAGATAGCATCTGCCGTTCATGAATATTCCATCACTTCTTACTTTAATGGATAGTGCAGAAAGGGGAATCTGTCAAGTGCCGGACTTTTAGGTTTATCCTGTCATAAAACGGTTGATGAGGAAATAGATGAGGATAGACGCACCGTAGCCTAATACGATGACCGGCGTCCATTTCAGGTGGGTAAAGAAGGTATACATCCCTCTGGACTGCCCCATTAAGGCCACCCCGGCAGCAGAGCCGATGGACAACATGGAGCCGCCCACGCCCGCGGTCAGGGTCACCAGAAGCCACTGAAACAGGTCCATCTGGGGATCCATACTCAGGATCGCGAACATGACCGGGATATTATCAACGATGGCTGACAGGATTCCTGCAAGGATATTGGCCTTGCTTGCTCCCAGTTGGCCGTACATGAACCGGGATGTCAGTTCCAGGTAGCCGATATAGCCGAGACCACCCACGCAGAATACCACTCCAAAGAAGAACAGGAGGGTATCCCACTCGGCTCTTTGTATCTTTCTGAAGATGTTAAACTCTTCGCCGTCTTTTCTCTTGTGGCCGGTGATCTTGAGATAGTAACTGAAGAAGAGGAGAAATGAGAGACCGGTCATCATCCCCATATAGGGTGGTAGATGGAGAAATTGTTTAAAGCAGACTGCGGTCGTAATGGTCATGAGGAAGAGGGTGCACACCCTTTTGGCACCCCGTTTCATGGAGACCTGGCGGGTTTTGCCGCTTCCTGAAGGCAGATCAGGGGGGACGGCGAAGTGCATAAAAAGCGCAGGCACGATGTAATTCACAACAGACGGGATGAAAAGGTTAAAGAACTGGAAGAAATCTGCTTTGCCGGCCTGCCACACCATCAGGGTGGTGATGTCGCCAAAAGGACTGAAGGCACCGCCCGCGTTCGCGGCGACCACAATATTGATAAAGCTGATACTCACGAAACGGGGGTTCTCCGCACCCACGGCCATCACCACCGCACCCATGAGTAAGGCGGTGGTCAGATTGTCTGCAATCGGTGAAAGGAAGAACGCAATGGTGCCGGTAATCCAGAACAGTTTTCGGTAGCTGAATCCTTTGCGTACCAGCCATGACCTTAAGGCTTCAAAGACATATCGTTCCGACATGGCATTGATATAGGTCATGGCGACCAGGAGGAACAGAAAGAGTTCGGCATACTCCACCAGGTTACTATTGATTGCCCTGTGCAGCTCGGCTTCGGGGATCCCCTGGCTTTTGGCCAGAATAGCGATCAGAAACCAGACCCCCCCGGCTGCGAAGATCACAGGCTTGGACTTTCGCAGGTGGGTAAATTCCTCGACCATCACGACCAGATAGGCCAGGACAAATAAAAACAAAGCCATCATTCCGATTGCCGAACCGGTGAGATGCAGGTTGTGTTCAGATTCGGAGGCGACGGCAAAGCCCGGGTTAAACATGAACAGAAGGCAGGTGATGCCGAATGTTCTGCGCATCGTGTCTATCCTTTTCCCGAGCTGTCTTCGACAGAGCATGCCGGATCCGGAAACGTGTCCTGAATAATGTGTGCCTTGCCCAGCCATGTTATTTCTTTGCCATGAAGGGGTAACGGTAATCGGTGGGCGGAAGAAACGTCTCTTTGATGGCACGGGGAGAGACCCAGCGTTCAAGATTCAGCCAGCTTCCGGCCTTGTCGTTGGTGCCGGAGGCGCGGGAGCCCCCAAACGGTTGCTGCCCCACCACCGCTCCGGTCGGTTTGTCATTGATGTAGAAGTTTCCCGATGCGTTGCGCAAGGCCTTGGCGGCTGTCACGATTGCAGAACGGTCCTGTGCAAAAATTCCGCCGGTCAGAGCATAGGGGCTGGTCGAGTTGCACAGTTCCAGCGTCTCCTGGTATTGCCTTTCAGGATAGACATGAACGGTTACGACCGGACCGAAGATCTCTTCACACATGAGTTTGGAACGGGGATCTTTGCTCTCCACCACCGTGGGTTGGATAAAATATCCTTTTGAGTCGTCATAGGTGCCGCCGCACAGGATCTCCATGTTGGGGTCGGTCTTGGCGAATTCTATGTACTCGGTGATCGTCTTGAAGGCTTTCTTGTCAATCACGGCATTCATGAAATTGCTGAAGTCGCAGACATCCCCAACCTTGATGGTTCCAGTCTCACCTATCAGCCGTTCTTTGACCTGGGGCCAGATATTGTCTGGGATATAGACCCGGCTGGCGGCCGAACATTTCTGACCCTGGTACTCGAAGGCGCCGCGCACAATACTGGTGACAAAGGCATCCACGTCAGCCGAGCTGTGGCCGAAGATGAAATCCTTGCCCCCTGTTTCACCCACGATGCGGGGGTAGGAGAAGTATTTCCGGATATCCGACCCGATGGCCAGCCAGATCGTGGAAAAGACATAGGTCGATCCGGTAAAGTGGACACCTCCAAGATCCAGGTGATTGAGCACGGGCGGACCGATCACCGGTCCCGGCCCGGGGATCAAGTTGATCACGCCGTCGGGCATGCCCGCCTCTTGCAGGACCTTCATGAGATAGTATGCCGGAAGCACGGCAGATGATGCCGGCTTCCAGACAACGGTATTCCCCATGAGTGCGGGAGCCGTGGGAAGATTTCCTGCGATAGACGTGAAATTGAATGGAGAAATGGCGAACACGAATCCTTCCAGGGGACGGTGTTCCATATAGTTCAGGACATCCTGGGTAGAGATGGGCTGGTCGTCATAGACCTCTGTCATGAAATAGGGGTTGAAGCGCCAGAAATCGATGAGTTCGCATGCCGAGTCGATCTCTGCCTGATGCGCGGTCTTGCTCATGCAGAGCATGGTGGAAGCATTGAGGATCTGACGGTATTTGCCGGCCAGGAGCTCCGCGGCCTTGAGCAGGACCGTGGCCCGTGAAGACCACTCCATCTCATGCCATATCATTTTCGCCTCATTAGCGGCATCGATGGCCATCTCGGCCTCTTTGGTCCCGGCGCGATGGTAATGGCCAAGGCTCTGCTCAAGATTGTGAGGCGGATTCATCTCCACCAAATCACCGGTGGTCACCTCCCGGCCGCCGATGATGCAGGGGACTTCGACCGGAGAGTCGATCATCTCCTTGAGTGCGGCTTTCAGCTCTTCCCGTTCTTTACTGCCCGGCAGATATCCAAGGACAGGCTCATTTTCCGGCTTGCGAATATGAAAAATTCCGTTAAACATCTGGTATCCTCCCTTTCCGGCCATCAAGGCATTTATAATTGAATGGCGTAACAGATAGTGTGCGCCTCTGTTTTATTTTTCTGTTCATTTTTTGGGCTGATAACACGGCTGAGGTGCTGAATAACTGAAGTACTATAGTTTATTCCCATGGGGATTGTAAAGAGGGTTTTTATGGGTTGCGGAGCGTTCTTTCAGAGAATCCTGTCTCCTATCCAGCCTCGAAATAGATTTAATCATGCAATATCCAGGTTCGCTAGGATGTGCAAAAAATTACTCTTTCTGTTCGATCTGGTAGATGAGATGTACGCTTGCCCGGACGACCACGTCGCCCGATGAAATGGGAGGCTCCGCAACATCCATGGCCATTGCGGCCCTTTGACTCAAGCCTTCGGTCCTTATCCTGACGGGTGTGGCAACGGCGTCGTCGAGCTTCAGGGAGAGGACCTTCACGAGTCGTACCGAAGCAGCCGATGCGAGGGACCTGGCGTCTGTGACGGCATTGGCCGTTGCCGCGGCAATGGCTTCCGCTCGATACGTCCTCGGGTCAGCAAGATCAAAAAGGATCGAGTTGATCTCATTGGCACCGGCCTGGCTGGCTGCGCCGATGATTTTGCCGGCGAGATGGAGCTGCACGGTCTTGATCGTGAGGCGGTTGGTCACCGTGTAACCCACAATGTGAGGACGCCAGTCCTGCGGCGCCTGCCGGGGACGGGGGGACCATCTGGGTTGGATCTGGAATTGGCCGGTCTGGTAGTCGTTCTTTGACAGGCCGACTGTCTCAATGGCTTTTATTACATTTTCCATGCTGGCGGTGTTCTGGTCCAGTGCCTCGTCTGCTGTGACGCCGTCTGTGACCACGCCCATATTCAGGCGCAGCTGGTCGGCCGGTACATGCAGTATTGCTTCACCCCGTACTGTCAGCTCAGGAGTCTCCTTGCATTGAGTACCTTCATCGGCAGCTGCGCCGGTGAAGCAGACAAAAATCATGGCTGCGCTCAGCAGGGGTATCGAAAAGATCTGCTTCATGATATCGCCTCCCGGGATTGCTCCTCGCAATGACAGGTCCGGACTTTTTCGGCCGTCCCGTCATTGCCATTTTATTCATTAAGTTGTCTCTAAGTACCTAAAAATATACAGATAGTTCAATATCAGCCGATCTTGTGAGTCCTAACGTTGATGAACTCGTAAAAAGTTTTAAAACTCCCTCTCCCTTGATGGCCTATGGCTCGGGGCCAACGGCTCATAGAGGAGAGGGTTGGGTGAGGGTGGTAAGCCTTTAAAATTCAAACGTTTAATACCCCCTCCCCTTTATCCCCTCCCACCAGGGGAGGGGAAATATGATTTTTTTTCGAGACCATCAACGTTAGAATATTTATATTCTTAAGACCCTGTTTTGTCAAGAGAATCCCTTTCAAAGCGGCTGAATAGACCGAAATTCTGTTCACAAATATAGATAAGTTCGACTGAAACCAAGGGATTACTTAAGGTTATATTATTGTTTTCCGATAGATGTTTTTGAAAGGCTTAAACGACAAAAAAATGTAATCTATTTATTGACAGGATTCGATCTCCATATGATAATTTAAATAGATAAGTTTCTAATTTTCATCTGCCTTTGAAATAAAAACAGAACAGATTAATTGAAAAAATCAAGGAATTTACAACAGTGTTCCTTTTTGGATTAAGAATAAATTATCACATTATTATAAATATTGTTTATAGATCAATTTTATCTATGGAGTAGTTGGTCTGATAATAAAAAACGTAACAGGAGGAGGAAATATGAAAAAGCTTTTGGTTCTGGCAGTGGTTGCAGCCTCTCTCCTTATCTTTATCTTTCCGACAGACCTGTTTGCTGATGAGATCGGTGATTTGAAAAAGAAGATGGAGGAACTCCAGGAAAGACTGGCGGTCCTTGAAGCTGAGGATGAGAATCAAATGCATGTGATCGAGAATTTCATGGAGATAAGCGGGTACGGGGATGGTGAGTATATCATCACCGACCAGAAAGGGAAGAACAATGAGTTCCGCGTCCATCACCTCTCCCTCTTCTTCATCAAGCAGATCTCTGAGAAATGGAGGATGTTCTCTGAAATCGAGTACGAGGACGCCCCCAAAGTTGAAGAACCGGATACCATTGAGGGGAAGATATTCGTTGAGGTCTTCACCCTCGAGTATTATCTGAATCAGTATGTGAACTTTCGTCTGGGCCGGTTCCTGACCCCTGCAGGTATCTGGAATGTGGATCACTACCCGCCTTTTGTCCTGACACAGGAGAGGCCCCAGCATATCCGGAAGATCTTCCCCCAGCTCAACGACGGCCTCCAGTTTCTTGGAAGTGTGAATATGGCCCAGACCGTGACGGACTACAAACTTTATGTATCAAACGGCCAGGGAAATACAGGCCATGGAGATGGAAACGAAGACAAAGCGTTGGGCGGAAGGGCAAAATTTTCACTTCACTTCCTGGATCTGGATGACTGGGGTTTCAGGGCCCCTGAAATCGGTTTTTCTTACTATAAAGAGGAGCAGAACGATGACGAAGACTACAAGGCCGCCGGAGCCGATCTTCGTCTCTATTGGAAGGATCTGACTTTGCAGGCGGAATATGCCAAGGGTTATGGTGATCCGTCCTTCGGAAGCATCTATCAGAGGACCGGGTATTATGCCCAGCTGGAGTACAATTACAAGAGATGGACCCTTGGATACCGCTATGACTGGTATGATCCCGATAGCACGGTCGACAATGATCGCAAGACCATCAATTCCGTGGCTCTGAACTATCATTTTACACCCTATGTTGTTGCCAAACTGGAGAATCACTGGAATGACCCTCAGGACTCGGCCGTAGATAATTACCACAAGGCCCTCTTGTCCATCGCAGTCTACCTGGGAAATTAGAGGGGGGGTATAGGCCATCGGCTTCAAGTCACCTTTGGAGGGCAAGATGAAACATAACCGAAGAGACAAGATCATAAAGAAGAAGATCATCATGGGTTTTTACGCCGTGATGGTGGGGCTTATATTTTTCCACTCACGGGCAGCCTTGGCAAACGATTCCGTGGTGATTATTGTGAATTCGGCAAATAATGTGGACTCACTTTCCCTGGAGCAGGTCCATGAGTTTTACGGCAATGAAAAATTCATGTGGTCCGATGGGAAAAAAGTGACCCTTTACGATCTGACCGTCAAGGATGGAGCACGGAGAAAATTTTCCAATGTTGTTCTTGGCCAGGAACCGGAGAAGGTTGCCATGGAGTGGGCGAACAAGAAGATCACGAACACGGCCAAGAACCCGCCCCGGATGGTCAGGTCGGCCATCCTCATGCAGAACAGGGTTGCCAAAGACCCCGGCGCCATCGGCTACCTGAAGAAGAGTGATCTGACAAGGACGGATGTAAAGGTCATCGCGATCATCGAGTAGAAAGAAACTGAAGAAAGTGGATGTTATGGATACAGGTGACGGTATCTATCCATGAGAGATTTCGCTCCAGGCATGAGAGATGATAACTGAGATCAAACAGATTGGACAGATTCTTCAGAGGAATAACAAAATCTAAAACACAAAGGAGATCCCGTGAACCTGCCAAGAAGAATCCTAGACTTGTTCGTCGTCTTTTTAATTGTACTCTCTGCATGTGAAACACTAAAGTCTTCGAAACCCCTCTTGCCTATAAAAGAATATGAACGGATGCTTGTGGGCAGGATGGACGCGGACTATGTGGGGACCAAGAACTGCCTTGCCGCTTGCCATTCCCATGATCAAAAAGCGCATGATTTTGAGGCCAGCACCATGGGAGCGCAGCTCTCTGAGGACTCGGGACTGCCCTTAGTGAATTGCGAGTCATGCCATGGCCCCGGCAGCCTTGCGATCCAGGGGATCACATCCGAAAAGGTCAAAGCCGATGCAGAGAAAGGTATCAAGACGGAATGCAATCATGGAACGCTGCTTAAAATAAAAACCCTCCCCTCTATGGCGAAATCCCTGGTCTGTCTAAAATGCCATACAGCGAACGCAACATTTAACCTCCATAACTGGAACATGGAGGTCCATGCCATCAACGATGTGGCCTGCACAGACTGTCACAGTATTCATGGGGGACCGGATTTAAAGGTTCGGCCCAGGGAACAGGCAGAGATGTGCTATCAATGCCATCAGGAGATCCGGTCCGCCTTTTCTCTACCAAGCCATCATCCTGTGCCGCAGAAAAGAGTCTTTTGTTCAGACTGTCATAATCCCCATGGATCTTCCACAGACAACCTGTTAAGAGAAGAGACGGCCAAAGAGACATGCACCCGGTGCCATGGAGAAAAGGCAGGCCCTTTTCTTTATGAGCATGCGGAAAATACGGAGTTCTGCACAAGATGCCACACCCCTCATGGGTCTGTGAACAATAATTTGCTGAACGTCCGATTGCCGTTTCTCTGTCTCCAATGCCATCCCGGGCACAGGACAGGAACTGCGGCTGACCAATTAGAGAGAAAAGGGGCGTTTTATACCCGTTGCACGGACTGCCATTTCGAGATCCACGGAACAGACATTCCCGGAGCAAGCGGAACAGGAAGACTGACTCAGTAGGGCAAGGAGGGTATGATGAAAAATGTTATAGTCCTATTTATGTTCTTCATTATTTTTACAAGCCACCCCGTGTCGGCTCAGGAGAGCGAGAAAAGTGAAGTGCCTGCTGAAACGGGAAAGAGTGAGGCAGTAACCGATTCAGAAGGTTCTCTTTTTGGAGGTCCTCGGCTTGTCGGCCGCACCGGGTCTGAGAGAGTCGGTGAGTATGAATATCTCCATGATTCCTTCGCGTTTGGGGGTGATGCCAGGATCATCTCGTTGTCTCAACGATTCGACTTCGACCTGGATGTAAAGAACAGCAAGGATTATTTCGGGGACCTGGGTTATTCCTATCAAGACATTCTCCTGACCCGCTGGGTCAGTAGACGCCTGTACCACAATCTCGAGAACCTCGAACTGATTGACCTTGATCCCACCTCAGCCAATTACAGAGTCGATCAAAGAGACCCTGGCAAGGACTACCATCGAAGAGTGGGCATGCACAATCTGTTTCTAAGAGCAAAACCCCTTGATTTCCCCTTGCACCTTTACGTTGACAGCTGGTATTTGGATAAAGAGGGAACGCAGCAGCAGAGGAGTCTGATCGGTGCAGGTTATTTTAACGACATTGTAAGAACCTCTCAGTACAAGGATATCGATTGGGAAACCAAAGAAAATACGTTTGGCATCAACAGCCATCTGGGCCTGATCGAAGCGGACTATTCTCACATGGAGAAGAGGTTCGATTCCAGCAGGGATGATGTGCTTTTTGATAGTTATAGTGCGGCAGGCTTTCCCCCGGGTTCATTGAGGGCCCCAGGTGTATGGCCCCATAATTCTGTTCCTGATCTTGAAAGCGATTCGGACACCGTTAAGATTCATACATCCTATACGGGACAGCTTGTGAGTTCGGTCACCCTCTCATACAAAGACAAAAAGAACGAAGATAGCGGTGCCAAGTCAGACAATTTTTTAGGAGCGGGGGGGCTCACATGGATGCCCAGGACAGATCTGGCTTTCTTTGCAAAGTACAGGCGCAAGGAGATAGATGTGCATAATCCCGATGCCGTGACCATCTTTGATCCCACAGATCCAACAAATTTCTATGGTGCTGCCAGTGTCAGAAATTCTATCTCCTCTACGACCGATACATTCTCGGGAACCATCCGGTACAGGCCGATCTCTGGGATCGCGCTCCGGGCAGGATATACCTTTGAGGACGTCAATAGAGACCATGCGGAAGAATGGCACCTTGAAGATACGACCAAAAGGAATATCATTACCTTCTCGGGGGATGTCCGGGTGGTCAAAGGTCTCAAAGTGAGGGCAAAATACACCCATCAGGAGATCGATGACCCGGCATACAATGTCGTTCCCAACCGTTCAGATCAAGGAGAATTTTCCATCTCATGGATACCGTTCTCGAAGATCAACACCTTCTTCAGCTACGACATCATCAAGGAAGAGCGGAATGATCTTCACTTTGTGGATACGGACGTCCCGGAAGACAGAGATGTCAACAAAAACCGTTTTCTGGGAAGTCTCACATACCTGATGTTAGATAATCTTTCTATGACGGCAAGTTATTTGTCCTGGCGCAATAAAATAAGACAGGATATCGAGTATCATGATACCGTGGGCACCCCCATGACAGATTTTGGGGTCCCCTATGAAGATAAGGCCGACAGCTATTCCTTCAATGTTCATTATACCCCTGTAGATCATCTCTATCTCGATGCAGGTGTCAGCCGAACCTTATCGAGGGGAGATTTTCAACCCAGATCTCAGGATCTCCTCGAACCTGTATCGATTGCCCTCTTCTCTAAACTGAAGATCCAAGAGACCGTCTACTCCCTGTATGGGGAATATGAGTTGAAAGAGGGTCTTCTGCTGGGAATGGATTTTCAGTATACTGATTTAAATGACCGTTTAGACAATCCCAATGATGATGTGGAAGATGGTATTCTACGGATCCTCATGCTGAGACTCTCAAAGAAATGGTAGAGGTGATTATGAACGGGAAAAATGAAAAAAAGAGAAACTGGGCTCTGAGTTTTTTCATGCTCTTTTCATTGCTCAGTTTATTCTGCGTCCCTGTCTTTGCCGCTGACAAGACGGTGGGAGTGATCATGACCGGCGATATCCCCTATTATCAGGAGATCCATAAGGCGTTCCTGGAGGGGATGTCTGCCCAGGGCCTGGGGCCGGACAAGGTCGAGGTTTACCTTCAAAAGCCGTCTCCAGACCCCATGTCCTGGACGAATGCGGCAAGAAAGTTCACAGCCTTTGAAGTGGATGTCATTGTCTGTTACGGTGCCTCTGCGACTCTGGCCGCAATCAAAGAAGGGTCCAAGATACCTGTTCTGTACGCTGGGGTGTTTGATCCTCAGGCCAGTCAGTTGAACGGGAGTAAGGCGACGGGAATCAGTTCAAAGGTGCCGATGGCGACAGTGATCAAAAATCTAAAAAGCATATCGGGTTTTTCAAGACTGGGGGTCATGCTCACACCGACCGAAAAGGATACTGCAATTCAGGCCAATGAAATCAGAAAGTTAGAGAGCAAATTTGGTTTTGAGTCTGTAATGCTGGATGTTCAGGGTAAAAGTGATGTTGAAAAGGTATCGGGTATTGATGCACTCTTTCTCACGACAAGCGCCGCTGCAATGTCAAATATTAATCATATCGTCGCTGTGACCCGTCAGTCAAAAATCCCCACAGCTGCGGCCATAGGAGGGGGTGAAGAGAGCGGAATCATCCTCACGATTGCAGCAGACCCAATAGAGCAGGGCACGACCCTTGCAAAAATGGTTGGTCAGGCCATACAAGGAACAAAGCCGTCATCCATGCCATGTGTACAGCCCAAAAAGGTGAACATGGTGATTAACTTGAAGGAGGCGGCCGGCATGGGTTTTAAAATATCCTTTGGCCTACTCTCTTCAGCAACTCAAGTTATTAAATGAGGCCCCTATGAATCTCCAAAAGAAAGCCATTCTTATTGTGGCAGCCATCCTGTTTTTTGCACTCGGGGTCAATACGAGTGTACTCACATTTATCGCGTCGACTAAATACAAGGATGCCATCATTTCGAAAACATCAGTGGTGGGAGAGAACACACAGAAAGAACTGGAGAATATTTTGGCTCTGGGTGTTCCATTGGAGTCCTTTGAAGACTTGTCTCAATCATTACACCAACTCGTCTCTCAGAATAACGTCCTGGGCTATGCCATGGTGATGGGTATCAAGGGAAATATCTTATTCCATAATAACGCCGATCTCACAGGCGAGATTCTTGGTGATGAGCCGTCATTGAAGGTCTCTGCTTCAAGGGAACAACTCATTCAAACCACAAAACCTTATTATGACCTCTCGTTCCCGCTCTTTGATGCGGATGACAATCTGGTGGGCGCCGTTCGTATTGGAGTGAAAATTAAAGCCATCCAGTCGCAGTTGTACGAACTTCTGTTCTGGGCCCTTGGGGTATCTGTGATTAGCTTTTTAGTCACCCTTGCCCTTGTCTATATCCTGATTTCAAAATTTATCACCAAGCCTGTCATGAATATGGAGCACGCTGCTGAGAAGATGGCTTCCGGTGATCTGACAGCCCTTATAAACATCTACGGCAAAGGAGAGGTCGCCTCCCTGGGAAATGCTATTAATAAGATTTCACTTAATTTGAAGGATATGATTTTGAAGATAGGAAATATTACAGAAAGTGTTGCCAATGTGACCACGAACGTTTTTGCATCGTCCAATGATATTATGAATATCGCCACCAAACAGAAAAACGCAGTGGATGAAACAGCGGTTTCTACCGAGACCTTGAACAACTCGATCACGGGTGTGGCCAAGAGTGCCGACAGTCTGTTTGGTTCATCGGAGAATACTTCAAGTGCCATTGCACAAATGTCGAAATCCATGGGGAATGTCTCTGAGAGTGCTAATGTCCTGGATGCCTCTGCCAAAGACACAGCCTCCTCTGTTCAAGAGATGGTTTTCAGCATCAAGCAGATTTCCGAGTCTCTTCAGAATCTGTCTAAATCGTCAGAAGAGATCTCCTCTTCAGCTTTTGAAGTCAACACGCATGTCAAGGAGATCGAAAATCGTGCCAACGAATCCGTCGTGCTTGCAGAGGACGTGAGCAGGAATGCCTCAGAGAAAGGGCTGAGCGCGGTCAATGATGCCATGAGAGGCATGGAAAATATTAAAAACAGTGTCAGTGCCCTTTCAGACGTGATCAATCTGCTCGGCAAACGGTCTGGCGAAATAGAGAAGATCCTGAATGTCATCAATGATGTGACCGATCAGACCAGTCTGCTTTCACTCAATGCTGCGATTATTGCCGCTCAGGCTGGGGAAGATGGAAGGGCTTTTGCGGTGGTTGCCGATGAAATCAGGACTCTTGCAGAGAGGACGTCCCTCTCTACAGGAGAGATTGAAGATCTCATCAGGGCCGTCCAAAAGGAGACTGGATCGAGTGTCCAGATGGCAGCCAAAGGGATTGAGGCCGCGGACAAGGGTCTTGAACTCGTCAGGAATGTCAATGAGGCACTCACGGATATAGTAGAGAGCTCAGGGGCCTCTACAGATATGTCTAAAGCTATTCAGAAAGCAACGTCTGAGCAGACGCAAGGTATCATTCATATCACAGGAGCCATTAAAAATATGACCGGTCAGGTCGAACAAATCTCTCATGCCATCCAGGAACAGGACAAGGGAAGCCGGCTCATCATTGATGCAGCAGAGAAGATGAAAGAGATGTCCCATCAAATTACGTTAGCCACAAGCGAGCAGAAGCAAGGCAGCAAACAGATCACGGATGCCATCGAAAACGTGACAGAGCACGCCGATCAGATCGCCAAGTCGACCAACGATCAGAAGCAGGGGAGCGAAGAGATTGTCCGAGCCATGGACGATGTGAAAGGGACAACAGAGAAATTGAGAAATTTCTCACAGGAAATGAATGACACAATCAGTGCATTAAAGGATGAGTCAAAGAATCTGATTTCAGAACTTCAGAAATTCAAGATATAGAGATTTCCTGTCATTGCTAACAGTTCCAATCATCTTTTTCCCGCCATTCACCTCCCGGAAGTGATTCTGGGCACAGAACGTCTTCATAATCAATTAGTTTCAGGGCTAGTCCAATGGCTGACGATATGGAGCTATTGATAGTATCATTGAAGTATATGAACGTGTAATACCTTTCACAGTCTCCTTCTGTTAAACCTGCACTTGACAAGTCCGGCAAACTCAGATAAAAAAGTCATACGAGGAGACAATTCATGGATGTCCTGTTTCTGAGCAGGCTTCAGTTTGCCCTGACCGCCTGCTTCCATTTTATCTTTGTGCCCCTTACCCTCGGGTTGGTCGTCCTGGTGGCGGTCATGGAGACCCGTTATGTGCGGACGGGCGATGAACTCTATCTCAGGCAGACCCGTTTCTGGGGGAAACTCTTTCTCATCAATTTTATTGTTGGGGTGGTGACCGGCATTACCCTGGAGTTCCAGTTCGGCATGAACTGGGCCGAATATTCCAAATATGTGGGAGATCTCTTCGGGGCACCCCTGGCCATTGAGGCCACGGTGGCCTTTTTCCTAGAGTCCTCTTTTCTGGGCCTGTGGATCTTCGGATGGAATAAAATCTCCAAAAGGCTCCATGCCGCGTCCATCTGGATCGTGGCCATTGCCTCCAACCTTTCGGCCCTGTGGATCCTGCTCGCCAATGCATGGATGCAGCATCCCGTGGGATATGAACTCCGCAACGGCCGTGCAGAGATGGTCGATTTTATGGCTTTGATCACCAATCCCTACGGATGGCTGAAGTTTACTCATACGGTCCTGGCAGGGTATGTGCTGGCCGCATTTTTTGTCATGGGTGTCTCCTCCTATCATTTATTGAAGAAAAATCATCGCCGCTTTTTCAAGGCGTCTTTCAGGACGGCCGCGACCTTTGGTCTGGCAAGTTCCCTTCTCCTTTTCTGGGTCGGGGACCATCATGCTGCGGAAGTAAGCAAGACACAGCCGACCAAGTTTGCCGCGATGGAGTCCTTGTGGGAGACACAGAAGCCTGTGGCCTATCACCTGCTCCTTATCCCCGATCCTAAACATGAACGGAATCTGGTGGAGACACTGAGCATTCCCAAACTCATGAGCTACCTTGCCTTCAGGGATTTCGATGCCGAGATCACCGGTCTTAAAGATTTCCCCAAGGAGGACCGGCCGCCGGTGATGATCACGTTCCTGAGCTTCAGGGGGATGCTCGGGATCGGTGTGGTCTGCATCCTCCTTTCGTTCATGGCATTTATTTTTGCCAGAAAAGATCGACTCGAATCTCATCCGGGGTTTCTGAAGGTGATGTTCTACGCCCTGTTCCTTCCTTATATCGGAGTTCAACTCGGCTGGATTGTGGCGGAGGTGGGCAGACAGCCCTGGCTGGTCTACGGACTGCTGAGGACATCCGAGGGTGTGTCCAAATCCATTACCACCTCCCAGGTCCTTTTTTCAATCACCGGATTTGTATTGATCTATGGTTTACTGGCGATTCTGGATATCTACCTTCTCGTACGCTATGCCAAGCAGGGGCCGGAACCTGACCGCACCGGAAAGGTCGGACACTCTGCCACGCAGGAGGCCTGAGCATGGAATTTCAAATCCTCTGGTTCTTTCTCTGGGGACTGCTCTGGGCGGTCTATTTCATGCTGGACGGATTTGATTTCGGTGTGGGGATCCTGCACAACTTTCTCGGCAGGGATGAAGCAGAAAAAAGGGTCATGCTCCATACCATCGGCCCTGTGTGGGATGGGAATGAAGTCTGGCTCATTACTGCAGGGGGGGCGACCTTTGCCGCCTTTCCCACGACCTATGCCCTGATGTTCAGCTATCTCTATACACCCTTGCTCCTTATCCTTTTTGCATTGATCTTCAGAGGGGTGGCATTGGAGTTCAGGGAAAAGATAGAGAGCCCGGCATGGATAAAATTCTGGGACATTGCCCTCTTTTTGGGAAGCCTGATCCCGTCTTTACTGTTCGGTGTAGCCTTCGGCAATATCTTTCAGGGACTCCCCATGGATGGGAATGGCTACCATGGATCACTCCTGACCCTGTTGAATCCTTATGGACTGTTGACAGGCGTCCTGTTTGTCTGCCTCTTTATCGTACACGGTGCCCTGTGGCTGACCTGGAAGACCGAAGGAGATCTGAATGTGCGGGCTTTTTCTGTGGCCAATAAGGTCTGGTATCTCCTGCTTCTTGTTGCCGCTGTCTTTCTGGCGGCAACGACCAAGTATACGTCACTCTATGATAATTACATGCAGCATAAGACGCTCTTCGCCTTTCCCATTCTTGCCGTGGCCTGGCTCATCGGCGTCAAGGTTTATGCAGTCAGGCGGCAGGCCTTCAATGCCTTTATCGCGTCCTGCACGGCGATCCTCCTGGTGTTCTTCACCGGTCTGTTCGGGCTCTACCCTAACTTGATCCCCTCCAGTCTGGACCCTGCCTACAGCCTGACCCTGATGAACTCTTCTTCCAGCATCTATACACTGAAGATCATGACAGCTGTGGCGCTCCTCTTTGTGCCGATCGTGATTGCCTATCAGGTCTGGATCTACCGGATCTTCCGGCATAAAGTTGTCAAAGAAGAGGTCATGGAAGGGCCTGAGTCCTACTAACCCGTATATTGCATGAGTAAATCTATTGCGGTGCCGGATAAGCTGCCGTATGCGGCGTTACAGAAAATTTCCTGACTTCGAAATATTTCAATATGTCTTCAGCCAGTAAATTTTCTGTGCCTTGCCTACGTCACTTCTACGGCCTCTCATGACGATCACTCATGCAATATCCGGGCTAACTGCCTGCCGATTAAGGGTTTTTCTGTTCGTTGACAAAACCCCTCCCATATCCTATGATTTTCCAACACCCTTTCATGCCGAATCGAGGTGTTTTCGGAGGTCCACTGTGTCCGGCATGACGCCGCTAATGCGCCAGTATACGCAGATCAAATCCCAGCATAAGGATGCAATCCTCTTCTTCCGTATGGGGGATTTCTACGAGATGTTCAACGAGGATGCCAGGGTTGCGTCCCGGGCCCTGCAGATTACTCTCACCAAGCGCGGCAAGTCTGAAGGGATGGATATCCCCCTCTGCGGCATCCCTTATCATGCAGTCGATTCCTACATTGCGAAACTGATCCGCCAGGGTTTCAAGGTCGCCGTGTGCGAACAGGTGGAAGACCCCAGGAAGGCAAAAGGGATTGTGAAGCGGGAGGTGATCCGGGTCGTCACTCCTGGCACGGTCCTGGAGGAGGGGCTGCTCGAAGAGAGGGAGAATCATTTCCTTGCGGCCTGGCTGGCGGTGAACGGCGGGATCGGGCTTTCGTTTTTGGACCTGACTACCGGTGAATTCCTGGTCACCGAAAAACGGGGGGACCATCTCCCGGAGTTTCTGTTGGACCGGTTCGGGACCTATGAGCCGAGGGAGATGATCGTACCCGAGGAGATCAAAGGATCCCCTCTGCTCAAGCAGATTGTTCTCGAATATCCCCAGCTTCCGGTGCAGTACATGGAAGGGTGGACCTTTGAAGGGGCCGAGGCCTACCGGAAATTAACCCAGCATTTTCAGATCGCTTCACTGGAAGGATTTGGGTGTGAGGATCAGGGACTGGGGATTGCCGCAGCCGGTGCCCTGCTGCATTATGTGGAAGAGACCCAGAAGGGTTCAATCCCCCATATCCGCGGGCTCCGAACTATCAGAGACGGCGAGCGGATGTTTCTGGATTCTTCTACCATCCGGAACTTGGAGCTGGTGCGGAGCAACCTGGACGGGGGCAAGCGAGGCTCTCTGCTGGACGTTCTGGACCGTACGCAAACGGCCATGGGCGGGCGCACACTTCGCAGTGACCTGCTCAGTCCCCTCCTTGACCTCTATGAGATCCAAAAGAGACAGGAGGCCGTGGCTGAATTCTTTGAGCATCCTTCAATACTGGACGATCTTCGGGACCGCTTGAACCCGGTGTACGACATGGAACGGCTGATCGGCCGGATCACCCTCGGTGCGGCCAATGCCCGGGATCTGCTTGCCCTTGCTTCGTCTCTGGGTGTACTTCCCGAAATCCGGGTTCTCATGAAAGGGGTCACATCAGAGCTGCTGGGCCTGCTCCGCGAAAGGATCGATGAACTGCAGGATGTCAGCAATCTCATTGAAGAAGCCATCCACGAGGATCCCCCCTTGACCCTTCGTGAAGGTCGGGTAATCCGGGACGGATACTTTCAGGAACTGGACGAACTCCGAAGTATCGGCAGAGAAGGCAAGGGCTGGATTGCCCGTTTGGAGAACCAGGAAAGAGAGCGGACCGGTATCGGGAATCTTAAGGTCAAATACAATAAGGTCTTCGGCTATTATATTGAAGTTACCAAAACCAATCTGAATGACGTGCCCGGGGATTATATCCGTAAACAGACCCTGGTCAATGCCGAACGTTTTATCACGCCTGAGCTCAAGGAATATGAGGCCAAAGTACTCGGAGCGGAGGAGAAGATCGTTGAACTGGAGGCGGAACTCTTTGTCAAGGTGAGGGCGAAGGTGGCCGCCGAGGCCTCACGCATTCAGAAGACAGCCGGGGCCCTGGCTGAACTCGATGCCCTGGGCTCTTTAGCGGAATCTGCCCGGCAGAACCGATATGTCAGGCCTGATATGACGAATGAGACCGGGATCCACATCCAGGAAGGGAGGCACCCCGTACTGGAGGCCCTGGAAAATACCGAGCCCTTTGTATCCAACGACACGGTCATGGATACGGATCAGGAGCGGCTGCTGATCATCACCGGACCTAACATGGCAGGGAAGTCCACCTATATGCGGCAGGTCGCCCTGATCGTTCTCATGTCCCAGATGGGCGGATTTGTCCCTGCCCGGGAGGCCGAGATCGGTATCGTGGACAGGATCTTCACGCGGGTCGGGGCCTCGGATGCCCTGATCCGGGGGCAGAGTACCTTCATGGTGGAGATGAATGAGACCTCCAATATCCTCCATAATGCAACGGACAGAAGCCTGATCATCCTCGATGAGATCGGAAGGGGGACCAGCACCTTCGACGGGATCAGCATCGCCTGGGCCGTGGCCGAGTTTATCCATAACCGGCTTCATGCCCGGACCCTCTTTGCCACACACTATCATGAACTCACGGAACTGGTCATGACACTGCCGGGTGTAAAGAATTACAATATTGCGGTCAAGGAATGGAACGACCAGGTCATCTTTCTCAGAAAGATCGTGGAAGGGGGAGCGGACAAGAGCTACGGGATCCAGGTGGCCCGTTTAGCCGGTCTCCCTTCAGGGGTAATCGAAAGGTCCCGTGAGGTTCTGGCCAACCTTGAGAAAAGCGAACTCGACGAGTCCGGTGCACCGGTGATCGCCCATTCCGAAGATAAGGAGACCGTGGCGCCCCAACTTGACCTCTTCGGGTCACGCCCCCATCCTGTACTCAAAGACCTTCAGGATATGGATCTTCAGAACATGACCCCACTGGAGGCCCTCAACCGATTGGCGGACCTGAAGAAGAAGCTGGAGGAGTGAGAGTTAGGTTTGACAGACCTTGCTCTTTTCAGGTAGATTGATTCATAAACTTGAGAACGTATAAACGGTTTTTCCAAGAAAGGCGAACTCCATGGACGATATTCAGAAATTTGAGCACTTGCTCACACACTGGATCGAACACAACAAGTCTCATGAAGAAAGTTATCATAAGTGGATTCAGAGGGCAGAAGATGCAGGACGGAAGGACGTGGCCCGGGAGGTCCGAAAATCCATGGAACATTCGCAGGAGATGAACCGATGTTTTGAGAAGGCCATAGCATTATTGAAGAAGCATGAGTGAAAGACAAGGGGTCGAGGGTCCAAGGGTTCCAGGGGTCAAGTGAAAAACTGAAAAGACGACAAGGGGCAGAGGGGGCAAGAGATAAGAGACAAGGGGTCAAGGATTCAAGGGTTCTAGTGTTAGCTGATGAAATATACTGTTAGTGTTTTAGTATTTCACTTGGCCCCTTGAACCCTGGACCCCTCGGTCCCTTGTCCCTTACCCCTTGAAATCCTCGAAACCTTTTTACCCAATATGATGAAAAGAACCGAATTCTAAAAAGCCTTATTGAAAGGATAAAAACTATGTGCGACACCAACTTGTATCTGGTTCGACAGGGCCAGGAAGAACTCTTCATGGAAAATATCGACATGATCCAGCAGGAAGGTGACAACCTGATTTTAAGGGATATGTTCGGAGAGGAAAAAAAGGTCAAGGCCCGGTTCCGGGAAGCGAACCTGCTCAAGCATCGAATCGTCCTGGAAGAGGCCTGATTCAAACTGCAAATACCCCATCTGCGTGTTATGCTTACCGCTCCTTCACTTCATTTCGGAGCGCCCATGAGGCTGGTTATCCGTCTTCGCAAAATGCTACGCCGTGACAAGTCCGGCCTCGTAATAGATTTACTCATGCAATATCCGGGTTAAGACCACAGCTGGTTTGAATTGCTGGAATGACTAGATAGAATTACTTAAATGAGAAAGGATCACGGCCCAATCTCTTAGGAGATGTTTTTTTTCTCCTTAATGTCCTTGTTTCTTCATCGACTGATTTCCTGGTATTCACAATTTAACGGTTTTCCCACCCGTTTTTCTTTCTCTTACGTACAGGAAAGACTGGCAGAGGATTAACATACTAGCATATGGGATAAAACAGGGCCATTACTAGCAAAGTTGGTTTTGTGATGATAAAAAAAATCCTGCATAATCACCACCGGAAAGACAAGTCTTGGCTACCCTGCACTCTATTTCAACACTTTTGAAACGGCTCATAGCAGCTTGACATATGCGTGAGCGAATGTTAGATTTCTAAGTATTCATAATTATTGAAGAACCTATTCTGACCGGGGTTTCGGGTGGGCCGTGGCAGTTCTTCTTCCCCTATGAGGGAAAGAAACTTGCTGTCAATCGAAAAATAGATTTCTTAAGAATTATGCGCATCGCGATACTTTCACCGATTGCTTGGAGAACGCCTCCACGACATTACGGTCCCTGGGAAAGTGTCGTGTCTCTGTTAACCGAGGGGCTGATCGCCAAAGGGATTGACATCACCCTTTTTGCCACCGCGGATTCAATCACAAAGGGTCAGCTGCATGCCGTCTGCAAAGGAGGCTACGAAGAGAACAGACAGATCGAACCCAAGGTCTGGGAGTGCCTCCACATTTCTGAACTCTTTGAAAAGGCAAACGAATACGACCTGATTCACAACCATTTTGATTTTCTCCCTTTGACATACAGCAAACTGGTGACAACGCCTGTGCTCACGACCATTCACGGCTTTTCATCCCCTCGTATCCTGCCTGTTTATGAAAAATATAACGAAAAGGCCTTCTATGTTGCCATCAGCGAGGCCGACCGTTCACCGAATCTGAATTACATTGCGACGATCCACCACGGGATTGACCTCGATGATTTTACTTTCGTACCTGAACCTGAAGATACGCTCCTCTTTTTTGGCCGGATCCACCCGGAAAAAGGAGCGAAAGAGGCAATCGAAATCGCCAGGGCCGCAGGCAAGAAGTTAATCATGGCCGGAGTGATTCAGGATGAGGCTTATTTTGAGTTCGAGGTGGAGCCCCATATTGATGGCGATCATGTCACCTATGTGGGAAGTGTGGGTCCTGAGCAAAGAGATGAACTGCTCGGCAAGGCGTGTGCGCTTTTGCACCCCATCAGCTTTGATGAGCCCTTCGGTCTTTCAATCATTGAGGCCATGTGCTGCGGAACGCCGGTGATTGCTTTTTACCGGGGCAGTATGCCGGAGCTGATTCGGCATGGTGTCAATGGTTTCCTGGTTTCTAATGTTGAGGAGGCAGTGGATGCCGTGAAAGAGTTATCTACAATAGACCGCTCGGCCTGCCGCAGATTTGTGGAGGAGAACTTTTCTACTGAACGAATGGTGAACGATTACATTAAAGTCTACGAGCAGATCCTGGATTTGACAAAACGTGAGGACCATCGTCCATGGGGATACTACACGATCCTTTCCGACGAACCGGACCACAAAGTCAAACGTATCGTGGTCTATCCCGGAAAGCGGTTGAGCCTCCAGAAGCACCAGCGCCGATCAGAACACTGGCAGGTGATAGACGGGGAGGCTATGGTCACTCTAGATAGCAGCGAGATTCCAGTGGCTGCCGGCGAATCCATTGACATTCCTCAAGGGGCAGCACACAGAGTCGCAAATCCCGGGAATCAGAACATGGTCTTTATCGAGGTCCAAAGGGGCGACTACTTCGGTGAAGACGACATCGAACGCATGGAGGACGATTATGGGCGGTCTTGAAGAGGTTTTGATTCGCCATTTTCCGCAGATCATAGGCGGATTGTCAATCATCGTTATCTCTCTGGTCTTGGCCTATGTGATCAAGAGAAGCCTTCAGAAGGTTCTGTCTGAATTTACCTGGGAAAGCGGTATCGACCGGCTCATCACCGGTCTTCTCTACTATGGGATAATGGTCCTTGGTATATTGACCGGTTTGAATACCATGGGCGTGAAGATGGGACCACTCGTTGCTGGATTGGGTTTAGGAGGCTTCGCTTTGGGTTTTGCCCTTCGGGACGCTGTGAGTAATTTCCTTGCCGGGGTTTTGATCCTTATTTATCATCCATTTCATATAGGAGATCACCTCTCGGTTTCAGGCTGTGAAGGGACGGTCTCCGAGATTAACCTCCGCTATACGATCCTCCAGGTGGAGGGTGAAACTCTGATGATCCCAAACTCAGTTATTTTCGCAACACCACTTCGTATAAGGACTGTTGACAGTCAAACACCGCGTGAGGGATAGTGATATGGCTGGCCTAGTCAAACGCTACAGAAACAATCCGATCTTGACTCGGGATCATGTTCCCTACCCCGTCTCTACCGTTCACAATGCCGGGATGGTCAAGCATGACGGGAAATACGTGATGCTCTTCCGCTCCCATCTTTTAAACGGCCGGTGCGTCATCGGTATGGCGGAAAGCGAAGATGGTTTCTCCTTTACCGTGGCCCCGGAGCCCTTCCTTGTTTCCGCAAAAGAAGGCATCTTCGCCGAATACGAAGAGTTCGGGGTGGAGGACCTGCGTATCTGTGCCATGGATGACGAGTATCTTCTCACCTACAGCGCTTATTCCAGGCATGGAGTGAGAATCGCCCTGGCACGAACCAGAGATTTCAAGAGTGTCGAGCGTATTGCTCTTATTTCCCAACCGGACATGCGAAACGTGGTAATATTCCCCCGGAAGTTTGACGGGCGGTATGCCCGTCTCGACCGCCCTCATTCGGAGATATCACCCTGGTCCATACACATATCCTATTCGCCCGATCTGATCCATTGGGGAGAGTCGAGGGTCGTGATGAAACCGGTGACTTATCACTGGGACGAGCTTAAGATCGGTCCTGGAGCCACCCCGTTCAGGACCGATAAAGGATGGCTCCATATCTACCACGGGGTCTATCGGACCATGTCAGGTTCGGTTTACAGGTTGGGTGTGGCCTTACACGACCTGGATGATCCATCCAGGGTGATCGGAATCTCTGATGACTGGATTCTTCAGCCCGAAGATCCCTGGGAGATGACCGGATATGTTCCCAACGTCGTCTTTACCTGCGGTGCGGTTCCGGAAGAGGACGGCACTGTAAAGATTTATTGGGGTGGGGCGGATACTGTGATGTGTGTTGGATCCGCTGAAATATCAAAACTTGAGGCCATGTGCCTGAACAATTCAAGAGCAGCTAATTAGTCCCTTATAAATGATATTACGCTTTGCGTGCACCGCTTTTCATTGATCTATTACATTATGTATCTTGGGGTGTAAGCGGAATGGTCACAAGAATTGAACCACGAAGGGCACGAAGGGCACGAAGTATAAAAAAATCATAAGAGCTTTTCTTCGTGATCTTCGTGCACTTCGTGGTAAAAGAGTTTTTGCTTTTTTGGTTCCGGCTCTGCCGGGGTAGGAGATTGAAAGGCTGAAGACAAAATGGGAAAAGAACCGGATATGAAAAAAAACCCTCTGCCGGTCAGAAGAACAGAGGAAAGGTTCACTTCAGAATCCTCCAGAGTTATAGCCAAACTCTTTCTACCTGGAAGTAAAGAGCAGATCCACCATATCATCCACCGTGTCCTTGGCCTTACAGAAGATGACGTCAAACAGAGCCTGCACCGGGTCATTGATGATTTTTCAGCCCGCCACAAGGACATCTGGCAGGTATTCGACAGGAACTTTAAAGAAATAAAAGAATATATTCCCGATGGCAAAGAGATGTCCAAGGAGAGACGATGCCTGATCGGGTCTTATTTCACGCATGAATACTCTATACAAGCTGCGGCCTTTTTTAATCCCTCCATCGTGATGCATACGGATCAGAACAATCTCAACGAGGGGAGCGTCCGATTTATTCTGAGTTTTCGATCCACCGGAGAAGGGCATATCTCCTCCATTGAGTTCAGAAGCGGCATTCTTGATGAAAAGAACAACATCCACTTCGATGAAGTCAGCCGGTTTGTGGAAACCCCTGAAGTGATAAAGAATCCGACATACGACAAATACGTATTCCAGTTGAAATTGGAAGATATGGAGTCAAAGAACGAGGTCTCCGACGAAATATTGAAGGGCTTGTCCGACAGGTTTTCTTTCTATGAGCTTGAGACGGCTATTCAGCGGGAGTTTGACGCGCATAGAGGAGCGCGGCTTCCTTTGCTTCATGACACGGTTGAGAAGATCCTTTGGCTCGCCAGATCCAATTACGAATTAAGATTCAGAAAAGAGAAAAGGATATCAGAGAAAGTGATCTTCCCGGTCTCTGAAAACGAAAGCCGGGGCATTGAGGATGCGCGATTCGTACACTTTTACAATGGTGACGACGAACCCATCTACTATGCGACCTACACCGCCTACAACGGTTTTAATATCCTCCCCATGCTGTTGGAAACCAGAGACTTCAATAATTTTAAGATTCGAACACTCAACGGAGATGCCGTGCAGAACAAAGGGATGGCTCTTTTTCCCAGAAAAATTAATGGGAAATATATGATGATCTCCCGTCAGGATGGGGAAAACATCTTCATCATGTCTTCAGACAACATTCACTTTTGGCAGGAAGCCGAACTCCTGCAGAAGCCGGAGTATCCCTGGGAGTTCATACAGGTCGGCAATTGCGGCTCTCCCCTTGAGACCAAGGCGGGATGGATCCTGTTGACTCACGGTGTCGGTCCCATGAGAAAATATTGCATTGGAGCCTGCCTGCTGGACCTGGAAGATCCGACAAAGGTGATCGGCCGCCTGTCTGAACCGCTTCTTTCTCCCACAGAAGAAGAGCGTGAAGGGTATGTACCGAACGTGTTGTATACCTGCGGAGCCATGTTTCACAACAAGGACTTGATTATACCCTACTCCATGTCGGATACTTCGTCAGGCATTGCTGTTGTCCCTGTAGAGGATTTACTGTCCAGGATGTTGAATCGCTGAACAATGAGTGGGGTAAAACATTAGTCCCTTACGAATGAAATTGTACGCGAAATGGTTACAAAAATTTAACCGCGAAGATCACGAAGAAAACCCTTTTCTTGTTTAAACTTCGTGCCCTTCGTGCACTTCGTGGTAAAAGGATTTTTGCTTTTTTGGTTCCGGCTCTGCCGGGTTAGGGTTCAAGGGTTACGCTTCGCGTGTCCCGCTTTTCTCTATTTTTTACCGTCTGAGATGGCTATTACACTAAGGTGTCTTGTGGTCAAGGGGCCAAGTGAAATGCTAAGGCAAATAGAATCATTGGAGTAGAACCATTGAAGAAAATTGCAGTCATAGGGAACTACCTCCCCAGGCAATGCGGCATTGCAACCTTTACCAGCGATCTGTGTGACGCCCTTGCAGGCCATATGAAAAAGAGCCATGAAAATCTCATCGCTGTGGCCATGGATGATATGGATGAAGGGTACGACTACCCGGATCGTGTCAAGTTCCAGATCAGAGCAAATGTCCAGCCTGATTATATCCGTGCCGCCGACTTCCTAAATGTCCACAAATTTGATGTTGCCATCCTCCAGCACGAATTCGGTATTTTCGGAGGAAGTGACGGTGCCTACATCATGAGTCTGATCAAGAACCTGAGAATGCCCGTGATGACGACCTTTCATACCATCCTCCAGGACCCTTCCGATGAACAGCGTGTCATTATTCAGGAACTGGCAAGATATTCCGAATCATTGGTGGTCATGGCCCACAAGGCCCGTTCGATGTTGAAGGAAGTGTACAGCATTGACGACTCAAAAATAGAATTTATCCCCCACGGAATTCCTGACACTCCCTTTGAAAGGTCCGATACATTCCGAAATCAACTTGGCTTGAGCGCGAATAAGATCCTTTTAACCTTTGGCCTGTTGAGCCCGGCAAAAGGGCTTGATATGATGATCAAGGCCATGCCCCGGATTATTGAGCGCCATCCCGAGGCGGTCTACATTATTCTCGGGGAAATCCATCCTTACGTTGTGAAGGAATCCGGAGATTCCTACCTCCAAAGCCTTTATCAGCTGGTCAACCGGCTAGGGATGAACGATCATGTCCTGTTTCGGAACCGTTTTGTCAGTGTGGACACATTGATTCAACATATAACGGCGGCCGACATCTATATCACTCCATACATCAGTGAACAGCAGATCGTATCCGGCACCCTGGCCTATACCACGGGCATGGGGACCCCCGCTGTTTCCACACCTTACTGGTACGCCAAAGAGATGCTGGCTGATGGGAGAGGGCGCCTAGTCCCCTTCAACGACGATCAAGCCATGACAGAAGCTGTCAACCACCTACTGGATCACGAGGAAGAACGAATGGAGGTCCGCAAAAAGTGTTACCAATTTGGCCGATCCATGATCTGGAAGGAAGTGGGACGAAGTTACCTCAAACTAACCGGCAAAGTGCTCACGCACACACATGATCGGGCCATACCACAATTTGCGGAAAGGCCTGATGCCAGGATCGTCAGTGAACTTCCTGACATCAACCTGAAACATATGAGAATTATGACCGATACCACGGGGATGCTTCAGCATGCAACATACTCTATTCCCGACCGAAGCCATGGCTACTGCGTTGATGATAATGCCAGGGCACTCATTGTTGCCTGCATGCACTACTACCTGCTCAAGGATAAAGGCGTGGTCCCGTTGATTCAGACCTATCTTTCCTTTATGAACGACTCTTTTAATCCTGAAAACAGCCGCTTCAGAAACTTCATGTCCTATGACAGGCGCTGGCTCGAAGAGATGGGAAGTGAAGATTCCCATGGCCGATCCCTCTGGGGGCTGGGCACTGCCGTAAAACGCGCACCCAGTGACTCAATCCGCAAAATGGCTGTGAGCCTTTTTTCAAAGGGCCTGCCGGTAGTGGAAGACTTTACGTCACCCAGGGCATGGGCCTTTGCCATTGTCGGCCTGCAGGCCTATATGGAAGCATACGGCGGGGACACGACGGCCCGCCGGTTGCGCGCAGTCCTTGGGGAAAAACTGTTTGACCTCTTTAAGAAAAGGGCCTCTCACGACTGGCCGTGGTGTGAAGATCAGGTGACCTATGCCAATGCAAAATTGTCCCATGCACTGATCCTGGCCGGCCAATGGATACCGAACCCGGAAATGTTCGAGATGGGGATCAACAGCCTGAACTGGCTGCTTGCCAGGCAGAAGGCCCCTGAAGGTCACCTCTCCATCATCGGGAACACGGATTGGCACAGCAGGGAAGGCGATTCATCTACCTTTGATCAACAACCCCTTGAGGCCATGTGTCTGATCGAAGCCTGTGCCGAGGCCTTTCGTGCCACTGGCGAGAGAACGTGGATTGAAGAGGGGCACCGCTGTCTCAGCTGGTTTCTGGGACGAAACGACCTCAATGTACAGATCTATGATTTTGAAACAGGGGGCTGCTGTGACGGCATCCAGCCTACCGGGGTGAACGCGAATCAGGGTGCAGAGTCCACCCTTGCATGGCTGATCTCCCTCCTGACCATGTACAAAATCCTTGAACAGGAAGTTTTGGTTAAAAAGTGAATGGGGGAAAGATCAGGGGTCTAGGGTCCGAGGGGTCAAGTGAAATGCTAAGACAACAAGCCCGGATATTGCATAGCGCACCTGCTTTGAGGCTTTCTACGGTAAACATTGTGTAACCGCTAAGAGTCACTTCAAGTCTTCGCTTTCCACGAATCTCCAAGCTTCGCCTCGGCACGCAAGCCAAATCTACCCAACTCCAATCAACCTGGGAAATTCGGGTCAGTTTTTGATAAGAAAGAAATAGAGAGTTATTTCAGTCTGTTATAAAGTGTGCCGCGAAGGTCATGTATTCGACATAAATTTCCGTTCGTTTTGATCTGGAATTTTCGGGGTAGACGTAGCTCTGCTGGTTTTTTTAATTAACCTACGTGGCCCTATTCGTAAATACGGTGGCATTTGAGTGCCGTAGGACGGCCTCATCATCGTTCCGCTCCCTGCGTGGGCGGAAGGTGCCAGGCACTTGTGCCTGGCACCTTCCCATCCTCAGTCGAGCGCCTTGATGAGACCGTTCTACAACCCTCTCGGTGCGTCACAGTATTTACGAACAGGACCACTAAGTTCAAGAATGGTTGAAATGTAGGCAGGAATTAGCTGGTAGACTCTGAAGGATTGAATAGGCAAAAAAAGGGGCCCTTCATCCAGAGGAGGGGGAGATGAAAGGCCCCAGCAGCTTCCACCAGAAAGTGACTTGGAGGAGGAACTTTCACGGTGGAAGTTCAGCTATCTTCAAACAGTTGCCACATCCGATAATTTTCCCTCAATGGTCCTCTTTTTAAAATTCTTCTATTTCATAGACCAGGAAGAGAAGACTGCCGGTTATCTTCTCACTGATCTGTTCTCCGTTATTGGTTGGCACCGCTATCTTTAACATTACCTGGACTCTCTTCCGCAACGGGGTTCAGGTTTTTCAGCCACCACCCATGAATCTTTTTCCGCTCCGCAATGACAGGTCTCGGGAAGTGACTCTGAATAAGGCACCTCAGATGCACAGTCTTCACAGATATAAACCTTGATCATTAAACATCCTCCTCTTTATGATCTTATGCGACCACTTCCTCTCTGGCCTTGCGCCAGCCTTCGTCATGCAGTCTTTTAGCCCGGTTGATGGTCCATTCCTTGATTAGAACAAGATATTTTTTCGGATCGGTCTTCGCCACTTTAGCCAGTTCCATCTTCTCCTCATTAGCCCGCTCCAGGTCATTGGGTGTAAACCCCTGCCATGAGGAAAAACCCTGATCAAAGATGATGTCCGGTGTCATCTTATTTCTGCTCAGCCCCATCTTGTCAGAATAGAGGGAAGCGACTTCCATGTCGTATTCAATGATCCATCCGTTGTCCTGAACCATGGAACCCGAAACGGACTCTAAATCTTGACTGCAGGAAGGGCAGTAAATGGTTTTTACAGCTTCGTAGGGCAGAATTGTGTTTAAATGGTGCAGCCGCGCACTTTGTTTCCCGCAATTACATTCTTTTTCAAAAGCCATGCACATGATGTAACCCCCCTCTTAAAAAAGATCACAAAATCAATAGTTTATCTAATTAATAATACTAATCTAATCTACATAATTATATATATACAGTAATCTTGTCTCTTTGTCAAGGCTTTTTGGAAAAAATATTTGACTCATTAATTATGCCCATGGTAGGGTGCCATAAAACTTATTCAGGTGTGATGAGCCGAAGAGTGAAAATGATTTTCCCTATTTGAAATCAATGAATTAGGGGCACGTGTAAGCCAGAAAACCTGCCTGAAATCATGCGGCCCGTTCCGGAAAGGGCCTTTAAGGTTCACCGGACTTCGAGGTTTAAGGGCGGTGAATGGATAAGCATTCAGACCTCGTTTTTCCTTTGGAAATCCGGGGTTTTTTTCACTTCTTTTACCATGAATTTACACGTATGAACACGAACTAAGAAAGTTATAACCACGAAGAGCACGAAGGACACGAAGAAAAACAGAGCTGAACTTCTATACGTATCTACTTTGCGCCCTTCGTGTCCTTCGTGGTTCAGAATTATTCTGTTTTCAGTTGTTCCAGTGGAAATCTTAAATCATCAGGGACAATAAGGCACTTATTCGATTGTTTGGAGCGGTATTTTTATGAAACCTAAAAGAGAAAAGAATACCCGGGCTCGGGTCTATCTGGCCCGGCACGGCCAGGTGAAGAATTTTGCTTCCGGTGTCTATAACGGACAGACTGATGTAGGCATTACCGGTCAGGGCCGGGAGCAGATGTTTTCATTACTGGAAAAGGTGCAGGATCAGGAGATTGCAGCCGTCTATTGCAGTGACCTTTCCCGGAACATTGAAGGAGCAGAGATCATTGCTGGTGGGCTGAATCTTGCTTATGAAAAACTTCCAGGACTGCGGGAGAGAAATTTTGGAGAGTGGGAGGGGCTGACCTATGATGAGATCGGCAGAAATTATCCCGAGCTCTTTGATTTCTGGCGAAAGGATGTCACAGCAGTCCGACCGCCCGGTAACGGAGAGAGTTCCTATGATCTTTCAGAAAGGGTTTTGAAGACCTATCTCCCTCTGGTGGAGAAGCATCGTGGAGAGAGCATCTTTATCGTGGGGCACGGCGGTGTGAACCGGATAATCCTGTCCCATGCCATGAAGCTTGAGATCCGCTATATCTTCAGAATGGACCAGGGTTTCGGCTGTCTGAATGTGATCGATTATCATGATGATGGGTTTGCGCATGTGCGCCTGATCAATGGCTAAAGGCTTCGTAAAAAGTCCATCTGCGGGTTAAGGAGTATCTTATGGAGCGAGGAAATCCCGAGCAGTCTTTTCCTAAAGGATATACAACAAGCGCTTGTGCCATGGCCGCTTCCAAAGCGGCGGCGATTTCCATCATGAGCGGAGTTGAGATCCACCGGGTGGAGGTGTCCTTTTCTGAGGGAGTCCCACTTCTGTTTGCGGTGCAAACTCTGGAACAGTCTGACCAGGCCGCCTCCTGTTCGGTGATCAAGAATGCCGGAGATGAACGGGACGTGACCCATGGTGCTGAAATCATTTCCCGCATTGCAGAAGAAGATGAAGCAGAGAAGAAGAAGATTGAGCTTGTTGTCCAGGGCGGGAAAGGTGTGGGCAAGGTGACCCAGCCGGGCCTTCCCGCAGCCGTGGGAGAGTGGGCGATTCATCCGCAGGTTCTCTCCATGATTCGAGATGAAGTGCTGCAGGTCCTGAGGCACTTTGGTAAAAAAAGCCGGGGCAAGAGATTTGTCGTCACCATAGAGGTGCCAAAAGGCGAGACGTTTGCATCAGAAGGTGGAGATGCGTATCCCGGGATGGCAGGGGGGATATCCATATTTGAGACAGGAGGGATGGTGTAAATCATGCCTGGATTCAGTTTTGTAGATACCGGCCCAGGAAATCCTGAACTGCTGACCCTTCGTGCGAGCCACCTGATCTCTGAAGCCGATACGATTCTCACTTCGGGAACGGAGATGAATCGTGAGATCCTGAAAGGGGCCAAACGAGAAGCCAGGATTCAGGACACGTCCAAGATGACTCTTGAGGATATCATAAAGAGACTCACACCCGACCTTATGGAAGAGAAGAAGGTGGTGTATCTCTATTCTGATGATCCGGCTTTGTCAGGTACGATCTTTCAGCTGATGGTGGAGCTGGAAAGATACCAGATCCCTTATGTGATGGTGCCGGGAGTAAGTGCCTGGTCGGCCGCGGCGGCTGCATTGAACCAGAGACTCACCCTCCCTTACCTTTCGGAAACCGTCATCGTAACACGAAGAGATCAGGAAACAGTCCTGCGCCAAAAGGATAGCCTGGCTGCGTTGGCGAAACACAACACGACCATGGTGGTTTTTCTTAATCTGGAGTCGGTCAGGGATGTGGTCAGTGAACTCACTGGACCCTATCGCGAGGATACTCCCGCTGCCATCATCCATAACTTATACTGTCAGGATCAGAAGATTCTCCATTTAAAACTTTCGGAGATCGCTGATACGGTTGAGAATGAGGAGGGTACTGGCCGGGCCCTTCTCATTGTGGGGGATGTCCTGGATCCTGTCCTTCGCACCATTGATATGCCCAACCCGTTCCGGATGAGTGATGAGAACTCTTGACCCGGGTATGGATGTGCCCAAGGAAAAGAAGATCCGGAACCGTGCTCATCCTTCAAAGATCATAATGAAATGAGATGTTGAGGGCTGTTCCGAATTGACACGGATGGATGTGTGAAAAAGGTTTTTCTCTGAGTCTTCTGTGGTGAGAGATTGTAATTGGGATGGAATCCATGATGAAACAGGTTCACGGCGGCAACCTCAAGGAAATCTCAAGGCAATACGGGATCTCTGAAAATGAGATCCTCGATTTCTCCTCCAATATCAATCCTCTGGGGACGCCCAAGCCGGCACTCCGGGCCATCATGGAGGAGATGGACCGGCTCGTCCAATATCCGGAGAGGGACTCCCTGACCTTGAGGGAGTTGCTGGCCGCAAGAGACAGGGTCCTTGTTGAAAATATCATTGCCGGAAACGGGGGTACCGAATTTATCTACCTGATCCCGAGGGCCCTCCAGATGAAAAAGGTATTGCTGCTGGCACCGACCTACTCGGACTATGTATTGGCCCTGACTCGTTCAGGCTCACAGGTGGTTCACTTCCCGCTGAAAAGAGAGGAAGGATTCGCCTTTGACCTGGATCGGTTCATAAAAACCATGCAGGAGGGTGCAGACCTGGTCTTTCTATGTAATCCCAACAATCCCACAGGCACCTTGATCCGCCTTGAAGAAATCAAAGAGATCCTTTCCGCTTCGAGATTTACAAAGACGACGGTTGTCATTGACGAAGCCTTTATGGGTTTTGTCCTGGGTGAGTCGGTTCGGTTCCAGGTGGTCGAGTGGGAAAACCTCCTGGTTCTCCGTTCACTCACCAGCTTTTATGGAATACCCGGACTGAGGGCCGGCGCTCTTTACGGTTCCACCCCTCTTATAGAAAAAATTAAAGCGTATCAGGAACCCTGGACCCTGAACCGCCTTTCACAGGCGGCTGTCATGGCTGTGCTTGACGATGAAGATTATAAGCAGGAGTCTATTCGTCTGGTCCGTGAACAAAGAGACTACCTCATCAGAGAACTGGGCGGCGTTCCTGGAATCCGGGTCTTTCCTTCGTCAGCAAACTATCTGCTTCTTGAAACGTCACCTCCCATGCCCGAACCGGGCCGTCTCTTTGACTCCCTGATCCGGTCCGGTATCCTGGTCCGGAACTGCGCCTCCTTTCCCACACTCGGTTCGACTTTCATACGCGTGGCTGTACGGAATCATGACGAGAACATGCTTCTTGTTGAAGCATTGAACAACGCGGTACGGAAGCTTGAGTGAAAGGCCGCCGTTGCAGCCAGGTTACAGATTATCCCACTTTGGCTTTGAGGGCAGGTCGGGAACCGGAGATTTTTCTGGATGTGCCTCCCAGTCTCCACGGTTCTCTGTTTGGTGTGATGTCGATGGTCTGGATCGGGTTTGGTGGGGTGAGGTCCAGACGGAAAGGATCCTGCTTGGGAAGACGGTCTTGATCTCCCCTGACCCTGAGGGTGAAGAAATAGGTCGAACCTTCTCTTCCCACATCCATGAGTTCGTGACCTAAATGGTTGCAGAAATGCTCCATTTCCCAGGGCATCTCGAGATCTTTGGTGCGGAAGATGATCTGCTGTCCGGGTATCATCCTGTCAACCAGGGCACGGACTACACAGACATTGGGAACCATAACAGGAGCACGCAAATCGAGTTCAATCACTGGACCGATATCCTTCCTGACCAGTCTTGCTTTGCGTATTAAGTATTGTACCAATCTGCCAAACTTGAATTCCATGAATGGTTCTGTGCCTTTTAAAAGGGTTTCTCAATAGCTCTTTTATAGCTAAACATTACCTGACTTTTCATCAGATCGTCAACTCGGTTGGTAAGCCCGGATATTGCATGAATGATCGTCATGAGAGGCCGTAGAAGCGCCACAGGCAAGGCACAGAAAATTATCTGGCTGAAGACAAATTGAAATACGTCGAAGTCAGAAAATTTTCTGTAACACCGCATATGGCAGCTTATTCGGCCTCGTAGTAGATCGCTTATGCAATATCCGGGCTAACTTTACCTCTAATATCAGGTTATCACGGTTTTTATTTTGCGTAAACATCAGAGTTATGATAACTTCATGTGAAATATTGAGGTTATCTATAATTGTAGTTTTATATTAACCATAAGGACTTTATCATGAAGGAACTAGAGAGGAAAATTAAGCGATTTGTCGAAGAGAGAGACTGGGATCGTTTTCATTCACCCAAGAATCTTGCCATGGCCCTGTCTGTGGAAGCGGCTGAGGTGGTCGAACATTTTCAATGGCTCTCTGAGGCAGAAAGTATGGAGATCCCCGACGAGAAAAGAGAAGAGATCAAGGATGAAATCGGGGATATTCTGATCTATCTTGTCCAACTCTCCAGTAAACTCGGTATCGACCCGGTTCAGGCGGCCCATCACAAGGTATCAAAAAATCACCTTAAGTATCCCAGGGAGCAGGTCCGGGGTAAGGCATTGAAATATACAGCATACAAGACCCTCTAGCCTGTAAATCTTCCTCTTTTTCATTCATTTTTTTTTTAATATGTTACATAAGCTTATGATATAATAGAGTTATTAGAAAAAGGAGTCCCTATGGATTTCACAGTGATTTTTGAAAATTTCATATCCATGGCTCAGGCCAACCTGCCCATGTTCCTTGCTGCCGCAGCGCTCTTCATTCTCCTGTTATACAGGAATCCCAAAGTCGGTATGGCCGTTATCCTCATTGCACTGGTACTCTCTGTCGTCTTTTATTTGATTTCAAGCATTTCCACGACCGGGGTTTCGAGCAAGTCAGAATTAAATTCCATGAGGCGAGTCGATAACTAGCCCGGATTTTGCATGGGGGATCTATTACGAGGCCGGACTTGTCACGGCGTAGCATTTTGCGAAGACGGATAAGTTGCCGTATGCGGCAGGATTGTTCAAATCTCAGACGTATTTGAGTCCCACCCGGTAAAGTGGTTCTTCAGGGTCCGGTTGGATACTCCAGACCACAATTCCTTCAGGACTGATATGATAATCTTTTGCGGCAGGATTGTGCTTTTCAATACTTAATGTGAGTTTCGTCCCGACCGGGAGCTTTTCCGCGGCCTCAAATCGAATACCCCTCTCACTGAAGTCCACCACCGTCCCCTCTTTACAACTGGATTCAGAAGATTCCCCAGTCAAGTTATACTGGAAGGAGAAGCGTACAGGTTTGCGTTTCTCTCTGCGATGCTCCATCTGGTTTTCCTCCCTCTTCATAAGAGATGGGTCTAGCCACTCGGGGACCTGGACTCCCCACTACAGGCACCGCCGATGGCTTGTGTCGACAATGAGTACCCAATGATCCTCTCTTTGTTCAATCACCGTGTCATACCCTGCAAGGGATGCGAGGATGTCTATCTTCCTTGCTGAAGATTCCTGATCCACAAGGATCTCAATGGAATCCCCCAGCAGGCATCCCTCTTTGGTGATCAGATCTTCTAATCGATTGTACGCTGCAGAATAATGCTCACCTCGGCCGTCTATTTTCATATCATTATTCTTCAAATAACAATGTTTATTAGGGAGATGATACGATTGTTATGAATCATAATTTTTTGTATTTTTATCACTATACCATGACTTCAAATTTCGTGCCATCCCATCGAAGATGAAAACAGGGAAAATGATTAAAACCTAAGATTTTTTAAAGATGAAGTATTCCACCAGTTATATTGGGGATCTGAAAATCCGGTCCTAGGGCCGGGTCAGAGTTGAATGGCTGTGCCGTCATATCCCGTGAAGAAAATTCGAAATCCGAATATCGAAATCCTAAACGGTTCGGCAAGCCGTTCGACTCTGCTCAGGACCGTGAGCCTGTTGGGCGTGGATGTTTACTTGAATCATGTCAGGAAACACGGGAAAAGAAATTGAAACAAGGAAATGGATAGATAAAAATATTTTTCTCTGATATGATTCAAACGTCGGATATTCCCGACATTTTACGACAAGGAGTGGATATGGGTAAAAACCTGATACAAAAGATCCTGGAAGCACATCTTGTGCAGGGCACTTTGAGCCCGGGGAAGGAGATCGGCATCCGTATTGATCAGACCCTGACCCAGGATGCTACAGGCACCATGGCCTATCTCCAGTTTGAATCCATGTCTATCCCCAGGATACAGACCGAGCTGTCCGTCAGTTATGTGGATCACAATACTACACAGGAGGGTTTTGAGAACGCAGATGATCACCGGTACCTGCAGACCGTGGCCGAAAAATATGGAATCCTCTATTCCAGGGCCGGGAATGGCATCTGCCACCAGGTCCACCTTGAACGGTTCGGCAGGCCGGGCAGAACCCTCCTGGGGTCCGATTCTCACACACCGAACGCCGGTGGAATAGGGATGCTCGCAATCGGGGCAGGGGGGCTGGATGTGGCCGTGGCCATGGGAGGCGGGCCGTTTTATCTGAACTGCCCCAGGATCACCGGGATTTTTCTTTCCGGTCAGCTTCAGCCCTGGGTTTCGGCCAAGGATGTGATTCTCTATCTGCTTGAGCTCCTGACTACCAAGGGGAACGTGGGCACGGTCATGGAATACACAGGGCCCGGTGTCTCCACCCTGAGTGTGCCTGAACGGGCGACCATTACGAATATGGGGGCAGAACTGGGTGTGACCAGTTCCATCTTTCCCAGTGACGAGATGACACGAGAGTTCATGGCCGCCCAGGGGAGAGAGTCTGAATGGAACGAGTTCAAAGCCGATCCGGATGCAGAATACGACCGGATCATAGAAATAGACCTGGGTGAACTGGTCCCCCGTTTTGCCAAACCCCACTCTCCAGACAACATCTGCACAGTCCGGGAAATGTCCGGGACCCCTGTCAATCAGGTAATGATCGGATCCTGTACCAATTCTTCTTTCAGAGATCTGATGATTGTGGCCTCCATCCTTAAGGGGAGGAAGGTTCAACCTGATGTGAGTGTGGGTGTGGCCCCGGGATCCCGGCAGGTCCTGGGGATGCTGTCGCAGAACGGCGCCCTCACGGACCTGATCAGTGCGGGAGTAAGGATCCTGGAATCGGCTTGCGGTTTCTGTATCGGTAACGGCCAGGCCCCGCAGACTGATGCCGTTTCCATTCGGACCAATAACCGGAACTTCGAGGGTCGTTCCGGCACACGGAGTGCCAAGGTCTACCTGGCAAGCCCGGAAACCGCAGTGGCCTGTGCCCTCACCGGAAAGGTAACCGATCCGAGGGATCTTGACCTGCTCTACCCTGAGATTCCTCTCCCGGAAAAGTTTTGGGTGGATGATTCCATGATCCTTAAATCGTCTGAGAAGCCGGACAGGATTGAGATCTACCGAGGACCGAATATCGGGGATCCTCCAACCAATGAGCCCATGCCGGAGAATATTCAGGGTGTGGTTGCCATACGGGTCGGAGATAAGATCACCACTGATCATATCATGCCGGCGGGCTCCCGGCTTAAATACCGATCCAATGTGCCCCGTTACGCGGAGTTTGTTTTTGAAGGTGTGGATCCTGATTTCTCTGCACGGTGCCTTAAAAACAAAGAGTCGGGCATCCACAATCTGATCATTGGAGGCTTAAGCTATGGCCAGGGTTCCAGCAGGGAGCATGCCGCTCTCTGCCCCATGTATCTGGGCGTCAAGGCCGTGGTGGCCAAGTCCCTGGAGCGGATCCATACGGCCAATCTCATCAACTTCGGGATTGTACCTCTCACCTTTGAAAGGGAGGCAGACTATGATGATTTCGAACTTGGGGACGAGGTTTCACTCTCAGGAATTCGGAAGACTCTTCAGCAGAGAGAAAAGATCGTACTGATCAATAGGACCCGTAGCAAGGAGGTCCCCCTCCAGCATAGTCTCACCGAACGTCAGATATCGATCCTTCTGGCAGGGGGACTGCTCAATCACACCCGCTCCAATTCTTGAGAATTGAAGGATGAGGCATGATGCGAGCAAAACGCCGATCCAGACGAAATAAAAAGGCCAAAGAATATACCTGTGTGGCCTGCAACCAGACGGTTCAATTCTGCTGGAGCTGCGACTGCGGGTTCATGATGTGTCATCAATGCATGCAGGATAATCTCTGGGGTATGACCTGCAATAACATTACCTGGACCTGCCCGGATTGCGGGGCGATTAGAAACTTCGGGAATCAGTAAGTCTTTAGCCATCAGCTGTCAGCGTTCAGCTTTCGGCTTTCAGGAAGACGAACAACAACATCCTCTCTTACGCTCTATTTCAATACATATGTTATGCCGTTGTTTTTATTGTTTAGCTGAGGGCTGAGTGCTGACAGTTTATTTATGTCTGATCTGCATCTTCTGCATGGACTGTATGGACTGGAGGTAACGCCGGGCCTGGGCTTCCGTTTCCGGATCGGGGTCCAGATCCAGAATTGACAAGAAGTACTGATAGGACGAGGTGAGCTGACCCAATCCCTGAAAGAGGGTTATCCCTGCGCCGAGATTTGCCCGGTCCAGAAAAGGACCGTGAGGCTGGTCCGCAATATACTGCCTGAAGACGGTCAGAGCCTCATAATAATGTTTCTCTTTGAGCAGGTGATACCCGATCTGTAAACGGTCTGCCGGAGAGATGGTTTGCCTGTCGGATTTGTGGCGGGCTGTGAAATAGTTTCTTACAGCCTGTGTATAATCCTCTCTCTGTACATAATCATGGATTTTCTGGGACAAGGAACGCTCCTGATTGGATTCCGGTGCCGAGAAAAGATCCGGCTCGGGACGCCATGACTTTCTGGACTGCAGCATGGCAGCCAGGCCGGGAATACGGTCCGTGCCGTAGGCGATTCCCAACCCCGCCAGGAAGCCTCCGATGTGGGCACCGTAGGCCACGCCGCCTCCGCTTCCGGATGTCAGCAAAAAGGGGAGAATGTTATCCAGGACCAGATAAAAACCCAAAACCAGACGGGCCGGAAGCAGCACGACCTCCATGAAGAAAGGAAAGAGCATAAGAAAGACCCGTACTTTGTTTTTGGGGAACCAGAGGAAATAGAGTCCCAGAATTCCGGAGATGGCCCCTGAAGCCCCGACCATGGGGATCGTTGAATGAAGACTGAACAGGGTGAAGAAGAGAGTGGCCGCCACACCTGTAACCAGATAGACAATAAGATATTTGAAAGAGCCAAGGCGATGTTCTACATTATCCCCATAGATCCATAGGAAAAGCATATTCCCGAAGATGTGCATAAAACCTGCATGGAGAAACATGGAGGCGAAGAGGTCGCTCAGCGATGGGTGGGCCGGTTTAAATCCATGGGCAAATATAAATAGGTCGTAGGCTGAAATTTTATTAATGAGCAGGGATATGGGGATATCCCGGTACATGGGGATGGCCTTGATATATTCCAGCAGAGCGGGATCATTCAGATCCGGAGGAGTCATACTCATGGGGAGAGTGACCAAGAGATAGACGGCAATATTGACACCGATAATCAGGTAGTTCACTACGGGAACGCCCCGGGGGTTAGGCATGTCGCTGAGTGGTAAAAACAATGAATCCTCTCCTCACAATTTTTTCCCGGATAAAAGAATATTAGAATCCGCTCATAATTGCAACTCTAACGTTTCTCATTCGTTAATTATGTGAAAATCTTCAAAATCATACATTGCAATAATTATGGAAATAGATATAATAGCAGATATAAGATATGGAGGCCGGATCATGAAAGAGGAAACATGGTTATATCTTTTATCGGATGATGACAGGTTTGACGAAGTTTCGTTCAATGTCTATGAGCGATTGATCGGTAAAGATGGTTCCGTGGCGTTTCCGGAACTGGGCGGGCAGTTCATCCATCTGGCAATCGTACATATGCAACATGAAAACAAGGAAACGAAAAGGGTAAAAGCCATTGAGTTCAGGCGCTGTAAGCTCACCCCCGATGGTTCCCTTGATCCCAAGTTCCGGGAACGAAGGATGAAGATGGAAGTGGAACTGGCTTCCATCCAGCCGCAGCGACATACGTCATCCAAGGTCGTGGACGCCTCCCAGAAGTTTCAGGAGAGACGTTACCATAATGAATTTTCGTGGACGCCTACGGTTTCCATGGTCCAACAGCTCTCCTCATTGATCAGAGATAAATCCAAAGGAATCCTGGCAACCCGGGATATCATGTATCAGATACTCCATTTGACAGCCACGGCATAATTCAGGTTTGAAGGTTAAATTGAATCAACGTGTCTGAAGTAAGTTGAAATAACTTTAGGCAAGCTGCAAAGTTATGAGTTTTTTACATACAAGATTATTTGTAAAGGTGTAATAAGAAAAAATCATGGTCCGTGTAACGTATCTATCCCATGCCTGTTTTTTGATTGAGGGAGGCGGCTCTCGTCTGATCATTGATCCATTCATTAATGGAAACGACAACGCCCCGGTCACTGTCGAGGAAATTGACGTAGACTATGTCCTGGCCACACACGGCCACCCGGACCACCTGGGCGACACCGTGGAGATCGCCAACCGAAATCAAGCGACGATAGTCGCCCCCTTTGAACTCGGCCTCTTCTGTGAGAGACAGGGGGCACAACAGGTCCATACCATGCATATCGGAGGGAGTTACAACTTTTCCTTCGGCTCCCTGAAGATGACTGTGGCCTTTCACGGATCAGGGTATCCCGATGAGACGGGCATCACCTATACCGGCAATCCCTGCGGGTTCCTTATCAAAATGGAGAAGAAGACTCTGTATCATGCAGGGGACACGGGCCTTATGTCGGAGATGAAGCTGATCGGTGAGATGAACGAGATTGACCTGGCCATGCTTCCTATCGGGGACAACTATACCATGGGTGAGGAGGATGCCCTGTATGCCGCCCGCTTTCTGAAGACGTCCATGGTCATCTCCATGCATTTCGGAACTTTTCCGGTCCTGACACCTGATCCCACCAGCTTTCAGAGAAAGGCCGAGTCCGCAGGTATCACTGTCCGTGCGCTGGGCTTTGGCGATAGCCTGGAGCTTCATTAATCCGGATATTGCATAAGTGATCGTCATGAAAATTCCAAGTACTCCCTCCCTTTCTAAAAAAGGGTTCCAGGGTTCAAGGGTTTATTCCCGATATTTTTTTGCCGTGATTGAGTATTTCACTCGACCCCTTGAATTTTGGACCCCTTGGCCCCTTATACCCACTAAAGGGGTGAAGAATCTTAAATATAAATCCAATCATAAATTCAACAGAGATAGGTGTAATCGATGGGCTAACACAGGCGGTTCAGAAAATCAGCAAGGCACCCTTACAGATCAACCACGCCATCATGATGGTCATGGGAAGTGTAAAGATCCAGGCCAGTATGATCTTGCCTGCAACACCCCACCTGACAGCAGAGAGTCTCCGGGTTGTGCCGACACCCATAATGGACGTGGAAATGATGTGAGTTGTGCTGACCGGTAGTCCGAGAAAGTTGGCCAGGGTGATGATCAGGCTCGCCGAAGTTTCCGCTGCAAAACCGTGGACCGGTTCGAGCTTCAGCACATGAAGCCCAATCGGTTTGATGACCCGCCAGCCCCCCAGAGCCGTTCCAACCCCCATGGCCAGGGCACAAACCAGGATCACCCAGAAGGGAACCTCCAGGACGTTCAGAAACCCGCCGCTCACCAGGGAGAGGGTGATGATTCCCATGACCTTCTGTGCATCGTTGGAGCCGTGGCTGAAGGCCATAATAGAGGAGGTAACAATTTGAAGCCTCCCGAAATGTTTGTTGACGGTTCCCGGTGGAAGTGTCCCGAAAAGCTTCAGGATCAGCCGCATAAGATAGTACCCCGCAAAAATCCCCAGGACAGGGGAGATCAGAAGGGCCAGAAAGATCTTGGTCAGACCAGCATAATGCAGGATTTCCAGGCCGCCGAAGGCGACTGCCGAACCCACAAGACTTCCAATGAGTGCATGGGATGCGCTGACCGGCATACCGAACCGTGTCATCGATGCGTTCCAGATCAAACCGGAAATCAAGGCGGAAGCCACCACAATTTCAGTGACCAAGGTAGGGTCCACAATCTCCGTTCCTATTGTCCTGGCCACGGCAGTGGAAACAAAAGCGCCCAAAACATTCATGGAGGCGGCAAGGAGCACAGCCAAAAATGGACTCAGGACCCGGGTGGAGACAATGGTTGCGATGGCATTGGCCGAATCGTTCCATCCGTTGCTCATACCAAAGGCAATGGCCAGTATCACGATAACAATCATGACTTCTAACATGAGATCAACTCTGCAGGAATAAGGTGTCAGGAATGTTTCAGGACGATCCCTTCAAGAATATTGGCCACATCTTCACAGCGGTCCGAGGCATTCTCCAGGTGTTCATAAACATCTTTCCATTTGATGATCAGCAAGGGATCCTTGATGTTCTCAAAGAGCCATCCCAGAGCATCCCTGAAGATCCGATCGATATGGTTCTCCAGGCGATTGATTTCAATACAGTTGTCATGAACAAAGGCATATTTCTTGTCCTTGAGATTATGAAAAGCCGTGTCGATCACCTCTGCTGTGGTCCGAAGCGCCCGGGCTATCTCGATACCCTCGGGCATGCCTTCTGTAATCTTATATACATTCATCCGGTCCACTGCACCCCAGACCAGATCCAGGACATCGTCGATGTGTGATGCCAGGGCATGGATATCTTCACGGTCCACAGGTGTGATGAAGGTCTTGTTGAGCTGTCTCATCACCTCGTGCGTCAGGGTGTCGCCTTTCTGTTCGATCGCATAAATTCTTTTGGTCAGCTCTTCCAGACGGGTGATATCTTCAAAAAGTTCAACCAGGAGTGAAGTTGCCTCCGTGAGGTTTTCCGCAGCTTCATCAAATGTCTCAAAAAAATCGATACTTTTAGGGAAAATTTTCATGCGCTCTCCTCCTCGCGTACCGCGGTATAACGGGTGCACCATAATTATGGATGTATTGCTTAGAATTTATGTGTTGGGAAAGGTGTTGCCTCAGGGGACTGAATTCTTCTCCCTGGATCCAGATCCGCTCAGACTTTGTATCTCGCCGGTTCATCGGTGACCCCGTTACCGGATCGGTACATTTAATATTCGTTGATCTTACTGGATCAAACCTGCTTCGTCAAGTGTTAACTCGTTTATTAGGAGACAATGGATGGCCGTTTTAGGAGATGAGAAAATAAACCGAGCCGTGAAAAGAACTGGTATGATTGGGGTTGATCCGTTATAATGATTTTTGATTGTTTGGTGGGGAAAAAGATCGTTGGGGAGAGGATGGAACGATTGGATTATCGAAACAATTTCCCGGTAACACGTAACCTGACCTACCTCAGCCATGCGGGGGTCTCACCCGTGTCATTGCGGGTCAAGACAGCGGTGGAGACATTTCTGGAAGAGAGTACAGAGTACGGTATCGTTGCGTTGGAGAAATGGGTGTCCCGTGCAGATATAATACGGGAGAAGATTGCGGAATTCATCGGTGCACAAAAGGAGGAAATCGCCTTTGTACGAAGTACCTCTCATGGTCTGTCTCTGGTTGCCGAAGGGATCGACTGGCAGGCTGGAGACAATGTCGTCACAGCCAGTTGCGAGTTCCCGGCAAATCTCTACCCGTGGATGAATCTGGATCGCCGTGGAGTTGAGACACGGCTTGCGGACCCGAAGAAAGGAGAGATCCATCTGCAGGACCTCCTGGAGCGGGTGGATAGCCATACCAGGCTTATCAGTCTAAGCTGGGTGCAATACCAGAACGGTTTTCGAGCCGATCTCATGGAGATCGGGACGTTCTGCCGGTCAAAGGAGATCTTCTTCTGTGTGGACGGCATTCAGGGCGTCGGCGCCCTTCCCATTGACCTTTCCAATCTGCCTGTGGACTTCTTGTCTGCCGATGGGCACAAATGGCTGCTGGCACCGGAAGGGATCGGTTTCCTCTATCTGTCAAAACGGGTCATGGACCGGATACATCCTGTAATCGTGGGTTGGCACAGTGTTAAAAATGCGCTGGATTTTGAGCATATTGATTTTACCCTGAGGGAAGATGCCCGCAAGTTTGAAGAAGGGAGCCCTTCCATGCTGGGCATCTTTGCACTCGGCGCAGCAGTGGAATTGCTTTCGGAAGTAGGAATCCACAGGATATGGGGACAGATCCATGCACTGAACGACCGGGCAACCGAAGGTCTTCGCATGAAGAAATATGAAATCCTGTCACCCCTTGATGAGGAAAAACGTTCCGGGATCCTGACCTTCCGATCTGTTCACGACTCTCCTGAAAAACTGTTTCGTCAACTCATGGGAGCAGGCTTTGTTGTGGCTGTGCGGGGCGGCGGCATCCGGATCTCCCCACACTTTTATAATACCCTTAATGAAATCGATAAATTATTAGAGATTCTTTGATAAGGAAATATTCGAATCTTGTGTGTTGGTTTTGTTACAATCTAAGAGGCTTGTTTTATATTATTGAACGCGATCATGTATGATATGCGTTTAGCGATGCTGCGATATAATGATCCAGGAATTCTTGTTTATTGATATCTGAAAACCCGGTCCTCTGGGCCGGGTCAGGATAGGATGGCACTCAATCTTCCTTGTTGAAACCAGTCTGGTCTGGTGGGTGTATTTTAGGGGGAGACTGAAATAATTTTCTTATCATGGAGATGAATTTTGCTGGAGGTTTATGGGAGGGAACATTCTTCTGTTTTTCATTTACTATAAGTTTGTAACCTGCTTCATGAACGGCCTTCCGCATCTCTTCCAGGCTGACTGTTGTCTCATCGTAAGCGATCATGGCCCGGTTCTTTTTAAAGTCCACATTTGCCCGTTCTACTCCATTAAGGCTCTCCAAAGCCTTTCGTACATGCATGGCACACATGGTGCAGGTCATGCCTTTGACTTTTAAAACAGCTTCAACCACTACGAAACCTCCATTGTTACGGATTCTTCCTGATTGATAAAACTATATCCCAAATCATTGTTTGTTTCAACGCAGTAAATGAAAGAATTTTCGGAGCCGTTTCCTAAGGCGTCCAAGAGTCTGCTCTCTTGACAGCACATCGAATAGCCGTTAAATTAGCTAACCTGGTTAAAACATATCTTCCTGTTTATTATTTAAAAGGAGATGGCAATGATAAAAGATCTGGTCCATAAGAACCGAAGCTACCGCCGTTATTATGAGGATGAAAAGATAGACAGGGATACCTTAAGAGAACTGGTGGATCTCGCAAGGCTTTCAGCGGCCGCGGGGAACCTTCAGCCTTTAAAATATATCCTCTCATGGGACACGAAAAAGAATAATCGGATTTTTCCACATCTGTCCTGGGCCGGGTACCTCAAAAACTGGCCCGGACCGGAAAAAGGGGAGAGGCCATCGGCATATATTCTGATCCTGGGTGATGGGACCATTGTGAAAGATTTCGGATGTGATCACGGGATCGCGGCCCAGAGTATTCTGCTCGGTGCTGTAGAGAAAGGGCTGGGAGGGTGCATGATCGGTTCCGTCCGGAGAGAGAAGCTGAGAAGAGCCCTGAATGTTCCGGAGCAATATCAGGTTCTGCTGGTTCTTGCCCTGGGTAAACCAAAAGAAGAAGTGGTGATTGAGGATGTGGGCGCAGATGGAGATATTAAATACTGGAGAGATCCTAAAGGGGTGCATCATGTGCCGAAGAGATCCCTTGACGAACTCATTTTAGGATAGTACTTTTTGGTATCGTCGATTCTTTCATATCAAAATGTTAATTTCTGTTTCAGGAATTCACGATAAGTTATTAATATTTAAAAGGTTTAACTTTTTATTCGTCAATATTTCAATTTGCTTTTCTGACATTTAACCCTGAAAAAAATAAACAAGATAGAAAAAATGGCTTGACATTAATCTCCTTTTAGATTAATTTTATACTTGACTTATCCGATAGGAATAATAAGGATTAAGTTTGGAGAATCCCATTTGAAACTTTCAACCAGAGGAAGATACGGGGCTAGATTTATGCTGGATCTTGCACTCCATTATGGAGATGGACCGGTCCTCTTAAGAGCGCTCTCTGAAAGGCAGGAGATCTCTATCAAATATCTGGAACAATTGATCCCCTCCTTAAAAGCCGAAGGCCTGGTGAAAAGTACACGGGGACCCCATGGGGGATATCATCTTGCCAAGCCTCCTTCTGAGATCACATTGTACGATATTGTGAGTACGCTGGAAGGGCCCACAAATCTTGCGGATTGTGTATCGACTCCGGAATCCTGTCATCGCTCAGAGACGTGTGCGACCCATGAAGTCTGGGAGGACGTGAGTCATAAGATTGTAGAGATGTTATGTGCGGTGACCCTGGAGGAGATGGCCAAACGTCAGCTCGAGATGGACGGTGCGGATACCGTGCTGTATCATATTTAATCATTTGTCTTCAAAGGAAGGGTGGGACAATGAGTTATGTGAAGGGTTTGAAATGCAGGGAGTGCGGAAGGGAGTATTCAAAACAGCCGGTGAATATTTGTGAGTTCTGTTTCGGTCCTCTGGAGGTGGTCTATGACTACAGGGCGATCCGGGAGGTCCTCACTCGTGAAGCCATTGCTTCCCGTCCGCCAAACATGTGGCGGTACTCCGAGCTTCTTCCTTTGGACGGCGAACCCACTGTGGGGTTGGATGTAGGATTCACACCCTTGGTCCGGGCAGAGAACCTGGCCAGGGTCCTGGGTGTGTCCGAGCTTTATCTGAAGAATGATGCCGTGAGCCACCCCTCCCTATCTTTTAAAGACCGGGTCGTCGCAGTGGCCGTATCCAAGGCCAGCGAGTTCGGATTCAAGACCGTGGCCTGCGCTTCCACCGGCAATCTGGCCAATGCCCTGGCTGCCTGTGCATCCTCTGCAGGTCTGGAAAGCTACATCTTCATTCCTGCCGATCTGGAGCAGGGAAAGGTGATCGGGACCCAGGTTTTTGGCACGAATCTCATCGGGATTCAGGGAAGCTATGATGATGTGAACCGGCTATGTACGGAGATCGCGGATAAACATCGCTGGGCCTTTGTGAATATTAATATTCGTCCGTTCTATGCCGAGGGGTCCAAGACCTTCGGGTACGAGATCGTGGAGCAGCTGGGCTGGCGGACACCGAAGCATATCATTGTGCCCATGGCGGGTGGATCGCTCATCACCAAACTCTGGAAGTCCTTCAAAGAGATGGAGGAGGTGGGGTTAATCGACCGGTGTGATGCCAGACTTTACGGCGCACAGGCTGAAGGCTGCTCCCCGATCGTTACAGCAGTTAAAAAGGAGACCAATCTATTCAGGCCGGTCAAACCGGATACCATTGCCAAGTCTCTGGCTATCGGCAATCCTGCGGACGGTTTCTACGCCATCCAGACCATGAAGGATTCCGGCGGTTGGGGTGAAGAAGTCACAGATGCGGAGATCATTGAGGCCATCAAGCTGCTTGCAGAGACCGAAGGAATCTTTACGGAGACGGCAGGCGGCGTGACCGTGGGTGTGGCGAAAAAGTTAATTGAACAGGAGCGGATTCCCAGAGATGAAACAATCGTGATTTCCATTACAGGGAACGGCCTGAAAACCCAGGAGGCCCTGTTTGGAAAACTGGTGACACATGATCTGATCGATTCAAAATTGGCCTCCTTTGAGGCATTATTGGTGGAAAAAGAAGCGAAGACATTTAAAGAGTCAAGAACCGCATGAATCAACAGGAGGGAAGTATGGGCATTTCGGTAAGGATACCTACGCCGTTGAGGTCACTGACCCACAACCAGGCTGAGGTTTTGGCGGAGGGGAAGACAATCAGGGAGGTCATAGAGAATCTGGAGACGGCCTATAGCGGTATCAAGGAGAGGCTCTGTGATGAGGAGGGGAATCTTCGTAGATTTGTGAATCTTTATCTTAACGATGAAGATATCCGGTTTTTAGAGGATCTGCAAACAGAGGTTCACGAAGGGGACGGGTTGTCCATCGTTCCGGCGATTGCAGGAGGTTAAGATGAAACGGAAAGTGTATCTGACGTTTCCCCGTCACCTGATACGGGATCCCCTGATTTATTTGGCAGGGCACAAATATAATGTGGTCACCAATATCCGTTGTGCAAGCATCACCGGTGAACTGGGCCTGGTGGGACTGGAATTTGAGGGAGAGGCATCGGAAATCGCCGGGGCCATGAGTTATCTGGCATCCAAAGGTGTCGAAGTCGAGCCGGTGGTCATGGATGTGGTGGAATAACGATTGAATCTATGATGAGGAACCCGATCATGGCGAAGGTAATGATTCGCTTGACCTTTCCGGAAGCGTTTATAAAGGACCCTGTGATTTACCGTCTGGGACATGATTTCCAGGTTGTGACCAACATTTACCGGGCGTCAGTGGAAAAGAATAATGCATGGGTTCTCCTGGAACTGGAAGGTGAGAAGGAGGAGATTCAGCGCTCCATAGAGTTTCTGAAAAATTGGGGGATCGGTGTGGAAGAACAACCCGAAATCGAGATCTGACAAGGGGACAAGGAATGTCTGATTTTACTGAAAATGAGATCAAGCGTTACAGCCGGCACATTTTACTCCCTGAGGTAGGAGGGAAGGGGCAGAAAAAGATCAATGAGGCAAGAGTCCTTCTGGTCGGTGCCGGAGGTCTGGGAGCCCCTGTGGGGTATTATCTTGCGGCAGCGGGTGTTGGGAAGATAGGCATCGTTGACGGTGACCAGGTGGAATTGAGTAATCTGCAGCGGCAGATTATCCACAGTGTCGAGGACCTGGGGAAGAACAAAGCGGTTTCCGCTCAGCAGACAATGATGCTTCTGAATCCGGGTATTGAAGTCATGACATACCATGAACGGGTCCATTCGGATAATATTTTTGATCTTCTGGTTGATTACGACATTGTTGTGGATGGGAGTGATAACTTCCCGACCCGGTATCTGGTCAATGATGCATGTGTCTTCACAGGAAAACCCCTTTCTCATGGTGCGGTCTTCCGTTTCCATGGGCAAGCCATGACCATTGTGCCCGGCAAAGGGCCCTGTTACCGTTGCCTTTTCAGGGAACCGCCCCCTCCCGGAATGGTGGCCACCTGTGAAGAAGCGGGTGTCCTCGGTGTCCTGCCCGGTGTGATCGGGCTGATTCAGGCCACGGAGGTCTTGAAGCTGATCCTGGGAGTGGGAAAGATCCTGAATGGGGTCCTCTTGAACTACGAGGCATTGGAGATGGAATTTAAACGCATCAAGGTCCGGCGAGATCCTGATTGTCCTGTCTGCGGAGACCATCCAGTCATTACAGATTTGATCGATTATGAGGATTTTTGCAGGGTGAACTATTGATTCTTCCTTCTTCCGGTTACGGCGGCAGAATGATTTGTAGACATTGGACTGTTCCTGATGATCGAGATTAGCCAGAAATTTCTTGAAAGAATTTTTGAACATGCCAAGGAAAGTTATCCCTATGAATGCTGCGGAATCCTGATTGGACAGCAAAAGGGAAACAAGAAAGTTCAAGATCTTGTTGAAACCGCGAATCTCGCCGAGCGATTTGGCCGAAGCCGGTATCGCATTGACGGGAGAGATTACCTGAGGGCGGATCACCAGGCAAAAGAGAAGGGACTGGAGATCATCGGTTTTTATCATTCTCACCCAGGTGTTTCCAGCCTCCCCTCGGCAACGGACCAGGAACTGGCCTGGGAAGGATTCAGCTACCTGATTATCTCTCTGCAGGCGGGTGAAGCGCCGGAAATCAGGTCCTGGGTGCTGGAAGAGAACAGAAAAGGATGGATAGAGGAGGCGGTTCATGCGTCCGGAAGGAAGAAGGGTAAGGTCTTATGAGTGAGCATGCCAGAAAAGATACAACATTCTGTATCCTTGTGACAAGTAGTCCCGAAAGTGAAAACAGCCGTACCCTTGTCAAGATCTCCGAGGCAGCAATGCAGCTGGGGCACCATGTGCAGATCTTCCTAATGTGTGACGGGGTCTATCATCTGCACAGCCAGGATTTATCCCCCTTGATTTCAAAGGGTGCTGAAGTCATCCTGTGCGCGCATAATGCCTTGGAACGCGGTCTGGAGAGGAAATCTGAGGTGCTTTTTGGGAGTCAGTATGATCTCGCTGTTATGGTTGCCCGGTCGGACGGATTTCTGGCGCTTACATAATAAAGGAAAGATTTCTTGAAAAATGTGACTACTGTCATTCGACGTTCTCCCTATAACAGCCGTACTGTCTCTGAAGCGCTTCGCATGAGTCTGGGGCTGACGCTGAAGGGGAACAAAGTCTCGGTGGTGTTTGTTGAAGATGGGGTCTATCTTCTTATGGAAAATTCGGACGGGGCGATTAATGATCCCGATATGATGAAACATATAGAGGCGCTGAAGGCGTTTGACTGCAGACTGATTGCAGAGTATGAATCGCTGAAACGGAGAGGGATTTCGGCCCCCATATCCGAGGTTACGGTAAAGAACCAGAAGGCGGTCGATCAGACCCTTCAGGAGAGCGATCGGGTGATCGTTATTTGATGCGTGGGAAAACAGTTTTCCGGTGTGCGATGAAAATTCTTCATGTCATGAGAAATACGGGAGATGCCTTTGCCTGGCAGACAATCGGCCGGCAAATAGGGAATAAGGAGAACCGTGTATCCGTTCTCCTCCTGCATGATGCGGTTTTTTCAGACATTCAGGAAGGGGGAGAGGTCTATGCCTGCCGAGATGATGTGGAATCGAGAGGCGTCAAAACATCGGCATCTATGGTAGGATACCCGGAGATTGTAACGATGCTGCTGGAGGCGGATTCGGTTGTCTGCTGGTAAGGGTTGAGATACAAGGGCCCGACGAATCAAGGTGTCCAGGATCCAAGTGAAATACTCAAACACGATTAAGAGTAATCATAATATATTTAGGAGGCAAGAGTAGTGAAGAGCGAAATTCAGATTGATAAAGAGATTGATATAAGAGGTGAAGTCTGCCCCTACACCTTTGTAAAAACCAAGCTGGCCCTGGAGGCCATGTCGTCCGGTCAGGTTTTGAGAGTGATCGTTGATCATCTTCCTGCTACGGATAATGTGCCGCGCAGTTTGAAGGGAGAGGGGAACGAGGTTCTGACTGTCAGTCAGATCAATGAGACCGACTGGCAGATCACTGCCAGGAAAGGGGAACAGGGGGTGTAATCATGTCAGTATCTCCGGAAACGAAAGAGAAGCGAGTGTTGAAACATAAAGGGATCTATAAGGATATGACCGAATTGATCGGCGATACGCCCATGGTCCGATTGAATCGCATGATACCGCCGACAGCGGAAAGAACGGCATGTGCCAAGCTGGAGTTTTTCAATCCTGTGGGGTCCATCAAGGACAGAACCGCATATGGGATGATTACGGGTGCTATCCGTGATGGAGATTTGAGTCCGGACACAACCTGTGTGGAACCCACTTCGGGGAACACCGGTGTGGCCCTTAGTGTCTTCTTGAATCTTCTGGGATATAAGAAGCCGATTATCACTGCCGGTGATCAGATCCCTGACGGAAAGCGGGCGCTTCTGACCTTGACCACTCAGTCCATGGATCTTGCACCGGATGATGCCTGTCCGAGATATCCCGGCGAAGGGGCCATTGCTGCGGCATTCGGCTATAAGAGTCTCAAAGACCACTTTGTTCCTTATCAATACGGCAATCAGCACAACCCGGAGATCCATTACCAGACCACAGGCCCTGAAATCTGGGAGCAGACGGAGGGGAAAATTACTCACTTTATCTCCGGAATCGGGACCGGTGGGACTATCACGGGAGCAGGGAGATTTCTGAAAGAGAAGAACCCCGGGGTCAAAGTCATTTCTGTTGAACCGAGTGAACAGAGCCATGAGTTTTATGGTCTGAGGAACACGGAATACACCATGAAACCCGATATTTATGATGAGTCTCTTATCGATGAGAAAATACTCGTCGATTCTGAAGACGCCTACCGGACACAGGTTGAGCTGATCACGCAGGAGGGAATCGTCGCGGGTCCGTCATCGGGTATGACCGTGTTCGGGATGAAAGTACTCGATAAGCGGGGCGAGAAAGGTCTCTGGGTGGCCATCGTGGCGGATGAATTCTTCCGGTATACGAACGAGATTCTGCCCAAGCTGGAAAAATTTCTTTAAAGTGTGATTGTCGGGTAGAAAAGAACGGATAATTTTCCTTACATTTCCAGTATAAGTAAACATCCACGCCCATAATACATGGCTTTGCGTTGCCCCTGGAAAGGGCTATACCATGGCCTCGGAGGAAATCCGAAATCCTAATATCGAAATCCTAAACGGTTCGGCAAGCCGTTCGACAGGCTCACGGTCCTGAGCCGAGTCGAAGGACTCACCGCCCTGAGCCAAGTCGAAGGGCAAATCCCAAACTCAAAATTCAAATGTTCAAAACTTCTTACATGCGGGTTTCACCCGGATTAGGACTGCACAGCCATTCAACTCTGACCCGGCCCCGAGGGCCGGTTTTCAGATACCCAATAAACATCTTCTTCTCCCTTTGACACCTATATATAATCCTGAAATCCTACATGAAGTAATGTACAGACTATCTGCCCGGTCTTGTCCGGCATGAATGAACGGTTCCTCATTTACTCTTGTGCTTCTTCTCGACTGGGAATACAATAATAATAAGAAGGCGATAAAGTTTTTTGAGTGGTACTGTCATTTCTGGGAGGGGTCTAAAATGAAAGGGGTTTTTCTAGTCATTATGATGATAGGTCTTTTAATTGTCTCCTTGCTGGTGGTCAGGAATCTTTCAACACGCCAGACCCTTGAGGGAGATATTTCTCAAATCGAGACCATGGACCAAGCCAAAGAGCTCACCGATTTTGTAAATCAAAGAGCCAAAGAGATGGAAAGAAAGCTTCAGCATGTCCAGTAAAAATTAGATGATATGGGATGCGGAATATTAGGCACGGATTCTATCAACGGGCAGCCCTGGCCAGACGTTCTTTATCCAGTACGGTAATATAACGATCCTTAATCTCGATCATCCCTTCTTTCTGCAGCTGGCGCAGGGTTCGGGAGACCGTCTCACGGGCTGTTCCGATGAGAGAAGCGATCTCATTATGGGTGAGTTCCAGAGGGAAACGGATCTCCTTTGAGGAAAAGAGATCTTTCCCTTCCGCCTTTTCCAGTAAAAAGCCGGCCAATCGCCGCGAGGCATCTTTCAAAGTCAGATCGGTGACCATTGACGTAAAATGACGGAGCCGATTGCCCACGATTTCATGGATTTTGCTCATGATCTGTGGATTATCGGATAAGATTTTCAAAAAATTTTCCCGGCTCAAACAGAGTAGCGTGGCAGCTGAAAGCGTCTCTGCAGAGGCAGGATATTTTCCTCCATCCAGCAAGGGTAATTCTGCAAAGAATTCATCTGCTCCGAAGACCCGCAGGATTTTTTCTCTTCCATCCTCTGAAAGCTTATAGATTTTCACATTTCCTGAGCGGATCATGAACAGGTAACGCCCCGGTTCACCTTCATGGAAGATGGTCTGGTTTTTCTTGTATTTCTTCTCTTTGATAAAAGGCAGGAGAGAACGCAGTTCCTCTTCCTTCAATGGTTCAAAGAAAGGAACTTTTCTCAACAGGCGAAGGTTTTTGTCATCGGTTTTGTCAGGCATACATCATCCATTTGTTTAACCCGGATATTGCATGAGTGAATCTAACAAAAATCATCATTCTTGTAAAGAATGAAACATATTGTTCAGTCTCCGGGTTAGTCCCCATTGAACTCTATAGAGTCTGATCCGATTGCATATTCTCATAGGAAAACGACCTCAAAACGATCAATTTAACGGCATAATCTTCGTAGATCATACGCCAAATTTCTTCGCACAGCAGAACACTTCTCAGTTGACAATCGCACCCAAAAATAGTATTATAATCAAGTAGTTATCCTATTGCGTGGAGAATCTTCTTGAATATTCCAAACATGCTGTCCATCTTGCGGATAGTTTTGATTCCTTTTTTTATTTTATTATTACTTCCGGCCAGGCCTGAAACGGTTTGCTTTTGGCCTTTTGTGGTTTTTTCAGTGGCCTCGATCACGGATTTTCTGGACGGCTACATTGCACGACGGACACGACAGATTACACGGCTCGGTAAGCTGCTGGACCCGATTGCAGACAAGATCCTGATCTCTGCAGCGCTCATCTTTCTGGTCCAACTGATGCGAGTTCCGGCTTGGATCGTCATTGTCATGATTGCCCGGGAGTTTGCTATTACCGGTATTCGTGCCATGGCTTCAGCAGAAGGTATCGTCATGCCTGCAGATCAACTGGGCAAATACAAGATGGGTGCCCAGATCACAGCAATTCTGATGCTTCTACTGAACAACCGGTTTTGGATATTTGACTGGCATCTCCTGGGGAGTATTGCGATCTGGGTGGCCATGATCCTGTCACTGATCTCCGGCATTCAGTATATTATGCGCTTTATGAATGAGATGGATTTTTCATGAATGCACTAAACCCCTTGAGGGGCTTGGCCGCTGTGTTTATCGCCTACCTGCTCGGATCCGTTTGTTTCGGGATCCTGATCGCACGCAGG
>CAJICE010000059.1_pt1 | contig 58146 bp, 55 predicted proteins | sample 9199531 | NCBI WGS metagenome assembly CAJICE01 (sample SAMEA7708327, study PRJEB35096) | sediment metagenome | biome: marine neritic benthic zone biome [ENVO:01000025]; feature: sediment [ENVO:00002007]; material: shallow marine sediment [ENVO:03000034] sea grass bed [ENVO_01000059] ... | reverse complement strand
GCCGCGAATTATTGGAGTGACGGGATCTACCTGAAACAGCCGATATTCTACGGGGGTATCGGCATTGCCCTGTTGTTTCTCGCCATCCTTCTGGCCAACCGGTTCCTCTCCCGTTTCTGGTGCCGGGTCCTCTGTCCTCTCGGCGCCCTGCTCGGCCTCTTTTCCGGCATTTCCCTTTTCCGGATTCGACGGGACGTGGAGAAATGCACCGATTGTCTGAAATGTCTTCGCACCTGTCATGGGGCCTGCGATCCCCATGCAAACCTGAGGGTCAGCGAATGCCACGTCTGCATGAACTGTATCGAAGACTGCCCGGAGGATGCGATCCATTTCGGCCTGCCAAGGGCCAGAAGCTCGATCCACGCACCGGTGGACATCAACCGGAGACGACTGATTGAGACCGCGGTGGCAGGGGCGGTACTCTTCCCCATGATGCGAAGCTCCGTCACGGCCCAGACCCGGGTGGACGAGCGGGTGATCCGGCCGCCGGGATCCCTCGCGGAAGCAGAGTTCCTCCGCCGGTGCATTAAATGCGGGGAGTGCATGCGGGTCTGCCCCACCAATGTCATTCAGCCGGCACTCTTTGAAGCAGGACTGGAGGGACTCTGGTCACCTATCCTGATCATGAAGCTCGGGTACTGCGAATTCAACTGCGTGCTTTGCAGCCAGGTCTGCCCCACCGGCGCCATCGTGCCCTTAAGTATTGAAAAGAAGATCGGGCAGAAGCCGCTTAAACGGCCCACCCTCATCGGGACGGCTTTCTTCGACCGCGGGAGATGCCTGCCCTGGGCCATGGGAACCGAGTGTATCGTCTGCGAGGAGGTCTGCCCTACCTCCCCCAAGGCCATCTGGTTCGAAAAAATCGACATGAAGCTCAGAGACGGTAAAACAAAACCTCTCAAGCGCCCCCATATGGACACCAAACTCTGCGTGGGCTGCGGCATCTGCGAATACAAATGCCCGGTCCATGATAAGGCCGCTGTCCGCGTGACCTCGATCGGCGAGACACGGTCAAGAACGAACCAGTTGATTCTGGAAAGGTAATCACAGTTTAGCCCGGATATTTCATGAGTGAATCTATTACGAGGCCGGATAAGCTGCCACATGCGGCGTTGCAGAAAATTTTCTGACTTCGAAATAGAAGGTGCCAGGCACGCCTGCCTGGCAACCTGATTCAGCCAGAAAATTTTCTGCGCCTTGCCTGTGGCGCCTCTACAGCCTCTCATGACGATCACTCATGGAATATCCGGGTTAGAGGAACTCCCGGGGACGGTGCTATTTTCTTTCTACATAGATCCGTCCCTTTTTTCTATTTAAGGAAGGAGTCGAAGCCCTGAGGCTCCTCCCCTTCCCCGGGCATTTCCCTGATACTCTCCCTTTATGAACCATCGGACTTTAAAAAACCCAGATTAAGGTAAGATTATTGATTTGAATAAAAGAGGCCGATGTCATCAATGATTTCCGGATCAAAGACGATTCAGAATGTGTCATGACGGGTCTGCAGGTTTATCGCATCTATATTTTTATTGACGTTTATTGACATCTTCTCGTATTCTATATTTTATCAGCCACAGAACCGGTCAATGGTTCGTTACATTCGCCCTTTAATAGGGCATGAGTAGAACAATTCGGGATTCTAAAGGGAGGATTCATGGTCAAGGGCCGAAAACATTCACTTCATACGTTTGTTCATCGTACGCTCATCTTGCGTCTGATCACGGCAGGGCTGTTAATATCCCTTATCAGCGGCGTTTCTGTGCTTCTCTATGAACGGGACAGAGTGAGTCAGGAGGCCATTGAGTATGGCGTCAGCAGAGTTAAACTCTTTACGACTCAATACGGCCCCCTTTTTGAAAACCCTGAAGGCCTCGACAGGGAGGCGATCCGACAGGCTGTCACAAAATTCAGGCGGTCACGGCAAAAACTTAAAGAAGGAGACTTTGTCTACGTAGGACTTATTGATTCCGGTGGAAGTTTGATTGCGGAATTGTTCCATGAGGACTACGAATATGCGGAAAAGGTTAAAGACATAGCCCAAGAAAGGGATCACCGGATGCAGGCCGAGAATGATCAGAAGCATGAGATAGTTAGGATCGGCGGTGCCCCTCACTTGAGAATTGTCCTTCCAATACTCAATCACCAGGGTCAAACGGCCGGTTTCGCCGATGCACTCTTTGCCTTCTCTTCGGAAACCATACGGGCCTTTCGCCTCCGGGGCCTGCGAGCCATGATCGGCGTGATGCTGGTGGTCCTTTTGACGACGGCGATCCTCTATCCGGTCATTCTGAGGCTGACCCGTCGGATCTCTAATTTTTCCGTGATGCTCCTCGACGCCAACCTTGAAACATTGGAGACCCTTGGGAGCGCAATCGCCCAGCGCGACAGTGATACCAATGCCCACAATTATCGGGTCAGCATTTATGCTGCAAAGATCGGTGAAGAGATCGATCTGCCGACACAGACCATGCGCACGCTCATTAAGGGATCCTTCCTCCACGATGTGGGAAAGATCGGGATCCCCGACAAGATTCTCCTCAAGCCCGGAAAGCTCAACGGCGATGAATTTGAAGTCATGAAGACCCATGTCAACCATGGTCGGGAGATCGTCCAGCGCTCAACATGGCTTCATGACGCCCTGGAAGTGGTTTTTTCCCACCATGAAAAGATGGAAGGCAAGGGCTATCCCCAGGGGCTCGCAAGTGAAGAGATCCCGATCACAGCCAGGATCTTCGCCATCGCTGATGTCTTTGACGCCCTGACGTCCAAACGCCCCTATAAGGACCCATTGTCCTATGAACAGACCATAGAGATCATGGAAGAAGGCAAAGGAACGCACTTTGACTCGAACCTGCTCGACGTTTTTGGCCGCATTTCCAGACCCCTCTACGATAGATTCGGTGGGAAAGAAGAGATGCCGAGAGACGAGCTCGGAGGAATCATCGGGAAGTACTTTACCGAAGGGATGGACAGTCTTGAATATTAATCGATTCTGTCATTTCAAGAAAGACTCCCGTCCTCCTTCATCTCCTGTCATTTTTTCCGGATTTCTGTTGCATGCGTAGGGCATTTGTCATATCTTAAGAAACGCTTTGGGCGACCGCCTAAGGGTTTTTTCAGCGAAGGTCGCCGCGACGGTATAAGTTTGGACACGGTATAAGTTTGGACATGGAACGGGTAAAAACGATCATGAGGTTTGAAAATGTCCGACATCATCCTGGAGATTCTTCGAGCACTCCTCGCCAGCGCCACATTTACTTTTCTCTGGATCAGCGGCAAGAAAGCGGGCCTGCGAGGAGAGAAGGGGTGGACTTACATTCTGTCCGGTACTGCCCTCATCCTGTTCGGCATATTCATTGATATTACCGACAATCTCCCTTATTTTGACAGATTTGTGATCCTGGGCAATACTCCGTACCAGTCCTTTCTTGAAAAAATCATTGGATATCTGTTCGGGTTTATTGTTCTCACGATCGGATTGTGGAAATGGATACCTAATATTATTGAGCGCAAAAGGGCTGAAGAGGCCTTGCGTGAGAGCGAAACCCGTTACCGTGCCGTCGTAGAGGACCAAACTGAGTACATTGTCAGATGGCTGCCGGACGGTACGCGCACCTTTACCAACAAGGCCTATTGCAAGTATTTCGGCCTCTCTTCCACAGCGTCTATCGGATCGAGTATATATCCGTTTATTCTGGAGGAAGATCGTGACACGGTCAGAAGAAAAATCAAGACACTCACTCCGAATAATCCCGTCTTAGTCGATGAACACCGCGTGACCCTTCCTGATGGAACGATTCGATGGAACCGATGGACGGACCGTGCGATCTTCGACAATGAGGGCAAGCTGATTGAAGTGCAATCTGTCGGGCGCGATGTCACCGAGCGCAAAGAGGCAGAAGAGGCACTCCATCGATCCAAGGCTGCGCTGGAGGAACGCAATGAATCCCTCCATGTCATCAATATGATTTCTCAAAAATTGCACCGGTCACTGGACCTCCAGACCATTGCCGATGAGGCCGTCAGGTCTCTGGCACAACACAGCCAATCCCCTAAGGTTGCCTTTCTGCTCCTCAATCATGAAAAAGACGAACTCGAACTTGTATCACATCTCGGGTTCAGTAAGGAAACGTTGAAGGCGGGATCGCGGCTGCCCCTGATCGGAAGCCTCAGCGGAATAACCCTCTCCAGAAAGAAAGTCCTCACAACTGACGATATAAAGCATGATGACCGTCTGGAACTAACGGTTCGGGATGCACTTCTCAATCAGGAGCTGCAGAGTGTTGTCTCCGTGCCTTTGCTTTTCCAGGACGAGGCCTTGGGGGTTGTCAACCTTATCCTGGCAGAACATGAAGCCATTGATGACCAGGATTCTGATACCCTTCTGTCCATAGGAAAGACGATCGGATTGGCTATCGTCAATGCCCGTCACGTGGCCCGCATCCATACGGAAGTAGACGTTCGCATCAGGGCCGAAGAAGCGCTGCGGCGATCTGAAAGCCAACTTCGAGCCCTGGCTTCACGTCTGCAGGAAGTGGAAGAAGTGGAACGGAAGGCCCTGGCGCGGGAACTTCATGATCGTGTGGGTCAGAACCTGACAGGACTGAACATCAATCTGAATATCATACAGAACCAGCTGTATGGTGAACCCCTTAAGCACGTGACAGCTCGCCTTGATGATTCCATGAACCTCGTTGAGGAGACCACAGCGCACATTCGGGACGTGATGGCCGAACTGCGCCCTGAAGTGCTGGATGACTATGGACTGATACCCGCTCTTGAATGGTACGTTGAGAGATTTGCGGAGCGAACGGGTCTGGCCGCAGTCGTTGAGGGCGGCGATCTTTCAGTCCGTATGCCGGAAGCTGTGGAGTCGGCCCTATTCCGCATTGCCCAGGAAGCCCTGACCAATGTGGCCAAGCACGCAGAAGCCAGGAAAGTAACCCTTATCTTCGAAGAAACAGAGAGACTGTTCCGTCTCACGATCAGTGATGATGGAAAGGGCTTTGATATGACAGCACTCAAGAGTTCCAGAAACAGTAAGGGTTGGGGAGTCCTGACCATGCAAGAGAGGGCCCAGGCATTGGATGGGAAGGTCCATGTGGATACTGAACCGGGCAAAGGCACCCGGGTCGTTATTGAAGTAAAAAATTAACTATGCAAATTAAGGCTTTGTTTTAATAGCCTTTTTATCGATTTTATAGTGAGGGGTGGGATGGCAATAAAAGTATTTTTAGCCGATGATCATGCTGTAGTACGGGATGGTATGCAGGCTCTTCTGGAAGACGAAGAAGACATCACGGTGGTGGGTGCAGTGGGTGATGGTCGGGAGGCGGTACGCCAGGTTGAAAAAATAAAGCCTGACGTGGTCATCATGGATATCTCCATGCCAAGCATGAATGGAATCGATGCCACAGCCCAGATCCACGAGACCTGCCCTTCCACACAGGTGGTCATTCTCTCCATGCACCATACCGCGGAGCACATCTTTCAGGCCTTGAAGGCCGGTGCACAGGGTTATTTGCTCAAGGAATCGGCGGGTAAAGAGGTCGCGAAAGCGGTTCGTACGGTCCATGTGGGGCGCCGTTATCTGAGTAAACGCATTGAAGAGACGATGATCGATGATTATCTGCATCGACGGCAAACCCCATCTCCGAAAAGCCCCCTGGAGAAGCTGAGCGCCCGTGAAAAAGAGATCCTTCAGTTGGTAGTTGAAGGCAAGTCCAGCGCAGAAATTGCAGAAATCCTCTGCATCTCCCCCAAAACAGTCGAAACATACCGGAGCCGGCTGATGCAGAAAATCGGCGTGGGTGACCTCCCCAGCCTTGTAAAGTTCGCCATCCACCATGGCCTGACCACACTGGATTCCTGATCTGGAATGGCTGATCAGGAACACTTGTCATCATCACTACGATAATAAGAGAACCCCAGCAAACCCTCTCTGAATAACAAAAACCTCTTATTTTATATCACTTTTCAAAGCCTCCCCACAGGAAGTGCCAAACTCTCCCTACATACAATTTCCAGGATACCGATTAATCTTAACCCAGATATTGCATGAGTGATCGTTATGAGAGGCCCTAGAAGTTCCACAGGCAATGGGGTGCCAGGCAGAACTGCCTGGTCACCCTTATTCTGGCTGAAGCAGGTTGCCAGGCAGGCGTGCCTGGCACCTACTATTCCTACTATTTCGTAGTCAGGAATTTTTTTGTAACGCCGCATACGGCAGCTTATCCGTCTTCGCATAATGCTACGCCGTGACAAGTCCGGCCTCGCAATAGATTTACTCATGCAATATCCGGGCTAGAGCAGCAGAGTATTCAGGCGGCAAAGATATAACAATTCCTCAAAAGAGGACCAACATTTGGAGTTTTAATGAAAGATCGTTATGTCGAAAATCATAAGAAAGGCCTGACTGTTTTGGTTGCGGAGAATCACAACGTCCTGCGAGCATCACTCCGGGATCTGATAACGACCCATTTCCCGAATTCCGAGATTATCGAGGCAAATAGCGGCTGGAAAGCCTTATTTAAATCCCTCGTGTATCACCCTGATCTGATTCTCATGGACCTTGCTTTGCCTGATATGGATGGCATTGAAGCCACCCGGCACATCAAAAAAGTTCTTCCTGGTATTCACGTGATCATGATGACGATGTCCGAAAATCCACTCTATGGAAACGCGGCCATCGAGGCCGGGGCCAATTCTTATATCGTAAAAAACAGGATCGGAGCTGACCTTGTTTCGATTTTGGTAAACATGATGAGCGTCTAGGCAAGTTTGTCTTAACAGAAGGAATGACTGAAGAAATGATGGAGGGAAACCAGATGAATTGGAGCAATGACCATGTTGGCGTATTCAGAGCCACGATTGACGGAAAGTTTACCACAGCAAACCAGGTGCTTGCAGAGATGTGCGGTTTCAGTTCCATTGAGGAATTTATGAAGAATGGTTTGGGCGAACGCTATGCCTGCCCAAAGCAAAAAGTGAAATTGCTGGCAGAACTTCGTAAGAAAGAGGTTGTCTGTTCTTATAAGATCAAGATGAGGAAAAAGGACGGGACAACACTTTGGACTTCCTTATCATGCAAACTATTCTGTGATGAGTATGGTGAGCCTCAACTACTGGAGGGTATCGTTGAAGAGATTGACGATCGCAAACGAAATGAGGAAAAACTGGAGGAGAGTCAGGAGAAATTCAACAAACTCCTTGATATCCAGCCGAATGGCATCATCATACTGGATGCTGAGACGCATCGGTTCGAGGACGCGAACCGGGCTGCCCTGGACCTCTACGGGTACTCAAAGGAGGAATTTCTAATGCTGACGGCAGAAGAGATCTCCGCTGAAAAAAATAAAATTATGGGGGTCATAAAGCAGTTCATCGGCAAAGTACATGACAGCGAATCCTCTCCGCGGCACCATTTCAGGCAAAAGGACGGAAGTGTCTTTACCGGTGAAATGACTGCCGGCGTTTTTACATCCTCCGGACGTAAAAAGATCATGCTCTCCGTACGCGATTTGTCCTATCAGAAAAAACTTGAAGAAGAAATTGCCCAGGCGCAAAAGTTGTCGACCATCGGAATTCTGGCCGGGAGCATCGCCCATGACTTCAATAATATCCTGAATATCGTGATCGGGTTTGGAACACTCATAGAAGAAGAGATGGAACAGGACAACCCATCAATGACCGCGCTCAAGTTGTTAGTGGACACCGCTCACAGGGGGACACATTTGACACGGAACCTGCTCTCTTTCAGTAAAAAGCAGACGATAAGACCGGAGCTAATAAATGTCAATGATATGGTTTACCGTATGAAAGAGATGCTTATAAGAATTATTGGAGAGGAAATTGAGTTGAAGTTTACACTATCAGAACAGGACTTGTCCGTTCGGGTCGATGCCGGACAGATCGAGCAGGTCTTGATGAATCTCGCTAGTAACGCTCGGGATGCCATGTTAAAAGGCGGGGTATTGCACATCAAGACTAAATCGGTAACGTTGAACGAAAAATCTATACAGACAAAGAGTTCTGTAGATCCAGGCCAATATGTACTGATTTCAGTAACAGACTCGGGATCCGGCATGGATGATGCGACCAGACAAAATCTGTTTGAACCTTTCTTTACAACAAAGGATAACGGGAAAGGAACAGGTCTTGGATTGGCAATTGTTCACGGGATAATCATGCAAAATGGGGGCCATATCAATGTGGAAAGCAAGAAAGGAGAAGGCTCAACGTTCGAGATTTATCTGCCTGTTACCTAACCGGTTCCCTGCTTCATCTTCTCCCCTTTGTTTATCTTTCTGTTTGGGCCCAAAGTCCGTGCTTGCCGTTGAAGTTCAGAAACCTGTCAGAGGTAAGAACAAAAGCTGAAAAGTCTTCGGCTTCTACGCTCAGAACTTTCTCTCCGGCCTGATATCGCAGGGGTTTCCATGAACCGAGAAAAACCGCATACCCTATGATTCGTTTGTTGGTGACAATCACTGCCACCGCATTGGCCTCGACCTTCTGAAGAACGACTTCCTCAGCGGTGAGTTTGATTTCGTCAAAACGGCTCAAAGATGTGTTCGATGCGATCAAACGGTCGTCCTCAATGATTACATAGAGGACCTTCGGCGTATCATCGTTCGCCTTCGCATTGCCGCAGGCCATACACACGATAGAAAGACATAAGAGATTAACAAACAAGAGGTTCCAAAATGTTTTCATCATATCAAATCCCCAGACCATGATTTTCATGATATAAGGATATTCCAAGTTGCTCAAGATCGCAAGTGGATCCGGAGATGGGATGAAAGGAGATATTATGTTTTGGAGTAAATTATGAGTGAAGGTGAATCATTTCCCAGGTCAATGTGATCAAATCAGTTGAGAATTTTGAGAAAAGAGAGGGACCTCTCGACGCCTAGAAGGATGAAGACCACTATCTTTTTGGGAAGATGGTAGAGAACGGTAAAACGGTAACGCTGTACCACCAGCCAGTTTCGGATGAGATGTTCTGTGGTGTTCTTGAAATGATATGTCTGATCCATTTTCTGGCCCATCATCCAAATGCATTACACTATTGATTGCCAGTCTTTTTTCAAATATAAATATTGCACATTTCGTGCCAAACAAGAAGATCCTTGTAACCTTTTGATTTGCTGATCATTTATACTTCAATCAAAGCATTGCTGATGATCCCCATGTGCATCATTTGCATCCTGCTGCACGATTCCATGCACGATTTCGCAATTCCGGATGCAAGGCAATAACTCTTATTTTTCACCTCAAATGAAATTAAATTAATCCTGAAAGGTATGTATAATTGCCAGGCAAATGTATTGCCTTCACCAGCCTGTAATCCGCGCATATAACAAGTAGAAATATAGAGATGCAGAAAGGCAGGTGATGATGGATCCGGTTTTAAAGGTTGAGACACGGCTCTTCAGGCAGGGTCTCCGGGTTTCTTTCCTCAGGCCAGGTGACATTAAAGAACCTGTTTGCAAGTGAGGGGATGAGGACCATTTCCTGTCTGGACATATGGGTCTGCATCTTGTGCAGGATGGTTGCATAATATTGTTTAGGGAAGAAGAAATAACCGAAGGCTATAGAGAGAGTAAGCACCAGACTCAGCATGAGGGTCAGCTTCGCTTGAGGCATCACCCCACGCACAACCCCCTGCATCCGAATCCGGTTAATGGCACAACTTACCCGCTCTCTTAAGGACGACTTTTTGATATCATCCAGATAGACCTTGATTGAGTCAAAGATGCTCAGCAGCCATGCAACAAGAAACAGCGGGGCCAGGAACAGGACCGCGACAAGGATCCATTCCAGGTAGAGGCGCTGTGTCACAGTTTCCAGGGTTGGCCACAACGCCGGAAAGATAAAAAGTATAGGGATTGCAGAAAGTCCTGCTATGGTGATAACCAGGAAGAGGCTTCCTTTTTTCGTCTGTCCATTCAGGAACTGCCCCCAGCCAGGGACGAGAAATGAACATAATGGCGGTAAAAAAGGGATTCCAGTCCCTTCATATTTATGATTTCCTTTCTTCATTACCTGATAATAGGCGTGCACAGCATTGAAGATCCAGAAGACCATTCCGGAAAGATAGAATATTCCACACACTATAAAAATAGCGAAGGTACTGACATAATTTGTAATGAATGAGGATATTTGATATCTCCAGAACATTAGCCCGATAAAGAGGTACATATAGAAATTTGCCATAAGGAGGATAAAGAGAGCGCCCAGTTTCCACTGCCGATTATAGACCTGGCCTCCCCCCCAGACAAGCATGGATAAACTAAAAGCCAAAGCCGGGTTCTTTTGTTGTTGAGGGTTGCGGGCCTTAACCTTGAATTTCATTTCAGTGGGAGCTGCTTTTTTACTCGGTTCTTCTAACTCCCAGATGGTCTTTGCTTCCATCCTTTATTCTCCCAATATAAATTAATAATCAATGGAATAGGTCTGATATAGGCATTTTTCATGATATCTCAGCAAATAATTTGTCTAACTATTATTTTACGACTCATTTCACCATAATCATAGATTTTTTTTATGATAAAACACCCTCCCTGTCAGAAATTCTGAACGGATTTAAGGTTTAGATCGGGGAGAATCTCTAACATAATGAAATTATGGAGAGTTTCACCTCTGAGGATTCCCTGTTTTATTTATAATTGAACGTTAGAGGCAGATAAAATAACGAAGAGGTGTCACCGTTAACCGAAGTCGAGGGAGATTATAATTGATCTATATCAATTCCAGAATTTGTCGGTTTCAGGTAAAAACATTTCATCAGGGTGGTACAAAGCGGGTTAATTCTGATCAAGGCAACTTATGAGGCGGAGGCCCAAAATGATGCCGTCGCCCTTCACCCGTTGAAAATCGCGGTGGATGCCTTAAATGTTCGGCCAATGCTTTTCTCTCTTCCTGATTAAAGTGTTCGGCCAATTCTTTCGCGGCTTCTGCCAAGCGCTGCATCATCATGCCGCGCAGTTGGTGAACCTCGTCCACATGAACCTGATAGGCCGTTTCATCAAATTCGGGTGCCGTTAAAATCTTCAAAGCCCTTTCCCTTGTTTCCTGAATCTTTTTGTGAATCTCCCGATTCTCAAGATGCACTTTCTTCATGGTGTCAGAAAACAGAGTCTTTTTATCTTCAGGAAACTTCATGGCAAATTCCGGCAGATGCCTTTTCATAAAATGCCCCCTGCCCATACGATGTGATGCATGTCCAATAAAGATACCGATAAGCAAAACGTTCAAGAGGAGTGAACAAAGAATCAGTATTTTCATCTTTTTGCTCATAGTATCTCTCCCTCATAATAGAGAAATTCCTGCAGATTTGTCTGCTCCTCTGTATTCGTAACGTCCTCTAAGGGATTTGTATACCCGATGGCAAATCCGATCATCAGAACGGAAACGATTAAAACAGATACCGTTGTGAGAGCAGGTTTGGGCAATGCGAATTCCTGAAATATATAGGACAGAAAGGTCCTCGATCCTTGCCGGATGATTTGTTTCTGACGGACGGAAGCAGTGATGATACGATGCGACAGACCAGGGTCAGGTTCCTCGTATTTCCTGTTCTGGAGAACCTTCTCAAATTGCATGGAATCCTCAACGATTGTCTGAAGCTCGGTTGAGTGCTCCAGCTCTGTCTGAGCCGCTTCTCTGAGCTCTTCGGGCCATTGACTCAAATCCGCACCATAGACCAGCAGGTATTCTTTGAACTCTTTCATATCGATTCTCATCGTGTACCTCGTACCAGGTTATTTTGAATCTTTTCTTTTAAGCTGCTTTTTGCGCGCATGATCAGGGATTGGAGCGCCTTAACTTTTAAACCCATAGTATCAGCGGCCTCCTGATTGCTTACGCCTTCATAAAAACAGAGATTGAGCGCCAGCTGCTGCCGTTCCGGAAGCTCCTGTATGAAACGATCCAGCATGACCTGTTCCTGCCGATGATTAATGATGGCTTCCTGGCCGGGGCTCTTATCAGCAAGAGGGACCTCTTCTGAGAGGAGGAGCGGCTTTTTTTTCCTGTTCGCATCCAGACAGAGATTGGTGACAACCTTATAAAACCAGGTCGTAAACTTCGCCTGTCTATTCGGGTCCCAGAGTTCCTTTTTCACCCATAGTTTTAAAAATGCCTCTTGCACGATATCCTCCGCATCATCTTTATTAAAAACAATACGGTAAGCCATGCTGTAAAATCTCCTGGTGTGTCGGTTCACAAGTGTCGTGAAGGCTTCATGCTCTCCATCCTGAGTCTGGCGGATTAATGACTCATCATCAAGATGTTCGAAAAGGTTGTTCATAACAGTTATTGTTTTCCTGCCGTCCGGATCCGCCATACGTATCGAAATGCGCAATGTGGTCAGACACCGTTATCAAAAACGGTGTCTGACCACAACGCAATCATACACATTTCACTCCAGATGTCAACGTGCAGGACCTCGACCACGATAACCGCGTTTGTGCGGTATCAGTTCCGCCAGAATTTCACGCTCTTCCTGTGTAAATTGTTTTGCCAGATTCACAATGGCCTCTTCCATGATCGCCCGTTTCTGTTCGTGCAGGGCATGCATTTCCTGGGTCTTTTCAAGGAAAAGCTTCTCGTCAAACTCAGGGGCCATCAGTATATTCTTGGCTTCTTCATGCACTGCCTGAACCTGATCCCCAACGACTGCTGCTTTTTCCCTGGCTTCTCCCATGGTTTGATGGAAAAGTGTTTCTTTGTCTGCCGGAAGCTGCGACAGAAGTTCTTGTCGCGGTTTGCGATCGCATCCATCTGGTCCTCGACCGCCGAAAGCGAAGGCCATTGTACCCACCGCCATGACAATGACGAATACCGAAACTGCTATCTTCTTATTCATGATGTTTCCCTCCTTTTGGTTATTAATGAATAGTACTCATGAGTTGCAAGCTTGCTTACATAAACTTATACGGATGAAAGGAGGAAAATCTTCGAGGAAAAATGAAACCGCCGGCTATTTACACTTCCGGTGAGCCCGGTGTATAATAGCTTTTTTAAAAAGAGTAAGCCTATGAAGAATAAGGGGAAAGAATGAATGAAGCCCCCCAGGATGATCCCTGTCCCGTCTTTATTGGGTGATATTTTGCATGGACTCTTTATGCGATGGCTCTGAGGCCCATTGTACTTTCTGTCCCTCACGCTTCCTGCGCCGTACCACAGTGGAAAACCTGGGCCGCGTGCCGTGATCGGGGGTCTTCAAGAGACCTACCGCTTTGTGTGTGGAGAATCATTCAGTGACCGTGATCTCTTTGGATGTTTCCCACTGTCCATGAAGGTTGCATCGTTCAATCACCCTCAGGGTTGACGTCCTGTGTTTGCCGCCCTTGACCAGGGTGACTGTCATCTCCGGTCTGGTAAAAACAGGGGTCAGTTCAACCCTCTCGTTAAAGTTGCTTCCAAAATAGACATCAATCCACTGCACATGGTGCCCCTCTTCCATGACATGAGGGATTTCACCCACTTTTATGGATACCTTAAAGGGTTCCCCTGTCTTGACTGAATCGGGGCATTCAATGACCGGTGAGTGTTGCTTCTCCATATCAGTCATATTTGAAGGGTCCTTGGGACTATTCATCCCGCAAAAAAGTCCTTTTTCAATCATTTGCCAATCCTCCATAATGTTTTTTCATCGATTTTCAACACTATTGTTGAATGTAACACTAAGGTCAAGATTTGTCTATTGGGCCGTTTCGGTACCGGGCAGACTCTTTGTTGGATTCAGTCGGATGATTGTTTAAAGCTCTTAGCTTGGGAGTGGCCTGTGTCAGGCGGGTCTCACTTAAATCCAATGTTTCAGGATTTAATGAAGATCGAGATTTTTAAACTGCTTGTAGAGTATATACCCTCCCCAAACAAAGGTTGTTAACATTAAAATGATCCCAAACATATTGACGATCTGTGCCAATAAATGATCGTATTGCAGCCAACCCATTTTGCGGAGGAGGAATTCCCAGTCATGATAGTTGTCCACATCCCGGCCTGTGACTCCCCCCAAGAGAATCAACTTGCGTGCCCGGGCATCATTGATATAGGGCGCAAGATCCATAAAGCTCTGCCCCAGCCACCAGAGTGCGACGGTGGCTCCGAATGTATCCCGTGATTTAAGCAGGAACGCTAAAACACAGATAAATGGGATTAAGAGTTGAGTCAAACTTCCCCCGAGCATCATCATAAACTGGCCAAAGGGACGAAAAATCATATGTCCAGCTTCATGGAAAGGAAGATTAACAAGATGCAGGAAGGATTGTCCGGTGTAATTGCTCTCAATTGAAGATGAAATATATTTACACCCCCAGATAATTATGAGTAAGAAGACGATGACCCTTCCGGCAAAATTCAGGGGATTAATCCGGGGTTTCACATATAAGAACAAATTCTTTATGATACCTATCACATCGGTTTGCTTTGTTTCATCTTCCGTGGCCGGAGGTTCTAACGGTTCGGATTCAACTCTTTTCCTGGAATGTGCCCTCTGATGAGTCAAATATTTTTCGAAAATCACACCGCATCGTGCACATTCAACATCCTCATCTGATTGTTCTGTATAACATTTCGGGCATTCCATCAAGACGCTCCATGGGCGGTTACATCAATTATAACCTGACTGCAATAACCCGTGCCAGACAAATTTAAATGAGGTTCTTGACAGGTATGTATGGGTGAAATCTATCCGCATAGATCAGGCGAAGGCAGCAAAAGGTGGGTAAACCTAGGGAACATAAAAGCCTTTAGACAGGATTAACTGGATAAACAGGATATCAAAAATCAATCTTCTAAAAGATCCTGTCAATCCTGTTTCCTGTCTAAAAATGTTTTTTCTTTTTTTTTCTCTTAAGGGGGGCTTGCCTAATGCCAGTCCATGGGCTCATAACCTTTCTCACGGAGACACCGTTCCACAAAACGCCGATAGGCAGGGTCGGGTTCCCTGGGATTCAGGAGTCTGCGCATCAACCCGGACACGGTACCGCCGACGGCTCCAGCAACTGCGCCCTGACCTGCATTATCATAGATGGCACCCACAGCGGCTCCGCTGGCTGCACCAACGGTTGCATTCGTTGCGGTTTCACCGGCCGCGCCGTCCATGGATTTTTTTCGAGCCCCATACTCTTCGGCGAGCTGCATGCACTGGTCGATATCTCTCTGCGCTGTCTCAGTCCCGACGGCACGGAGTTGGTAATTTGGATAAAGTGCCGGTCTTTTTGATGCACAGGCGGATAGAATTGCTGTCAACATAATGATAATAATTACAGATAAGCTTGAATGTTTCATCATTGTTACCTCACCTCCTGCAACGATCAACGGTCCAGGAATCTCTCAAAGTTAGGTTATCGTGAGTCTGGAATGATAACATAAAGTAAATAAACATTTCAATTTATAAGAGGGGGCATGGGACAATCCAGGCTTTCTGAGATCGCTCGTAAGAGCTCCGTTTCTGCCACATCAATGCGTCCGTCATCGATCACACAGTCTGCACAGGCATCAATGAGAGGCTGTTTCAAAAAAGGCGATAAGGATGTCAATTTCTCCAATGCCTGATTGAGCTTCTTCCGGGTACAGTCCGGAGCAGGTATAAGAGGCAGCGGTTTTTTGATTAAGGCATAAGCGGCTTTCATAAAGGCCGCCTCTCTTTTTTCCGGGGGGCCGCCTCCGGCATAGGCCACGACGGATAATAGCATCTGTATTTCCTGCAATACCGGCCCAAAGGATTTGTATTTTATTTTGTCCGGTTTCCCCTTTTTTGGAATGAGATATTTGCTGAGAAGTGTGTGGACCACGTATTCAAAGAGGGAAACTTTACGATCAATTTTAATCAATTGATCCACCGTTTCAATGAAATCTTTCCTTTCCTCATACGTCATTTGCTTCAATGAAGGAACGGCCAGTTCTACAAGAGGCAAGCGTACACGCGTGCCAAGAGTATGTAACCGATCCCGGTAATCGGCTGCATGCTCTGAAACACCCTGCCCATACTGTCCCTGAATAGAACGTAAACCTGAGTTGAAATCTCCCGTGTGCTGTGAGAGTAAGAGCGCAAAGATGACATCCCTGGCACCCGATGGAGAGGAGAGCGTCCTGTATAGTGTATCAGAGATACTTGCATGAAGGCCCGATGCATAGATCCTGTGCTTCAAGACCGGGTGGCCGACTGTCTCCGTCACCTTCCCCGGGCTGACCTGGACCGGTTCTTCAGATTGCCATGAAAAACCTGCGCTGCCCTGGGGCATCGGGACTTCCCGCTCCCTGGTTTCTTTTCCCCGCTTGGTTCTCATTTGACTCTGCTGAATCTTATCAGGAAGGTAAGAGGGGTCAATGGCCCGAATCCTTTCATCCAGAGGGGGATGTGTTGCGAGCAGACTCTTCAGCTGTATTTTCAAAGGCGCACCAAAGCACATGTGACTCATATCTTCTGCATGTCTGTTAGAGAGTAATGAACCGGAAAGGTGCTGTTTGATCTTAAACAATGTCCCGGCGATTCCCGATGGATTACGGGTAAATTGCACGGAAGATGCATCGGCCAAGAATTCACGCTGGCGGGAGATGCCGGCCTTGATCAGGCGTCCGAAAAAGAGGCCGATATATCCGATCAAGAAGAGCGCCAGGCCCGACCCCAGTATGAGAAGAATACCCTGCCCGCTACGCTTCCCCCCAGTTGACCTGCTGTACCGTATGGAGCGCATCAAATAGAGCCCCATCTGTCCGATAGCCAGTATGCCGGCCAGGATTCCGATAAGCCGGACATTCAAACGGATGTCCCAGTTTAGAATATGGCTGAACTCATGGCCGATCACCCCTTGCAATTCATCTCGGTTCAACTCACGGAGTGTACCCTGGGTCACAACCAGAACCGTATCAGTGGGTTTGAAGCCGGCCACAAAAGCATTGATCCCCTCTTCCTGGTCCATGACATATAGCTCTGGAACCGGCGTTCCTGAAGCGATCGACATCTCTTCAACTACATTGATGAGTGTTCTTTCTTCTGGATCATCTGTTCCCTGATCGATACGCCGTGCCCCTACCATGGCTGCAACCGACTGTCCGCCGCTTTGCAGTTTAATGAGTCTTATGAGACTTCCACTGATGATAATCAGGAGAGTGGTCAGCGTAATGTAGATCCAGTAAGGTTTCGCGATCCATTCCTGGATTGAGCCTTTATATAAATTCCCAACGGAACCCAGGAAAAGAACCGCTGTATTCACCGCAATAACAAGAAGAAGAATCGCCGCAATAAAGTAGAAGACGAGTACCTGCGTTTTTTTTCTGGCCTGGTCCTGTCTTTCAAAAAAGTTCATGGTTGGTCAAATTCTCTGCGCATGGATAATCGAAGCAGAAAAGAAGTCATCATTTTTGCGTGAAAAAGCAGAAGGTCACTGACTGTCATACGTGTTTAATCGAAGGAGACCTTGACAGCTTCCTTGTGTTCCGGGGACTCCACTTCAAAGAGCTGGGCTTCCTTAAACCCCAAGGGAACTGCTATGATCGTATTTGGGAACTGCTCCCGATAGGTATTGTATTGCATCACCGAATCATTATATGCCTGGCGGGAAAAAGCCACCTTGTTCTCTGTGGACCGCAGGTCTTCCATGAGCTGTAACATGGTCTGGTTGGCCTTGATATCGGGGTAACGTTCGGATAAGGCAAACAGCCGGCCCAGTGTGGCAGTCAGCGCTGTTTCCGCCCCCATCAGCTTCTTGATCGATTCCGGGTTCGCCGGATCCGCTGCGGCATCTCTATTCGCTGTCGCGGCCTGGTTGCGTGCCTGAATCACTGCCTGCAGGGTCTCTTTCTCGTGTTTCATGTAAGTCTTGGCTGTCTCAACCAGGTTGGGAATAAGTTCGTAGCGGCGTGTCAGCTGCACATCGATCTGTGCAAAGGCGTTTTTAAAGCGGTTACGAAGGGAGACCAGGCGGTTATAAACGCTGATGAGATAGATCAGCAACAGGATGATCAGGACAAGGATAAGACCGAAGAAGACCATGAGACCTTTCAACATATCCACCTCCTTACTGTCTTGGCTGGACTATGAAATCCCTATATCATCAAGAAAAACGATGCAAGACCGATCCGTGCAAGCTTATTGTGATGAGTTGCTTTTATCTTCCGGATTGTTCTCAGCCTCCCTTAAATCAAGGATATACTCGAAAAAATTCCTGCATTTTTTTAGTCTGAAGATATAAACTTTTTTCTCCGGTTCGTTCACTGTCTCCAGGGTTTTGAGCAAGCGGTCACTTTCCTGTATGAGTTCCTGGATTTGATCCGTCGAAAGCGAGGAGGCCTCCTCTGTGTATCCACATAATCGTTCAAAGTCTTCCTTCCAGGTGCCGGCCTGAGAGATACCGGCAAAGACAAGGAGTAAACTCATGACAAAACAAATGTTGTGAATGAATCTCTTTTTCATATTCAGCCCTTCATGTCAGGATGACATCGTTTACAATTATTCAAAGGAAAGGCTACATTCAGATGACAGGCACCGCAGAATTTCCCTTCAAGGATATACATCATTTCAAAATGTTTGGTGGTCTTTTTCTTGACATTAAATATGTCGGGATGGCAGTTTGAACAGTCGAGCCACTGTTTATGCTCTTCATGCGGGAATATGGCAGGTGGAATCATGGTCCAGTTCGATTCAAGTTTTAATAACTTATTGAATTTCATGGGCTCGTATTCTTCATCCAGGATGGTCTGTTTAGGTTGAATATGTCCTTCCTTTATGGCTTCCACCCAGTTCACCATGTTCCCAAATTTTGTTTTTGGAATCGCATCAAGGTCTTTAAATTTTTCCTCTCCGTAAGCAATATTGCCGTTGTGACATTTCTTGCAGTGTTCTTTCGTATGGCCGAAGACCTTGTCATTATCATGGCAGGCCCCGCAATACTGTCCCTTTTTATTTTTCTCTTCTGTAATCTCTGTGGTATTCACTTTCATCTCAAAATCCAGTTCAAAATGACAGACCCTGCAGGTATGCCTGGTACGATGGGACCAGTGAGAGAAGGTAACAGCCTTTTCACCTTTCTTTTCTGACGTCCGATTGATCAGGAGATTCCCGTATTGCGAAGGAGGAGGGAGCGGCGGGAACTTCCATTTTTGTGCAATGGCTTTCATGCTGCAAACGAATAGAATAAAAAGAATGATGACCAGTATTGTCTTAAATTTCATGAGTGGATGCTGATACTCTCGTAAATAGTCTCAATACAGGAACAAAGTTAAAAAGATTTGGAGTTCAACTTATAACCAGACCTCCATGGGCCTATTAATAGACCTCCTTGGTATGGCAGAGCTGACAGTCCTGATTGACAAACGCCACCTTCCCGTGACAGGCACCGCAGAATTTACCTTCAAAGATGTCCTGCATGGAATAGACGGTCACGCCTTTTTTGACACCGAAGATTTCCGGATGGCAGAGTTCGCAACCGTTCCAGACCGCGTGCTTTTTATGGGAAAAAATAATGTCAGGCATTCCAAGCTCTTGGGATTTGATTTCTGTATCCAATGGAATCTTGAGGGCTTTTCTCTTGATCGTTATCCCCTCCAGGTAGTCTTTCAATTTTATCTGCCCCTTCTCTTCCGCTATCAGCCAATCCACTTTATTGCCAAACCGGGCCCTTGGAAATCCTTTAACCGACTCATAAAAATCCTTCTCGAATTTCACGTCTTTGCCATAGGAATGGCACCGATCACAGTCTTTTGTTTTTTTACCGGAACGGTGTTTCTTCTCTGCAGGAAACGCCTCTTTCCCCTTATGATGGCAGGCGCCGCAATAGAGGCCGTTCCTGTTGTCCTCTTCTCTTATCTCGGTGCCTCCGGCTTCCATGGCAAAACCTAAATCCACATGACAGAGCCTGCACGTATAATGTAACCGATGCAGCCAGTGTTTGAAAACCACCGGAGCGATATCGTTCTTTTCAGAGAAGTTGTTAATCACGACATTCCCAAATTCATCTGCTTTAAGCGCTCTTTTTTTCACACCGAAAGTCTGGGCAAACACTACGGATGCAAAGACCAATACCCCCACGATGACAAATACTCCCTCCCTTTTCATGACATTGCCTCCTCTTTAATCAATTTTTTGATCACCATATCACATAATGAAAAAAAGTCAAAGCTATTACTTTTCATTAACTTAGAATTTTCATTCAGGATTACGCCGGGTGAGTTCCACGCTTTTCGGTGAGAGAACAAACAATGAAAAGAGATCGTGACCGTCCCGTCTTCTCTCCTTTCGAACAGGCAATCACACTAAAACCGGTACCGAAAACTCCGAATGATTCACTCTTATGATGATTTTGTTTCCCCTTTGCTGTATCTCTTCATCCATCCTAACATCAAAGAAATATTGACGAAATTTTACTAATGGGATAAAATTAATAAGAAAGTATTTCGTCAGGGAGTTCATAATGATCGATTTGAGAAACCCCTTTGTGTTGCGGGAAGACCTTTACGCCTTTGACGGCACATTAATCGTGCGTCAGGGAGAGTTCATCACACAAGGCCTTCTTGATGGAATCAAACAAAAATGCCCTTCTCTCTCAATCCCAAAGACCCTTCTCAAGGAAACCGGACTCTATCATGATTTTTCGATGGTCATGGAAGAAGAAAACTACCAGACTATCTTCAATCAACAAGAGTTGAAGTCGGGTGTACTGAAAAGGGTTGGGGAAATCTCTCTTTCGCCGGAGATCCTGCAGGAACTCGAATTTTTTAAGTTGAAAGACTACTATACCTATCGCCACATCCTGATTACAACTGCCATGACAGTCCGCATGGCGGAGGACATCTATCAGGATCAGGATTCAGTCATGCTGGCTGCCTCAACTGCCCTGACACACGATTTCGGAAAATCAAGGATTCCACTTGAAATTTTACAGAGTACGACGAAACTCACCTACGAAGAATATGTTTATATTCATGAGCACCCCTGGATCGGGTTCCTTCTCCTGACCTTTTATACGGGCGATTGTGAGTCCATCCATTCACTGGTCTCCTTTAACCACCATGAGAAGATTGACGGTTCCGGCTACCCTCGCGGAGTTAAGGTGGATGACCCAATTACCCAATTTGTGACCATCAATGACATGTTTGATGCATTAATCTCCTATCGCCCATACCGTGAAGAGCCCTTCAATATTCGCGGGGCGCTTGACTTTCTCTGCGATGAAGCAGAACTGGGCAAAATAAACATGACCGGTGTGAAACTCCTCCTCTCCTATAACCGGCATGCCAAGCCGCCCATCGATTCGATCGTTTATTCTCAGGACCATCTTGGCTACCGGCCGCCAGACGAACTAAACAACTACTCCAGTATTGATGATTATGAGGAGACCGACCTGGACGGAACATCCGGACCGGGATATAAACCGGACTCGGACTTTCCTTTTTAATACCCCGCCGCAATTTTTCTCAAAAAGGTTGATCCCTTTCACGATTTAGCCAGGATATTGCAAGTGGGAATTGAGTTCGCTCCCTCCTGAACCGGATTAAACTTACGGCCAGTAGGGATAATAGGGATAGCGATAGGGGTACCGATAAGGATAACGATAGGGATAGCGATAGGGATAACCATACCGCCACGGATAATAATATGGATCATACCAGTAGGGGGAATAGGGATAATAAGGGTAGTAATCTGACTCATCCATCTCCGGCCAGAGATGGATCTTCTGGATATGGATGAGGGGGTAAGAGTAAGGCATTTCACCGATCAGACGATTTACCACGCCAGATACTTCTCCGATGATCGACACTCTACGATCCTTTGCATAGACGTTCGTCTCCAGATAGCCGGGATATCGGGCGATGAAACGGCCACCGGATCCATCCACATCTCTTGGCTCGTCGGTACGCGTCAATGGCTTCTGCAGGATCTCAAGTTCTGTCCCTTTTTCCAGGTTATTGGAGGAGAGTATAATACCGCCCAGGACAATCCATTCACCTTGATACCGATTCGGATCTTGAATCATTGTTTCAAATGTCAGGGTCCGATTCACCTTGTACTGCAGTTCCGGAGGAACAACTTTTGAAGTGCACCCTGCAAGGAATAGGGCGCTCAAAATCAACCAAACGATATGTTTGATCATTTCTCTGCCTGCCTTGGGAGGCGTTGTATTCTTTTTCCGCCCCCCCTCCCCGCCTATTCCTTGAAATCTGTATTCTTTATGACTTGTCCGGCATTAACGGGAATGTCCTGTGCATAACCATATCGGAGAAGATCATTCCCCGGGAGGGAGAAGGATACGGAATTCATCCAGGTCTTTGACCTCGGAGAGGAGAATATTATAGATCGTATCGGACATATATTCATTCTCTTCAACAAGAGGCAGAAGTTTCCTGTAAACCTCAATGGCTTGTTCTTCCCGTTTGATATTGTTCTGTATCATCTCTCTCGGGGTGTCACCAATATTAACCGGTTCAATCCGGTCTGATGGAATGCCGCCCAGATTGACCACCATCTCGGCCAGAAGTTTGGCATGTCCAAGTTCTACATCCGCTTCGGCGGCCAGAAACTGGCTCAGGGCAAGGGTATTGTATCCCTGTAATTGCAGGGACTGATAAAAGTATTGGATAAACGCTTGATATTCTACCTCTACAGCCTTGTTCATTAGAGTGATGACCTGATCTTTGTTCATAACCTCCTCCCCTTTCTTCAATGACTATTTTTTCCTAATTTATCCAAAATATACCATCCAATATACCTTCAGCACAAATCTTTGTCCACTGTTTCATACGAAATTTTGTCGGGAACCAACCGGGTCCAACCCGATTGACTTTCTATGTTCTGTGTATACTCATTAAATTTCATTGGACATTCCCAGCCATGGGGTCTGTTTGACTTGGACGTTAAATCGTGTATAGTTAAAACGTTTATATACTTGGAGTCTATATGGCCTCTACGGTTTTTGCCGATCAAAACAATAAAATCTTTGACTATCCTGATTTGGAACTGGCAGGACAGTCCGGCTGGAAATGGTCCACAATTCCTGAAAAGGATCTGATTCCATTGCCGGAAGGGAGCAGACTGTTTACCCTGCCGGGACGTCCTGCAGTGGGTTGGGATACCACAACAGAAGGGTTTACAATTCTCTCCGATCCGGAGAAACCCCTACATGAAAAGAGAGGAGAATCACCTGATGAAGAAAGTGATGACCGGAATGAAGTGGCGTGGACGGCGGTCGCTGCATTTCTGCCCCCGGGATTTATACGTCTCTATCTTCCTGCCGTACCGGCCCGATCACTGTCCCCTCCCCTCCCTCTTTGGACCTATACAGCTGTGGGATGGACAGAACACGGATTCTCGGCAGCGGCCGTAAAAGTCGATCCCATGACACACTCCGACCCGTGTCATTATGACGACCGTGAGATCATGGTCAAGGCGGAAGAGAGGCTCGCCAGCGATCCGAACAACCGCCTTCTTCATCATCTGAAACACTGCGCCCTTTCCTACCATTGCCTCGCGGCAAAAAATCTATTTATGGGACGATGGGAAGCCCCTCTACCCACCTCACCGACATGTAACGCTTCGTGCACAGGCTGTCTCTCTTATCAACCGGAAGATGGATGCACCGCCTCACATGATCGTATCGATTTTATCCCCTCATCAGCAGAGATCGCCCGAACGGCCGTACCCCACTTGACCCATGTGCCACGAGGGATCGTCAGCTTTGGGCAGGGATGTGAAGGGGAACCGCTGCTTCAGATCGACCTTCTGGAAAATGCCATACACAGCATGCGGGCTGAGACAGATCAGGGGACGATCCACCTGAATACGAATGGCTACGATCCACAATCTATTCTGCGTTTGAGGCGGGCGGGCCTGGACAGTATTCGGATCAGCCTGAATTCTTCTCTTGAGTCATACTATAATGCCTACTACCAGCCCAGGGGGTATACATTGAAACATGTCATGAAATCGATCAGGACAGCAGTGGATTCAGGTTTATATACCGCCCTCAACCTTCTGGTCTTCCCCGGCATCACGGACCAGGAAAAAGAAGTTTCATCCCTGGTTAACTTGATTCGAACCACCCGTATCCAGATGCTTCAATTGAGAAATCTCTCGATTGACCCGGGATTATATCTCCGGCTGTTTGACTCACAACAGGAGGCAGCGATCGGGATCAGGAACCTCATACGTCTGCTGAGAAAAGAGTTCCCGGCCATGGAGATTGGATATTTTAATCGACCCAGGGAACTCTTCGGAACGCAACTGATCCATGAACTATCTGTATAAAGTCTGAGAAAACATTCAGGAGTGACGAGTGTTACAATGAAAAAGAATTCAATCGACGTTATTTTTTTTGATCTGGGGCGGGTCATTGTTGACTTCAACCATTACCAAATTGCTGAAAAACTGCTCCCTGCAAAGTATACGAATGAGACATTGGATCCAAAGGTGATCTTTAATCATATTTTCCATCCAATACGCGGGCTTTGTTGCGATTTCAATGCCGGTAAAATTCCCCCCGAAGACTTTTTCAATGCGCTTCGCCTTAAGTTCGGTTTAGATCTTTCATTCGATGAATTTGTACCCATCTGGAGCGAAATCTTCACGGAGAACAGAGACATGACCAGGATGATAAATGAGCTGGCAGGACATTTCCGCCTCTTTCTCATCTCCGATACCGACCCTCTGCATTTTTCTTATATCCTGAAGAATTTTCCTGTTCTGCACCTTTTCCAGGGGTGGGTTCTCTCCTATGAAGTTGGATTCTGCAAGCCTAATGAGAAGGTCTATCAGACCGCCCTTGAACGCGCAGGTATCCAGGCATGCCAATCTGTCTATATTGACGACGTCGCTGAGTATGTAGCGGCAGCTGGAAAAATAGGGATTCAGGGAATTCATTTTACATCAGCGAGTGCCTTGAAAGAGATCCTTGCAGAGATCCTTCCCTTCCATTTTTCAGATTGATCAATAAAATATGATAACTTCCGTTCTTGTTTTCAGTTAAATAAATCACTATTTAGTACTAATTGCATTTATAACCTTATGATTATTATGGATAATTTAAGTTGAATCATGACTTTTAATTATAAGGAAATTTATATTTTTGCATAATATGAATTGTCAAAATCATGTAAGAATGTTATATTAGTAAACTAAATATAACCAAATAGAACAAGAGTTTTACAACTGAAACCGGCCGATAATTAGGGAGCTTTAGCAGGCAGAAAAACCACTGAATAGGTGTTAAATTAACGGTATTAAAATGACCACATTCACAGATGAGATGGCTAAAAAAACGACAAAACCTTCACAGATCTTCCAGGGAAAAGGACACCCCCCTATTCAGGATCTAGGGCTCACTCTGCCTGATACCAACTCCATCGTTTCGGTCCTCTCTCACGATCTGCGTTCACCGTTGAACAGCATCATCGGGTTTTCCGAGATTCTGCTGAGTGAACGAATTGGAAAGCTGAATCCCGAACAGAAAAAACAGATGAACATCATCCTTAGAAGAGGGTCCGAGCTATTAAAAATCCTTGATCAGATCGTGGATTACTGTAATAATATCAGTCACGAAACGGAGATTAAAAAAAGTCTCTTGGGGCTGGTGCCCTTTTTGAGTGCCACGGTTGAAAAACTGAAAAAACATCTTCCGGAGCAGGGAACCACTCTGGTCTTTGATCCCCCAGAGGATTCCTGCCTGATTCTGGGAGATGAACAAAAGCTATATCAGGTTATGGAGCATCTAATCGAAGGGGGGGTGACTCTTTTTAAGTCTCGCAAAATACGTGTCCACATCAACCCTATATTAAAAGAGAAGGATTCTCGACTCCGGGACAAGGTTCGGATTGATTTAGTCTTTACAGGGTCATGGAATCAGAAACCGGAAACTCTGTTTAACTGGAACAGCGCGATCAATGTTCCAGGACGGGTCCGGTTTTCGATGCAACTCTCCCGTTTATATATGAAATTAATGGAAGGTGACCTTTCTGTATCCCGTACAAAAGGTCAAATTGTTTTTCATCTTGATTTATTTAAGGAAGAGCTATGAGAACAACAATGAACAATATGATGAGTGATATTTTAATCGTGGATGACATCCAGGACAATCTTCTTCTGCTGAAGACGATGCTAGAACTGAACGGCTACCATGTCTATGCCACCCAGAATCCAAAAGAGACTTCAAAGATCATGAAGAAAAACAAGATTGATCTGGTGATCCTGGATGTGAATATGCCTGAGTTGAACGGCATTGAGCTTTGTAAAAGGATCAAGAAGAATCCCAAGACATCCCATATCCCGGTCATGCTATTCTCTGCTGAGCGCACCACGACCGACGATATCGTCACAGGACTCAATGAAGGTGCAGACAAATATCTCACCAAACCGATTCAGGAGAGTGAACTTCTGGCATGGGTAAGTGCCTCTGTGCGGGACAAAATTGCTTATGACAATGCCCTCAGGAAAATCAATGAAGAACGAAGGGTCTTTGAACAGGCCTGTAACGAAGCGCCTATCGCCATGATCCTTTACGATTCAACAGGGACACCGGTCTATATGAACCCGGGCGCCCAGGCCATCTTTACAACCTTCAGTTCAGGAACCCGGACACGCACCAAACCACCTTACGGACTGCATCCTACAGTCGTCAAGCTGCTACGCAGCCTTTACGCAAAATCCATCACCGCCCGCAGGAGAAAACGCTCAAACCGGGCTGAAACAGAGTGGACCCTGCCGGACGGACAGGAGCTCAAGGTTCTGATGATGATTTTGGATCGAGATGAGAAGGATCCATTCGGGAATGACTATATCCTGGTGATGACCCAGGTGCCCAGCAAGAAACTGCCTTTCGATCCCGATACCTTTGCCATCCGGTATGGGCTCTCCCGCAGAGAGAAGGAACTGGTCACGTTAATCTTCCAGGGATTGAGCAATATGGAAATTGGAGAACAGATGTTCATCAGTGAACATACCGTCAAAGTTCACCTGAAACATATCTTTGATAAGGTCGGCATCAAGAACAGGACCTCCTTGATCCGAAAACTCTTTGCCTGATCTTTTCAGAGAGATTCGACAAACATGAAGGAACCGTACTACCAGAGAAGACGCTATTTAATTATTCTGGTCATAACGGTTCCTTTTCTATTCCAATGTGTAGCGTGCTGTATCCTCCCAAGAGGCCTGTTCAAAAAGAAGGATCAGGTCCTCATGACCGTTACCGCTTACTGTGCCTGCAGAGAATGCTGTGAATGGAAGAGAGTCTGTTGTATTGGCCCTCCTGTCTATGCCACGGGTCCAAGCAAGGGAAAGCGTAAAAAGGTGGGAATCACCTCTGACGGCACACGGGCGAAGAAGGGCGTGATTGCAGCAGATATTTCTTTATATCCTTATGGGACCCGGATGTACGTTCCGGGTTATGGATGGGGGGAGGTACACGACACCGGCCGGGCGATCAAAGGGAATCATATCGACCTCTTCTTCAAGTCTCACCGGGATGCTGTAAAATGGGGGAAGAAAAAACTCTGGGTCACGGTGATCCGTTGATTCATTCGCATGTTCGTAATCATAATCATAATCTTAATCGCTTTTTGTGTTTATGGCTTGGTGTATAAAGATGCTGTCTAATTAAGATTAAGATTACGAATACGATTATGGGCTGGGGATCTTATGCTCCTGGATGGATGCGGATCTTCTCCAGGTCTGCATCCGGATTGTTGAGTTTTCGGATATCCCTTGGATGGAAGGCCCCTTTCTCAGTGATGATCGCGGTGATATAACGTGCAGGTGTGACATCAAAGGCCGGGTTGGCGACCTTAACCCCTGATGGAGCGACCTGAATCTTCTGGACAATGTGGGTGACCTCTGAAGGATCTCTTTCTTCGATCGGAATGTGCTCACCGGATGGAATGGAATGGTCGATAGTAGAGGTGGGTGCCGCCACGTAGAAGGGAATTCCATGTTCCCTGGCAAGGACCGCCACGGAATAAGTCCCTATCTTATTGGCCACATCCCCATTGGCCACCGTTCGGTCTGTCCCCACAACAACCAAGTCAATCATCCCTTTTTTCATGAAGTGACCGGCCATGTTATCGGTAATCAGTGTCACATCAATACCTTCTTCCATTAATTCCCAGGCCGTCAGCCTCGCACCCTGAAGGATCGGTCTGGTTTCATCTGCAAAAACACGAATTCGCTTGCCCTGTTCATGAGCCGCATAGACCACGCCCAGGGCCGTACCGAAACCGGCCGTGGCCAGGGACCCGGCATTGCAGTGAGTGAGGATCGTATCGCCGTCCCGGACAAATTCCGCCCCGAAAAACCCCATGGTGCGGTTCACCTCTATATCCTCTTCCCCAATCCGCACGGCTTCTTCTATCAGGGCCTCCTTGAGAGCGTTCACAGAAAGAGAGCTGTGTTGCTCTGCGAATGTTTTCATTCTCTGAATCGCCCAGAAAAGGTTCACGGCTGTGGGTCGAGCCGTTGAGATTTCAGCACAGATCGGTTTAAGTTGTTCAAGAAGATCTGTGCTCGACGAGGTTTCAATTTTCTGTGCTCCCAGCGCAACACCCATGGCTGCGGACACACCGATGGCCGGTGCGCCGCGTACCACCAGGTCTCGAATCGCCCGGGTCACCTCGCGGTAATCCGTATACACCTGGTAGACCACCTTGAGCGGTAAAAGAGTCTGGTCAATCATCCGGACCTTCCCGTCTTTCCATTCCACCGTAGGTAACATTGTCTCTATCCTCAAATCTCTATACAACCCTGAAACTATTCACGTAACGTCGCCTGAAACTTCTTATTCAGCACACCGACAATCCCATCTCGAATTTCGTTGATCTCCGTATCCGTCAACGTCCGGTCCGCGGCCTGAAAACGGAGACTGAAAGCAAGGCTCTTCTTACCCGAGGGGATAGGCTGGCCCCTGTAGAGGTCAAAAAACCTGATCTCTCTGATCAGATCAGGCGAAGTGCCCCGAATCTCATCTGCGACCGCTTGAGCGGGGATCTCTTCTAAGAGAATCAAGGCGATGTCTCGCTCCACAGAAGGGAAGCGTGAAATCGGAACATAGTTGGTCCCCTCCTTGGCGCATCTTAAACAGAGGTCCAGATCTATTTCAAAACACTGGGCCCGGACTGAGAGATCGTATTGCTGCAAGACCGATGGATGAATTTCCCCCATCACTCCCAACCTGGCATCGTAATAATCCATGTATGCGCTCTTACCGGGATGGAGAAAAGAAAGATGCCTTTGCGGGGAGAATTGGACATTGTTTAAACCCAGTTTTTCAAACAGGGCGCACAGATCCCCCTTCAGGTCAAAAAAATCAAGATCTCTCGGCGGCGCATCCCACAACAGGGGCCGTTCCTTGCCTGCAATAATTCCTGAAAGACGGTTTTTCTCATGGGGAAGTCCTGATTCCCTGGGTTCGAAGACGCGGCCCATCTCGAAAATCCTGATATCCGATAACGATCGTTTTATATTGTACCTCAAGGTATGGATCAAGCTCGACAACAAGGTCGAACGCAAAGCACTCTGATCCTCACTCAATGGATTTCGTATCCGGATCTGTTTACGCAGGGGATCATCTTCAGGTAAACGAAAGGCATTCAGATCCTCCGGATTGTGAAAGCTATAATGGATGGTCTCATTGTACCCTAAACCGACCAGGAAACTGCTCATAAGATCCGTTAATCTCTGTTCACGGGTCTTATTGCCTAATGTAATGGGGGTCTGGGGGAGCGAACTGGGGATGTTGTTATATCCATGAACGCGCGCAACCTCCTCAATAAGATCGACCTCACGCGTCAGGTCAGGTCTGAAGGTGGGTATTCGGACAAGGATCTTCTCTTTTTCTTCCCTAACCCCCATGCAAAGACGTTGAAAAATACGGGAAATCTCTTCATCGTCAATGTCGATTCCGAGAAGGGATCGTACGCGGTCGGGACGGACCGAGATCTCCACAGGGGGGCGCTTCCCAGGATAATGATCCATCCTTCCTTCTGCGATGGTCCCTCCGGCCAGTTCTTGGATCAATGACGCAGCACGATCCAGGGCATGAACCATCCCCTCAATGTCTGTGCCCCGTTCAAAACGATGTGACGATTCAGAATGAAGTCCAAGTTTTTTGGATGTTTTACGGATTGACGTCGGTTGAAAACAGGCCGCTTCCAGAAAGACCCGCTTTGTATTGTCTCCGACTTCTGTATTTTCCCCTCCCATTACGCCCGCCACAGCCACAGGTTTTTCGGCGTCGCAGATCATGAGTATGGAGGGATCCAGCTTTCGTTCAACTCCGTCCAATGTTTTCATGACCTCACCTCTTAATGCGCACCGCACGATAATCCGCTGACCGGAGAGTAAGTCGTAATCAAAAGCGTGCAGCGGATGCCCCCACTCCATCAGGACATAATTCGTCACATCCACAACATTATTGATGGGCCGGATCCCCACTGCCCGAAGCCTCTGCTGCATCCAGAGAGGCGAAGGACGGACAGACAGATCGGTCATGACTCTTCCGAGGTAACGGAGGCACAGTTCCGGGGCTTGAATTTCTATGGAACTGATTGAGGTGACTGCCGGACTTGATTCATGGATTGAAATTTTCGGGATGTTCAGGGGAGAACCGGTCAGAGTCGACACCTCCCTGGCCACACCAAGATGGCTCAACGCGTCGGGACGATTGGGTGTCAGGTCGATCTCCAGGATGGTATCATTTCGCCCGAGAGTTTCAGCAGCAGGTTCCCCTACAAGTGTGTCCTTGGGAAGGATGATCACTCCGGCAGCTTCCTCGGAAATTTCCAGTTCCTTCTCAGAACAGATCATACCGTTCGATTCGATATCCCGGATCCTGGTCTTCCGGATCGCCAAGCCTCCGGGAAGAACAGCACCTGTCAAGGCCACCACAACCTTGTCCCCATCACGATGGTTGGGTGCACCGCATACGATCTGCAGCGTTTCTTTTCCGATATCGACCTGGCAGACTGTCAGATGGTCCGATCCTGAAAGGAGTGCTTTGGATGTAATCTGTCCAACCACAACATTCTCAAATCCACGATCCAATGCTGTCACAGCCTCGACCTCAAGACCCGCCATGGTCAGGCGTTCAGCAAGATTCGACGGTGTGTCGTCGATGTCGATAAATTCCTGCAGCCAGTTGTAACTGATTAGCATACTCTTCCGTATATAATGGTCAAGGTTTTAAAAATAACCGTTTTAGTAAATCGTATGATAACTAATTTATAAGGATTCGAGGGGTCAAGGGTTCGAGTGATACAGGCCTCACTTGGACCCTTGACCCCTCGAATCCTTGAATCCTTTTATACTTTCAGCAAATCACCTCCGTTCTATAATGGAAGGGCAGAGCCACGTGTAAAGAATCTTTTTAGAATTGAGCTAAAAACCGCAGATCATTCTCGAAAAAAAGCCGGATATCATCAATGCGGTACCGAAGCATCGCGATTCGTTCGACACCCATACCGAATGCAAAACCGGTGAACTCCTCAGGATCGTAACCGACCATACGAAAGACCTCAGGGTCGACCATTCCTGCCCCCATGATCTCGAGCCATCCGGACTCTTTGCAAACCCGGCATCCTGCCCCCTCACAGATGACACAGGCTATGTCTACTTCGGCCGAAGGCTCCGTAAAGGGAAAAAAGCTGGGCCGAAACCGGATTCCTGTCTGCTCCCCGAATACCTGATGCAAAAAAACCTCCAGCACCCCTTTTAAGTCAACAAAGCTGATCGCTTTGTCCACCATCAGCCCCTCCACCTGATGAAACATGGGGGTATGGGAGACATCGGCATCACAGCGATAAACTTTTCCCGGAGCTATGATGCGGACCGGAGGTGTCTGGTTCTTCATGGTCCGGATCTGCACGGGGGAGGTATGGGTCCGGAGCATGATATCATCGGTAATGTAGAAGGTATCCTGCATATCCCGGGCCGGGTGATCCCGGGGAATATTCAGGGCTTCAAAATTGTAATAGTCTTCTTCAACCTCTGGGCCTTCAGCAATCTGGAAGCCGAGGCCAAGAAAGATTTCATTGATTTTATTGAAGGTCTGGGTGATGGGATGGAGCCGGCCGGCATGATTTTGCCGACCCGGAAGGGTGACATCAAGACGTTCCAGTTCGAGGCGGTTCTGCTCTTCGACACGTGAGATTTCCCTGGAGTACTGATCGATCCAACTCTGGATTTTGGTTTTTAGTTCATTGACCACCTTCCCGACAACCGGCCTCTCCTCTTTGGTGAGATCCTTCATGCCGCTCAGAAAAGACGTTAAAGCCCCTTTCTTTCCCAGAGCACGAACCCGACAGGAATCGATCTCGGAAAGTTTGGTAGCCGCCCGGATTTCTCGTTCAGTGGTCTGTTCAATCTCTTTCAGTTTATCTAAGAGCTCGGCTATACTCATGATTCCCGAGGTTTCATTGGATGAAATGTCCTGTGACAGCTTGACGAATACATGGGAGACATCAATGTGCAGGCAGGTTGTTTTTTGCGATCTCGGCGAGATGGGTAAAATCCTGGGGGTTATTGACCGCAAGATCCGCCATCATCTTCCGATTGATCTCAACCTTCGCATGTTTCAATCCCTGAATAAACCTGCTGTAAGAGAGGCCGTTCTCCCGTGAGGCTGCATTGATACGGGTAATCCAGAGTTTCCGAAAATCCCTCTTTCGGAGTCTGCGGCCGATATACGCATACTGCAGGGATTTATCCACAGCTTCCATGGCCGTACGAAAGAGATTTTTCCTGCCGCCATAAAATCCCTTGGCCATCTTAAGTATTTTTTTCCTTCGGGTAAGCCGTTTGTTACCCCCCTTCACTCTTGACATAAACAAACCTCCTTCAAATCTTCAAAACGTTACAGACACAAAGGTACCCGGCCATTGCCTGGTTCTCTTCGAAAGCCGGTGATTGAAGACCGCACTCAACACCTCTTCTCCTGCGTACTCGGTGGTACGGCAGATGGAGAATCCGACGGTTACGTATAGGGGATGAGCTTCTTGATCGCCTTTAGGTTGGCGCTATCGGTCATGGTCGATTTGCGCAGCGCCCGTTTCCTTTTTGTGGTCTTGCTTGTCAGGATATGGCTGGTATACGCTTTGTGCCGCTTGATTTTACCCGTGGCCGTCTTCTTGAACCGCTTTGCCGCTCCCCTGTGTGACTTGATCTTTGGCATTTCTTATTCCTCTTTGGATTCCTCTGTTTTCTTACGCGAAGCACTCGCTCCTGGATTGGGGGCAAGGATCATAATCATGTTTCTCCCCTCCAGTTTCGGCATCTGCTCCACGGTACTGATCTCAGAAAGTTTTGCTGAAAACTCTACCAGCATTTTTTTCCCTCGTTCCGTGTGCATCATCTCCCGCCCTCGGAACATCATGGTAATCTTGGCCTTGTTACCATCTTTGAGAAAACGTTCTGCATGATTCAGCTTGAAATTAAAATCGTGTTCCTCCGTATTGGGTCTGAGCTTCACTTCCTTGAGGAGGATGTCCTGCTGTTTTTTTTTGGCCAGATTGGCTTTCTTGCTCTTCTGGTATTGAAACTTCCCGTAATCCATAATGCGGCATACGGGAGGTTTGGCCATGGGTGCCACTTCAACCAGGTCCAGGCCTTTTTCATCTGTGACTCGCAGGGCCTCCCTGACAGGCAGAATACCCAGCTGATTCCCTTCTTCATCCACCACCCGAACCTCTAAGACATTAATCTCCTCATTGACCCGCTCTTTCCGTTTTTGGACTTTCTTTATCTGTGCTCTTTTTATATAGAATCACCTCCTCAAAATAAAACGGGATAGACAATCCTCCCTATCAAACAATTCGTATTCTGCTCACAGGGCTTCCGGAACGTGCTTCCTGTCAACCTCATCCCTTATCTCTCGCAGGGTATCTTCAATCTGACGGGTCCCCAGGTCTCCCCGGTCCCTCGAACGAAGGGAGAGTGTTGAAGACTCCATCTCCCGGTCCCCGACAATCACCATGTACGGTACCTTCTGGAGTTGAGCCTCACGGATCTTATACCCCATTTTCTCCCTGCGTACGTCCAATTCGGTGCGTATTCCGGCTTCGATAAACCTCCTGTTCACCTCTTCTGCATAGTCCAGGTGCTTATCCGTAATGTTGATCACCACCACCTGGGTGGGCGCCAGCCAGACCGGGAATTTACCGGCGTAATGTTCAATGAGTACGGCCATAAAGCGCTCAAGGGATCCCAGAACCACGCGATGCAGCATCACCGGCCGGTGTTCTCCTCCATCGGGCCCTACATATTTGAGGTTAAACCGCTCAGGCAGTGTAAAATCACATTGGATCGTCGCACATTGCCAGTTCCTGCCGATGGCGTCTTTGATAATGACATCAATCTTCGGCCCGTAAAAGGCCCCATCACCCTCATTGATCGTGTAGGTGAGATCGTGCTCTTTCAGGGCATCCTGCAGCGCAGAGGTTGCCATTTCCCAATCTTCATCGGATCCGATCGATTTTTCAGGGCGGGTGCTGATCTCCAGCGTATATTCAAAACCGAAGATGGCCATGATATCCCTGACAAAATCGATGACACCTGTAATCTCTGCGGTCAGCTGTTCGGGCAGACAAAAGATATGGGCATCATCCTGCGTGAACCCCCGCACCCGGAGCAGCCCGTGAAGCACGCCGGTCTTCTCATGCCTGTGAACCGTACCGAGTTCAAAATACCGAAGAGGAAGATCCCTGTAGCTCCGGGTCTTGGACTGATAAATCAGCATATGGGCAGGGCAATTCATGGGCTTGATGCCGTACTCCTTGCCTTCGATCTCGGTAAAATACATGTGCTCCCTGTAATAATCGTAATGGCCGGAGATTCTCCAGACGTCGCTTTTGAGGATTTGAGGCCCCATCACGGGTCGGTACCCTCTCTTCAGATGTTCGGTCTTCTCAAAGTCCTCCAATGTCCATCGAAGCAATGCCCCTTTGGGATGGTAAAGAATCAGCCCGCTGCCGGCTGTTTCATTCACTTCAAAGAGATCAAGTTCCTTTCCCAGTTTCCGGTGATCACGCTTCTTGGCCTCCTCGATCATCCTGAGGTACGCCTTGAGTGCATCCTTTCGTGCAAACACGGTTCCATAGATCCGCTGAAGCATGGGATTCTTTTCATCCCCCCTCCAGTAGGCTCCGGCCACACTCAAAAGCTTAAAAAACCTGACCAGACTGGTATTGGGGAGATGGGGCCCGCGACAGAGATCCACAAAATCTCCCTGGGCGTAAAGGGAGACGGCCGGTTCGTCCTGGAGGTCCTGAAGCAGCTCGACCTTGTATGTCTCGCCGTTTTTTTCAAAAAAGGAGATGGCTTCTTCACGCCCCATCTCCATCCTTTCAACGGGTACCCCCTTTTTGATGATCTCCTTCATCCGTTCTGTAATCGTTTCAAGGTCTTCGGGGGTAAAAGGTTTCTCCGTATCAAAATCGTAATAAAATCCGTTTTCAATGGTCGGTCCGATGGCCACACGGGTGCCGGGAAAAAGTTCCTGCACGGCCTGAGCCATGATGTGCGCAGTGGTATGCCGCAGGATATCCTCTCCTTCCGGTGATTCCAGTTGAATGATCTCCAGCTGGCTCGATTCCGGGACTTTAAAACTAAGGTCCACCATCCTGCCATTCCATTTTGCCGCTACGGCCCTTTTCTGGAGGCCAGGAGGGAGTGTGGCCAGAACTTCTGACACCTCGGATTCCCGTTCCACTTCTCTTTGCTCACTATCCTTAATTTGGACTATAACCTTATCCATCCTACACTTGGCAGAAACAGAAAGGGCATCACATCCAAAAAGATCTGTTGTGATGCCCGATGATTTATAATTTATTTCACAAAAGTTCCCCGGATCTGATAAATTGCTTATGGTAGGCGGTACTGGAGTTGAACCAGCGACCTCCACGATGTCAACGTGGCGCTCTAACCAGCTGAGCTAACCGCCTTTATATGCTCATTTTTGGGTATACTCTAATGGATTTAACAGGATATTGTCAAGATAAAAGAATGAGGCAATGAAAAAGCCTCATTGCCTCATAAAAGTATCATTCTATTCTTTAGAATCCGTGAAATTCCCAAAAAAACAGATCCGGTTTTCCCAGCCTTTCTACAGTGCGTCGCGAAGGCCTTTACCCGGACTGAACTTGGGGACTTTTCTTGCCTTGATCTTGATAGCTTCCCCGGTCTGGGGATTTCTGCCCATGCGGGCTTTTCTCTTGGATACGGAAAAGGTACCAAATCCCACCAGGGTGACTTTGTCACCTTTTTTGAGAGATTTGGAGACATGTTTGATCATGGAGTCCAAAGCCTTCCCTGCTGAGGCCTTGCTGATCTTTGCATCCGCAGCCATAACTTCAATCAAATTTGCTTTAGTCATCCAGTACCCTCCTTTTTAATTATTTATAATGCTTATATTAGGGGAAATATAACGATCTGACAGTGATTGATGGGCTGTACCATAACAACCGTAGAAAGCCTTGTCAAGAAAAAAGTAATGAACGTAGTATCATGTTGAATCACTGCGAAGCCTTATTATTTCTCAATTCTATCTTGTACTCCTTGATCTTTTTCCGAAGGGTGTTCCGGTTGATCCCGAGGAAGTGGGAAGCCTTGATCTGGTTTCCCCGCACCTCTTTCAGTACCATTTCAATTAAAGGGACCTCAATGCGGTCCATCACGAGTTTGCGAATTCCGGTCGCATTGGCCTTTACCATACGGTGAACAAACTCAGACAGGTTTTTGGTAATCCACACATCGAAGTTATATCGTTGATCCTGCGGCACAGACTCATCCGATTGCAGAAGTGGGGAAAATAGTTCCGGTGTGAGATTATTGCCGCTGGACATCACCACGGCCCGTTTGATCAGGTTTTCAAGTTCCCGTACATTGCCGGGCCAGTCATACCGCATCAAACAATCCAACGTCTCCTCCGTATACCCTGTCACGTGTGATCCCAGTTCATGGCGGGCCTTTTCAATAAAAAACTTTAACAACAGGAGAATATCCTCTTTCCGTTCACGGAGTGGAGGAAGCTGGATCGGGACGACATTCAATCGGTAGAAGAGATCCTCCCGGAACAGACCCTCTTTGGCCTTTTTCTCCAGGTTACTGTTCGTTGCGGCCAGAATTCGGACATCCACAGGGATGGTGCCCTGTCCACCGACCCTTTCGATCTCCCTCTCCTGGAGTACACGGAGCAGTTTGGTCTGCAGGCCCATGTCCAAATCCCCAATCTCATCCAGAAAAATGGTCCCGCCGTTGGCTTGCTCAAATTTTCCGATTTTCTGTGACGCGGCACCGGTGAATGCTCCTTTTTCATGACCGAAGAGTTCAGACTCCAGCAGGTCTCCGGGAATGGCCACGAGATTAACCGGGATGAAAGGTTTACCGAATCGGTGGCTGTTGTAATGGATTGCACGTGCAATGACCTCCTTGCCGGTTCCACTCTCTCCGGTGAGAAGGACCGTCACATCCCGTTCGGCAATCCTTCCGATAGTCTTAAATATATCCTGCATGACGGGACTCTCTCCCACCACCGTATCGGATTCAAATTTCTCCCGGATCTCGCCCTTCAGGGTCTCCACTTCATCATTTAACTCCAACACTCCCCATGCCCGGGAAACGATAATTTTCAACTCCTCCATGTCAAAAGGTTTGGTCAGGTAATCAAAGGCTCCGCCTTTCATGGCTTCGATCGCATTCTGCATGGTGGCCTGTGCAGTCATCACAACAACCAATGTTCGGTGGTCCCTCCGTCGGATCTCCTTCAGGCATTCCAGACCACTCATACCCGGCATCCGGATATCAATGACAACCAGGGGGAATCCCTCCTGGTCCAAACGGGTCAGCCCTTCTTCTCCGGACGATGCCGTGTCCACACGGTACCCTTCTTTTTCCAAGGCCTTATGAATGACCCATCGCATACTCTCATCGTCATCGACCACCAGAATTTTTTTATCAATCATAAAGACTCCCGGTACCCTTGCTTTCCTGTGAATTCGGACGGCTTCATCATCCGGACTTGCTTTGTATGGCAATCGGCAGGCAGACTGAAAAGATCGTCCCCTTGCCTGGTGTACTCTTCACCTCTATTTTTCCCCTGTGTTCTTCAACAATGCGATGACATAGGGCAAGGCCGAGACCGATACCGCCGGCTTTGCGAGTGTAAAAAGGATCGAAGATCTTACTCAGATCTTCTTCATCAATACCGCACCCTTCATCCCTCACATCCACAGAGACCATCCCTTTCTTGCCCTCATGAGCTGATTGTACCTGGTATCCGAAAAGCATTCGTGTGGTAAGCGTGAGCGTTCCCTCGCTCTCCATGGAATCGATCCCGTTCTTGAAAAGGTTTATGAAAACCTGGGTCAACTGGTCCGGATCAGCCATCACATCCGGCAGACTGGGGTCGAAATGCCGACGAATCTTAATCTTCTGATTGGACGCCTCCATCTGGATCACGGAGGCCACCCGGTCCAGGATCTGATGGAGATTGATGGTTCTCAGCTTTATTTCAGCGGGCCGTGAAAAATCCAGGAGCCCCAATACGATCTTATTGAGGCGGACCACTTCCCGTACAATCAGATCCGTATAGTCCTGCAGATGCTCGCTGCCTTTCAGTTCTTCACGAAGGAGCTGGGCGGCCCCCCGGATCCCTCCCAGGGGATTCTTGATTTCATGAGCCATTCCCGCAGCGAGGATGCCCAGAGAGGCCAGCCGCTCTCCCTTGCGCAGTCGTTCTTCAAGAGACTTGATCTGGGAGAGATCCCTGAAGACGACCACCACCCCCTTGGTGTTCCCATCATGATCAATCAGGGGTGACGTGGCCAGGCCGATATCGTGACGGTCACCAAAATAACCATAAATGGAGAAGTTCGAATCGGCATAGCTTCGACCGGTAAGGAGAGTTTTCTGGACCAGACTGTGGATCTCAGATTCTTTTTCAAAGATCTCAGTGAACGGTTTACCCAATACGGTATCCGCCTTGACCCCCATCATATTTTCCGCTGTCGTACTGAACGTGGTGATTCGAAATGCTTTATCCACCACCACGATTCCATCGATCAGGCTGGAGAGGATGTTATCATAATAATCCTGGATATCCTGGGCCGTCTCATGCCTGCGGCTCACAGGATTCTTCTTTTGGGTCATAAAAACACCTGCCTGGCATGCCATGACGCAAGCAAATTAACATCTGCTCACCATCATGCTACCCGGGATTCTTCATCTATCTCTTCGCGTGACAATCTGTAACACCATTTCCTCATTTTAAAGTTGATGGACATTCTCTGAAACCAGCCTGCCCTGAGAGGAGCTTTAGCGGACTAGAGAGGCGGAAAATCTGTCGAAATATTCATCCACCACCCTGGAGAAGTCGCCAACACGTGTCTGCCTGTTCACCCGGTCTCTGAATTCTGCCGACCCCGGCAGCCCCCGGGAGTACCAGGCCGCGAACTTTCTCATCCGTGGAACGCCTCTTTTTTCGCCAGAAAGTTCCACTTCCATTTTCAGGTGCTGTAGAAGGACCGCACGGACTGCCTCAGGGGATGGCATGGTGCAGCATCTGCCGGAAAGAAGATAGGAGCGGATGCTCTTAAAGATCCAGGGGTTCCCCAATGCAGCACGACCGATCATGTTCCCGTCACAACGGGTCTTTACCCGCATCCTCTCGACATCACCGGGAGTTCGTATATCACCATTCCCGATCACCGGAATCTGAACGGCCTCCTTGACCTTGCGGATGATATCCCAATCCGGACACCCTCCGAATCCCTGGGCCCTTGTCCGGGGATGGACAATAACCGCTGCTGCACCGGAATCTTCTGCTGTAGTGGCCACATCCACCGCGCTGAGATGGTCATGATCCCAGCCGGAACGCATCTTAACGGTCACCGGTAAAGATGATGCCCGAACCACGTCACGAATAATTCGTCCAGCACGCTCAGTGTTCCGAAGCAGGGCCGCCCCGGCACCCGACTTGATCACCTTTTTAACCGGGCAGCCCATATTGATGTCGATCAAATCGATCTCTTTTTCTGAAAGTATGGCCGCGGCTTCGGCCATTTCAGCGGGATCTGACCCGAAGATCTGTGCCGCAATAGGCCGCTCCTCCTTGCATGTCAGGATATACGGTGCAGAACGTTCAGGGTTTCTGATCAGGGCTGTGGATGAGATCATCTCTGTAAAGACCAGATCAGCCCCGTTCCTTCTTGACAGCAGTCGAAAGGGAAGTCCCGTCACACCCGCGAGCGGTGCCAGCACCAACCCTAATCCCAAATCCAAATCTTTAATTTTCATTTCAATACCGAAAAGTCACTTTCAATAAACAGATTAAGAGATTGTTTATTATATCGCTGATCGCTGACAGCTTTGGTTAGAGAGAGTGTACGCTGAAGGCGATCTCCTTGTCAACTTCCTGTCTCTTCGCTTGAAGAGGCAAGTCCAAGAGGTAGATTCGCCACGGCATTCATCGCAAGGCCGTCCTCACGGCCTTGCTGAAACATCCGGGTCGCCACGGCTGCGATCATCGCCGCATTATCCGTACAGAGTATGGGGGATGGTGCAAAAAATTCGAGATCCCGATTGAGGATCTCCTCCTCCAGCCTTCGCCTGAGCATGCGATTGGAGGCCACCCCCCCACAAAGAACCAGGCGTTTGAAATGAAATTTTTCCATGGCCATCAACGACTTTTTAACAAGGACCTGAACCGCGGCGTCCTGAAAAGAGGCCGCGATATCCGGGGCATGCACCGTCAGTGCTTCCGCTCCTTCTCCTTGCGGCCCCCATCCATTTTTCAAAAGGAAATTCAAGACAGCCGTTTTCAGTCCGCTAAAGCTGAAATCCAGAGATCCTTCTCCAAGCATGGATTGGGGAAAATCCGTCAAATGCAGGTCTCCCTTCTCTGCCATGCTGTCCAGTACCGGTCCTCCTGGATACCCCAATCCCATAATCTTTGCGACCTTATCAAAGGCCTCACCGACCGCGTCGTCCCGGGTTCGGCCCAATACCTGATACTGGCCGAATGCCTGAACATGAATCAGTTCCGTATGCCCGCCGGAGACCACCAGGGTGAGAAAGGGATAGGGGACTTCCTGTTCAAGCATGATGGCATGGATATGTCCCTCCAGGTGATGGACACCCACAAAAGGGATGCCGGCGGCATAGGCCAGTGCTTTAGCATAAGAGAGGCCGACCAGAAGAGCCCCGACCAAACCGGGACCCCGTGTGACCCCGACAAGATTTATCTCTCCCAGAGTCAGGCCTGCTTCATCGAGAGCAAGATCGATGACCTGTGAAATTTTTTCCACATGGTGCCGGGAGGCCAGCTCCGGAACCACGCCGCCATATTTTTCATGGATCTGGACCTGGGAGGCAATAATATTAGAACGAATCAAACACCCGTCCTCCACAACGGCTGCCGATGTTTCATCACAGAATGTCTCGATACCCAGGCAAAGCATGGTGCATCCTTTCAGGCAATAATAAATGAATCAAAATTATCTTTGGACAGGATGAACAGGAAACACAAAGATATGTTAATCCAGTGATCCTGTCAAAGGGTTTCCTCCGGCACATCGTTTTATCAGGATAGATCCGTCAATTCTGAAGCCGGAACGATCACAATACCCTGGGACTGAAATTTCTTGATGGCTTCACGCAGGGCATGGATCGTATTTTTTCTCGGATGGCAGATGGCAATCGCATATCCCTGCTGCCTGGAAAGCTGGATCAGCTTGTCAATTTGCAAGGCGATGGACTGTGTCCGGTCAACATGGTCCAAGAAGATGTCCCGCTTTGCAGTTCTGAGCCCGAGACGGAGAGATTCCTCAAATGCCACAGAGTCATGAATGGTGAGACTGTCGACGAAAAAAAGGTCTCGCTTCTTCACCTCTTCGAGGACGACTGCGATCCGTGCCCGGTCCTGCGTAAATCGAGACCCCATATGGTTGTTGACCCCGGCAAGATAAGGGATTCGGTCCAGTTGCTGATCCACACGGCTTTTTATTTCACGGGGATTCATCAGGACGGTGAGGAGCTCCTCATGGTGAGAACCATTCCCCTTGTCCAGTGGTTCCATCGGCAGATGGAGCATGACCTCCCTCTCCTGTTTATGAATCATCCTGGCAGCATCAACGGAATGTCTGAGACCGGGCAGAATCGAAAAGGTAAAGGGAACATCCATGGAGAGGAGTTCCTTGACGGGTTCAAGGCTTTGTCCAATGTCGTCAATGATGATGGCCACACGTCCCTGGCTTCCTGGAGGAGGTTTCCTCACCAGGGCCTCCCTGGAAACAAAGAGAACCAATTGTCGGGTGACCTTCTCCTCGATGCGCAGGCTCAGGGTTGTTTGCTCCTCTTTTCCCGAAACCTCCCTGCGGGTAATGAGCAGACCTCCGGGAATGGACTTCACAAAAGTATTGAAATCTTTTTGAATTGCGGAGAGGACCCTCTTTTCCGGCACGGTTACCTCAAAGCGCTTGAAGACAAAAGAGCTCCCTTTGAAAGTCTCTGTCCGCGACTGCACATGAACGGACTGCGCCTCAATATGGTACGTGCTGAACAGGGATTGAAGATGGGTATCAAAACGTTCATGGTGTTGTTTCAGATTCGATCCTGGTAGATCCTGCTTTGTCCCTCCAGGTTCAGGAGACATCCAGTCCTTTAATTTTTCACGATGGATGTCCAGGTAGACAAGGATCGAAACGGCAACAGCCAGGGCCGTCAGGAGTACGCCCATGGAGACCCAAAGCCGACGGTTGTCATTCTTTCGTTTTTTCAGTCTTCTCTTGCTCGTTCGTTTCTTCTTCATCATCAGTTTTTTAGATGGGAACGACTCAGAATGAGCCCCGATCCGATGTAGGCCTGCTGAATAACCACTGTTTCATCGTTCTGAACTCTTCCACACGCAAAACCGCGCACATCATGACAAAGGAGATCACACCGAAGAGAATCCCCCTTCCCAGATAGAACATTTTTTCCAGAGTATGCCCCGAAAGGCTCCACAGGGGTGCCCGGGCACCGTAATAGGCGAAGAGACCCATGATCAGTGAAGCCAGCAGGATCTTCAGAAAGGATCGGAAGAATTTCTTGCCCTGCAGATGTCCCATTCGTGCCCGCAAGATCCAGACCAGAATAACGACATTGAGCATCGATGCAAGGGAGTTGGCCAGTGCCAGTCCTCCATGTTTCAGGGGACCCATCAGGATCAGGCTTAGAAAGAGATTCGCTATCAAGGCCACCACCGCCACCTTCATGGGGGTCCAGGTGTCCTGCAGGGCATAAAAGGTCTGGGCCACCACACGAACCTCAGCGAAGGCCCAGAGACCGAACGCATAGTACATCAGCGCAAGGGCCGTCCCCTGTGTGGCCGCAGCATCAAAACTGCCGCGCTGAAAAAGGGTGCTGACAATCGGAGTTTTCAGGACGATAAGACCCACCATAGAGGGAACCATAAGAAAAAGGACCATCCTCATCGTCTTGGACAGGGTCTCTATGATTTCAGGTATATTTTGTTTGGATGCATGATGTGACAATGAGGGGAGCAAGGCTGTTGCCGCAGAGATACCGAAAATTGCCAGAGGGAACTGCACCAGCCTGTCCGCAAAGAAGAGATAGGTGATGCTCCCTGTTTGCAGCATGGAAGCAAGGATTGTGCCGATGAACAGGTTGATCTGTAAGACGCTCTGCCCGATAATCCCCGGAGTCATGAGGCGGAGGATTTTCCTTAACCCCGGATGGTTAAAATCAAACCTCCAAGCAAAACGGAATTTTTTTCGTAGTAAAAAGGGGACCTGGACCAGCAACTGAAACATCCCTCCCAACAGGACCCCGATAGACAGGCTCAGAATCGGTGTGGACAGATGGGGAGTCAGGAACAGTGCCGAAAGGATCATCATAATATTCAGGAATGCGGGAGCGAGGGCAGGCGATCCAAAATGTTTCAATGAATTCAGAATCCCCATAAAGGCAGCGGAAATGCCCACAAATATTGCAAAGGGAAAAGTGACACGTGTCAGAAAGACCGTGAGTGAAAATTGTGAAGGGTTGTCAGTGAAACCCGGGGCAACGACCCAGACCACTCCAGGAGTGAATATCATTCCGAGGATCACAAAGAGCGTCAGGAGTGATGAGATGGCAGTGATTAATATATTTGCCAGTTCCCAGGCCTGGTCCTGTCCCTCCCTGTTCAGGGTTTCCGTGAACACCGGAACAAAGGATGCATTCAGGGTCCCCTCACCGAAGATCCTCCTTAAATAATTGGGAATCCGGAATGCCGCGATAAAAGCATCGGTGGCCAGACCGGCACCGAAAATATTTGCCACGATCATATCACGCACATATCCCAGCACACGGCTGATCAGTGTGGCACCTCCGATCACACCGGCCGCCCTGGCGATCTCCTGATGTTTCCCCATCCTCTACTCCGTACCCGTTCCAGCTGTATGGATGACAGATCAAATATTGCAGATCGTTGAGAAGACAAAGGTTTCCACGCAATGCCTGTCAAAAAAAAAACAGGTATGCAATATAACATACCCTCTTGGACGTAACAATAGAATTTCTAAAGGACTGCTTATAAGAGATGGGGAGTGGGTATTGATCGGCCCTTACATATTCAGGCCATTGCTGGAGTTCTCAAGATAATTCAGGATATTCATCACATTATCGTTATTCAGAAAATAACAGATCTGAGAACCCTTGCGTTCAGAATCCAGGATGCCCTTATTCTTCATCAGGATCAGATGTTGTGATACATTGGCCTGAGGCAGGGAAAGGCTCTCCCAGATGTTTTTGACACATTTGTTTTCGTTTTTCAGGTGCATGAGGATCCTCAATCTTGTAGGATGCCCCATGATTTTAAGAAGCTCAGCTGCGTTTTCAAAATCCATCCGGATGCTCCTAAATTAGAAAGTGTCTTTTATATGACAGATTGAAGAACCTTCAGAAGATTCTCTTTGGGTTGTGCACCGATCATCTGTTCGACCATCTCACCGCCTTTGAAAACAATTAAGGTCGGTATAGACATCACTCCAAATTGAGCTGCGATAGAACGGTTCTGGTCAACATTGAGCTTTCCTATCTTTACCTTGCCTTCGTATTCTTCCGCAATTTCATCGAGCATCGGAGCAATCATGCGGCATGGCGCACACCATTCGGCCCAGAAGTCTACCAATATTGGCACCTGAGTCCCTTTTATCTCATCCTGAAAGTTTTTATCATTTAAAGTTACAATTTTATCTGAAGCCACAAGTACCCTCCCCTTGGTGAAGACGTCAGCTGGTTTGATGATTTGCATTTATTATGTAGCATTATTTTTTAACTGAGTCAAGAAAAAAACATGCAAAGTAGAATATTATAATACCATATTAAAAAAACCCGATCAGTGATCGGGTTTTAATATTCAATTATAAACGATCTCAATGGGTTACTGACTTGATAACGATCAGTTATCCACGCGGACCTTTAATTCTTTCCCGGCTTTGAAGAAGGGGACACGCTTGGAGGGTACCTTAACCATCTCACCGGTCTTTGGATTGCGCCCTTCCCTGGAACGCCTCTGACGGATCTTGAAACTTCCAAAACCCCTGAGTTCCACTTTGTCGCCACGGGCCAGGGCATCCTTGATACTGTCAAATATTGTGTTTACAATCACTTCTGTCTGCTTTTTCGTGAGCCCGTTTATGTTCTCCACGACAGTCTCAACCAGTTCTGCCTTTGTCATCTTCTCCTCCTTGCATTTTTTCCATTCAGAAACTTGAAGGTTATGTGACTTAACTCTAGAAGGATTGCTCTTTCCGAAAGACCAATAATCTTTATATTTAATAATAACTTAGCATACTTATAGATCAGTGTCAAGGAGAAAAAGAACTATTTTCCTAAATAAAACCGATGGTTGTGGCTGTTCAGGGAGGATTCAGAGAAAAAACCGATCGATTATTCAGAGCGTTCCTTCATTAACAGGGAGTATCTTCTGTATACTTTCAAGCGTGTCAGGATTTTCCCAATCATAGGGTCCGATGACTTTGTAAATGATTGTTCCGTCCGGACCGATCAGAAACGTTTCAGGCACACCTGTTGTTTGGTAGAGAGAAGCCACTCTCTTATCCTGATCAAAAAGCATGGGAAAGGTATAACCAAAGGCCTTCCGGAACCGCTCCACCTGTTCCGGGTCATCGTCGATACTCACGGTCAGCATTTGAAAAGGACGGTCCTTGAATCTACTGTAGAGACTCTCCATGGATGGCATCTCTTCCCTGCATGGCGGGCACCAGGTGGCCCAGAAGTTCAGAAAGACAAGTTTGCCTCGATAATCTGAAAGCCTGACTTCCTTTCCTTGAAGATCATTGAGAACAAAGTCCGGTGCGGCCCTGCCGTCTGTTAGAGATTCGATCTCTCTGTGATAGGGGTTCTGGAGCATATAGACCAGGATCAGTCCAAACACAACCAGCAGGGGAAATATAATTTTAGTCCGCGGGTTTGACATAAGGGAAAAACCTACTTCCGTTTATACCGCCCCATGAGCACGGCCTCAGCAAGCTGATGGCCTTCCATGGCCTTCAGGAGTTCCTTTTTCGTGGCGCCCGACTCGAGATTCAAAATGGTATCCAGGGCATAGAGTTTAAAGTAATAGCGGTGTGTTCCGCCCGGCGGACAGGGCCCGCCGTATCCGACCCGCCGGAAGTCCGATATCCCCTGGCGGGTGCCATCGGAAAGTTCTTTGTCCTTGACGAACCCCTTGTCCATCTCTCTCTTGCTCGAAGGGATATTGTACACGACCCAGTGCACCCAGGTTCCCATGGGTGCGTCCGGATCATCACATATCAATGCAAAGGATTGAGTGTTTTCCGGCGGGTCCGTCCAGGAAAGCGGCGGCGAAACATCCGAACCGTCGCAGCTATACTCAGACGGGATCATCCCTTCCTGATCAAAAGCACTGCTTTTGATGTCCATGGCCATGGCTTTCCCTCCTATGAGATGGTTGAAAAGAAAAAGGAGAACCCCTAACCAGACAGCATGAATCTTCATTTACGAGATCCTTTATACCACAGGGTGTATTGAAACTGCAGCAGGTATAATTTTGAATAGACTATACTCATAAAAGCATGGAAAAGCAAGCTCCCCTGACATCGCCTTCGTATAGAGAAAATCTTCTAACTATGTTTCCTAATTATTTCCCTGATTTTAAAAAGGGCTTTATTCTCTCTATCAATCGTGGTAAAGTGCAAAAAACCATTAATTTCTGTGTCTTAAGGTAATCATCGTTATGTTACGCGAATGGAAACCTGTACGGAGCGAATGTATTCAGCATTTTCGTGTCTTCGACCTCCTTAGGGAGACCTATATCTCACCCAGGACCGGTCATCAGTACCCTTTCTATGTACTGCAAACCTGGGACTGGACCAATATCATACCGATCACACCTGATAAGAACGTGGTGATGATTCGCCAGTTCAGGGCCGGGATCCGATCGATCACCCTCGAAATCCCCGGGGGACTGGTGGATCCGGAAGATGGGTCACCCCTTGATGCCGCGAAGCGGGAACTGCGTGAGGAAACGGGTTATGACAGTAATGAGATCGTTCCCCTGGGTGTGGTCCATCCCAACCCGGCCATCATGAACAATCGGTGCTATACCTTCCTGGCTACCAATGTCCGCCTGGCTGGAGAACAAGAACTGGATATGGGCGAAGATATCGACGTTCAGCTTGTACCTCTGGAGAAGGTTCCGGAGCTGATCCGGGAAGGGAAAATCACACACGGCCTTGTCCTGAACGCCTTTCAGTGGTATCTGAATCACCCTTCCTGAAATCAACCCGCCTCTGCTGATAAGCTTAACCCGGATATTGCATGAGTGTGTTTACCGGTACGGATAATTGATCCGGTGTGATGGAATGAAGAGGGTTAAAAAAGATGGCATGAGAAGGAATCATGAAACAGTACTGCATGGAGGGACCTTTTCCTTGAGACGGGACAGCCTCTCTCCGGTCATCTCGGATTGCAGTATCCAGCCGGTTTGGGCCTGATCATCCTTCTTCTTAATCAGAAGCCACTCATTCCCCCTGGTTCCTTTTTTCAGCCTCATCAGCGTAAACCCTCCTTTCAATTTCTTTCCTTTCAGATCGAAGGAGAGCCGACCTTTTGAAAGTGATCGTTCCGGTTCTTCCTCTTTGTGTTCGAATGTCCCCCTGTCCCATATTAAGACGGGGCCGGCACCATAACTCTTTGCCGGGATGATCCCTTCGTAGTCGATATGTTCAAGTGGATGGTCTTCAACCATCAGTGCCAGCCGTTTTACCGCGGGATCCAGTGACGGACCTTTGGGAATGGCCCAAGACTTCAGGACACCGCCTATCTCCAATCGAAAATCATAATGAAGGTTTCTTCCTTGATGTTCCTGCACAACAAAGCGCAGCTTGGATATTGGGCTCATAGGCTCCTTCCCATTCTAATCGTATACATCCACGCCCAGAGGACGTGGCTTTGCGTCACCCCCGAAAGGGGATTGCCCTGGGTCTTGCAGGAAATACGAATTCCTAATATCTAAATCCTAAACAAATCCTAAACTCAAAATTCAAATGTTCAAAACCTGGTATAGGCCTGTATGTTGTACCCGAATCGTGCATGAGAAAATCTATTTCGCAAGATTCAATCACACATGTGATGACATTACATGTGGATAAATAAGTTTTGAATTTGAGATTTCGGTCATTAGAATTTGTTTCGGATTTAGTGCTTCGAATTTCGAATTTTCTCAAGAAATAAGACGGCACAGCCTTTCAACTCTGACCTCGCCCAGAGGACCAGGTTTTCAGATAACCAATAAATATCTACTTTATCATTCTCATCTTGTCAACCAGATGCTTTCGTGACTTTTGTTGGGATGAACAAAAAAGTTCCTCCCTGACTTGCAGATCGCCCGTCCCTAAGATAATATCTTGGGTGAGAAATTAATAGATATTGTTACAGAATTCCCCAGCCAAAAACAATGTATTGATAAACGGAATGATAGGGAGGCTAAGAGGGAAAGGCCAAAGATCTCTCCTCCTGTCAATAGAACCGGGCAGTATGAATTAATATAAAGCTATTGAACCTGATTAGAAGAATTTTGTTTACATTTCCTGAAATTCTATATACAATAGCAACAATTATTGAGACAATATCATTGAAAGGAGGATAAAGTGATGAAAAAACTCATAATTTCATGTCTGTCCGTCATTATCTGCTTAGGGATCACCCAGACAGTTTCTGCTCAAGAGAATGAAGGGAGATGGATCAATAGCAATGATTATGAGCCCAATCCAGTGATCATGTCAATGGACAAATTAGGACGGGGGGTTGAAAACACCCTACTGGGTGTGTTCGAGATCCCCAAACAGTCTATGAAAAGGGCGATCGACACCGACTCCTCTTACGGTTATATCTCGGGATTGTTCATCGGAATCGGATTTTTTGTTCTTCGAGAACTGGCCGGTGTCTATGAAATTGTAACCTTTCCCTTCCCAATTCCTTCAAACTATGATCCGATCATGGATCCCATACTGGGATATGAGCCGATAAAGATCCTCAATTAATTCATGGGAATAAAAAGGCCGGTGAATCTCGATTCACCGGCCGAAAATTCCTACTTCTTCTCGCTTCGGATAGCAAAATAGAGCGTATTCTCACCCCTCTTGACCCAGAAAAGGGATGGTTCGCCTGCCTTTTTAACGGAGAGGGCCTTCCGATAATCATTCAAAGAGCGAATGGATTGCTGATTCACCTCTAGGACCAGATCCCCGCGGCGTATGCCCGCTTCTGCGGCGGGACCGTCTCGTTCGACATCCACGACCACAACCCCTTCAATCACCTCCAGTTCGAAATATTCCGCAAGATCAGGTGTGACCTCCTGGACCTTCATACCAAAATCTCCAGCCTCTTCTTCCTTAGAGACAGCGGCCATCTTTTCCTCTTTGAGCTGGGCAATTTTCACCGTAAATGTCTTATCTTTGCCATCCCGCTGGGCCACGACCTTCACCTCTTTCCCCACCGGTTCAGAGGCTACCAGAGTAGGGAGGTCTCTCATCTTACCGATCTTTTGCCCGTCAAACTCAATGATCACATCGCCCCTCCGGATACCCGCTTCTTCTGCTGGACCTCCCTTGACCACTTCGGCAACCAGAGCACCTTCTTTGGTTTTCAGGTTCATGCTCTCTGCAAGGTCCGGAGTAATGTGCTGGACCATGACACCGAGCCAACCGCGAATCACCATCCCTTTATCCTTGAGCTGGGGCAGGATCTCCATGGCCATATTGACCGGGATGGCAAAGCCGATACCCTGCCCGCTTGCCACAATGGCCGTATTGATCCCGATCACCTCTCCCCGAGTATTAAACAGAGGGCCTCCGCTGTTCCCGGGATTGATGGACGCGTCAGTCTGGATAAAATTATCATAGGGGCCGGACCCGATCAGTCTCCCTACAGCGCTCACAATGCCCGCGGTGACGGTCTGTTCCAGACCGAAGGGATTTCCGATGGCCACCACCCATTCACCGATTTCAAGTTTATCAGAATCCCCGATATTCACCACCGGCAGATGATTCTTGGCATCGATCTTGATCAGGGCAATATCGGTTTTGGGATCGCGGCCGATAATCTTTGCATCATACTCCTTCTCGTTGGAGAGTTTGACCTTGATCTCCGTAGCATCTTCAATGACATGATTGTTGGTCAGGATGTATCCCTCTTTATCAATGATAAAACCCGAACCGAGGCTATTGGACTTGAACTCCCGGGGAGGAGTATCCCCGAAAAATTTGCGGAAAAAATCATCGCCAAAAAAATCCTCAAAAGGGCTCCGCCGTCCATCAAACTGGGGATGGGTGAATCCTTTCTGTTTGATGACTTGAGTGGTGCTGATATTCACCACGGCGGGTTTTTCCTTCTTGACCAGATCCACAAACGATGTGGGAATCTGAGAGAGTACAGGCTGCGGTGTTTTCGACTCAGGGGCCGGGGCATCACCCTGTTTCTGAGGGGTCTCAACCCTGGGTTTGAAAAAATCAAACGCCGCACTGGCATCACGGATGGACCCGCTCTTTCCGGCAAAGAAAACACCCCCTGCAAAAGAGAGGATGACGATCATGACAAACATCAATGGCTTAAAACTTCTCATTTTGATCTCCTTGCAAATTCATAAAATAACAAGCCTGAAGAGAGACTTTCTTCTTTAAGCTATCTATCAATTAAATAGTTAAATGTAACTCAAATCAAATATTTTGACAAGATTTTTTTTAGGTGAGCAGAGACGCTCCGCTGGGAAATCGACAAAATAAGATCTGTTCTTATTTATCCAGCTCTTGCCGAACGGACATGGAAACAGTTTGGAGGTCGATAGGTTTTCGAACAAAGCTCCCTGCCCCCATTTGAAGGGCCTCCGCCACTCGATCCGACTCGGCGTACCCGGAAAGAATCACCGCTTTCTGCTCAGGATAGAGCTCCTTTATTCGCCGGAAGGTTTCCGTCCCGTCAATCCCCCCCATCACCATATCCAGCACCAGCAAATCCTGGGGATGGTTTTTCACATAGTCCACGGCCGCTTCACCGCTCTCCACTGCATGAACCGAGTATCCCAGACGACTCATCAGGTTGGTCAGGACTTCCCGCTGTACCGGATCATCATCCACCACCAGGATGCGTTCATTCCCTTTTGGGATTGTCACCACGGGCTCTGGCTGTTTGTCCACTTCAGCACGGGTCACTGGAAAATAGAGAGAAAAGCATGTTCCCCGATCCACTTCGCTCCCAATGCCCAGATACCCGTTGTGGTCATCAACCACAGCTCGAACTACACTTAAGCCCAAACCTGATCCCCGCTTCTTGTCCGCTTTTTTGGTGGTGAAAAAGGGTTCAAAAATCCTGCCTATGATCTCGGGATGAATACCGCAACCCGTGTCTTTAAAGGACACTCTCATGTAATTGCCTTGCTCCACAGTCTCATAGCCGCTGATCGGATGATCCAGATAGCTGTTCTCCATGGAAATATCGAGACAACCTATTTGGGCCATGGCTTCCAGGGCATTATGAATCAGGTTGATAAAGACCCGCGCTATCTGGGCTTCCCCTCCTTGAATAGGGAGAATTTCATCCGCAATATGTGTCCGGACTTCTACCGTCTCGGGAAAAGATATAGAGGCGAGAAGTTTCTCCAGGAGCGCATTGAGATAGATCGTCTCAATGGAATAATGTCCCCTCCTTCCCAACGTCAGGAGTTGCTGATTGATCTCTGACATCTGGATGGCCGCATTCTGCATCTGGTCCAGAAGGGGCATGAGCCTGTAATCTTTATCCCTGCACTGCATACGCATAAGGTCAGGATAGGCCATGAGCGGAGAGAGTAGATTATTGAAGTCGTGTGCAATTTGCCCGGCAACGCGCCCCGCTGCCTCAAGTCGCTGTGCCCGGGAGAGCTCCAATTCCAGACGTTTTCGCTCGGTGATGTCCCGTACTATACCGAGTAGATATTTCTCACCCCCAAGTTCAAAGCTGTTTAGAGTCACCTCTGCTTCAAAAGGAGTCTTGTCCAACCGGCAGTGTTCCCAGTTATATGACTGCGGTCCTTCTGCAAGGGTTTGTTGAAGCTTTTCAGAGACCATCTCCGAAGAGTTCCTTCCATCGGGCTGAACAGGAGGTGAGAAATCCACAGGTGACTTGCCCATGAGTTCTTCTGCCGTACATCCGAACACCTCTTCAGCCGCGTGATTGAAATCGATAAAGCCGACCCATTCGCCGGACATCTCACAGAGAAAAATGGCATCCCCCGCCGTCTCGAACAGGGTCCGATACCGGGACTCGCTATGCCGTAAGGCTTCTTGCGCCTTCTTCCGCTCAGTTATATTTTCAAAAACTCCTATCCCTCCAAGCAACGAACCTTCTTCTGACACAATTGGACTGAAATCAGCCTTAATTGAAAGATGTCTTCCTCCATGCACGGTGACATAATCACCTTCGAAATGACCTCTCTCACCTGACAAAGCTGCAACCACAGCTCTCTTCATGCTTTCATCTCTCAAAGAGTTCATGGTATTAAAACCGATCAACTGATCTCTCGTGGTCCCTATTATTTCAATAAAACGTTCATTCGACGCCGTCACCACCCCATCCTGATTAAAGTGGAAGACCCCTAACGGGGAATGTTCAAAAATCATTCGGTATTTTTCTTCCGATTCTCTCAGCGCCTGCTCGGTCTCTTTGCGCTCAGTGATGTCCGTCGCAATCTCCATCCTGACCAGACGCCCGTCTATCCAGGTAATGGCTTGATCATGAATGGCATACCACCGTTGATTCATTGTATTTTGAAACTCCCAGACATAGGGACCTGTGGAGGCGCCGTTCTGGTCCACCAGTTTGTCATTGGTACAGAAATCACAGGGGCCTCTTTGTCCCTCCTGAAAGGCCTGCCAGCAGACCTTTCCCACCACATCCCCAAAGATCTTTTGTGTATACTCATTGACAAAGAGGACTTCATGAGTCCTCATATCTGTGACATAAACAATAGCATTCAGACTGTTTAGAACAGTAACCATACGCTCATGAGAACTTCTTAGCGCCAGCTCTGCACGTCTGCGTTCGGTGATGTCTTCTCCCGAACTGATTGTCCCGATGATCTTGCCGGCAGCATCCCTCAACAATGAATTGTGCCATGCAATAAATCTCTCTCCGCCGCCTTGTATTAAAACAGGATTCTCATTGTATTCGAAGATCTCCAAATTACCGGACATCAGTTTCTCAAATCCGGCTTGGACATCTTTTCGGATTCTTTCAGGAAGAAAGGTATGAAACCAGTTTTTCCCAACAATTTCTTCTTCACTAAATCCCAGGAGCTCACACCCCTTTCTGTTGATCAGAGAGACTTCCTGGGCCGTATTAATCACAACGAACATCACCCCTGCGACATCAAGATACTTTTGTGCTTTCTCTTTCTCCTCCAGGAGAGCATCCTCTGCACGCTTACGTTCGGTGATTTCCCGTATGATACCCAGTCCGCCAATCACGTCGCCCTTTTCATCGAACAAAGGCGAATAGTTGCTCTCAAAGAAGCCCTGCTTACCTGTCTCCGGGATGACATATCTTCTCTCCTTAGCATAGACGGTTTCGCCGGAGATAGGATCCAGCATGAATTGATCTTCTCCAGTATCCTTTAGAAATGGGAAGACTTCAAAGGCCTTATGGCCAAGTACTTTCTCTTTGCTAACACCAGAAATTCTTTCCATTCCTTCATTCCAAAGGGTATAGCGACATTCATGATCATAGGCTAATATACCATCTACGCTACATTTAATAAGGTTCTCAGAAAACTCTTTCTCTCTCCGCAGATGTTCTCCCGCACGCACGCGTTCGGTAATATCCTGGATGTGTGCGATAAAGTGCTGGATGGAACCATACTTATTTCGAGCAGCTGTTGCATGGATTGTCGCATGAATGATTGTCCCGTCTTTACGAATGAAACGCTTGTCCTTAGAATAGCCATCTACCTCACCGGCAACAAGACGGTTAAATTGTGCAACATCTGCCTCCACGTCTTCAGGATAGGTCAATTCCACCCAGGTCTTTTTAAGGAGTTCGTCCCGGGGGTAGCCAAATATTTCACAAAGACGGTCATTGACATAGAGCCATTTTTTTTCCAAGGAAGTCACGGCCATCCCCACAAGCCCTAATTCAAAGTACGTGCGAAACAATTCTTCTGAGTCCTGGATCCTCCTGTCATACTCGATCCTGGCAAGGGCCGGGGTCAGCTGGTTGATCGCCAGCTGGATCAGGTCGATTTCCTGTTTGCGGAAGCTCCTTACTTCTTCATAGTAAAAAACGGCCACTCCAAGACACCTGTCTTCTGTCAATAAAGGCATGGCGATGATGGACCGGTACCCTGCTATATTGAAAAGTCCCCACCATTTATTAAGCCGGGAATCGGCCTCAATATTACAGCAAAATGCAACGTTCGAAGTGAGAAATGCCCTCCCGGCCACTGTCTCTATTGTTATCGGAAGTTTTAGATCATCATTCACCTGTCGAATAAAGTCATCTGAAAGCCCATAGTTGCCAACCATTCTGAAATATTTATCATCTTGAGCGGGTATAAGAAAGGATGAGCCCCTGGCTCCGATTGTCTTTGCAATCGGTCCGGCAGCCGCATCCCACGCCTCGGTGATATTCTTGCAGAGAGGAAGTCTTCGCGATATTTTCATGAGATTTTGCTGCAGTTTTCGGCTCTTTTCCAGGATCTTATCGATCCGCTCTTTTTCCAGGATCTTTCGATGATCAAGAATGGCCATGGTCACGAGCTGACCGTATTCGGCAATGACTTCCTGATCCTCTATGGTGAAACCATCATCCTTGTTGGCCAGAGCGATCATCCCCACGACCTTGCTTTTATGCAGGCAGGGCACACCCAGGAAGTTCTCAATCTTCACATGCCCCTCAGGCGCAGGCGATGATCTGGGGTCTTTTGCCGGTTCATTGCAGAGTAAGCTTTTCTTGTGGGTCAGCACCCAGCCCCAGAGGCCTGTGAATGATACAAATTCAATATCTTTATGGACCATCTGGCATTCATCCCACACATCTTTGGTCAATGTGGGAGAGATCAGATAACCGGTCTCGGGATCGATATATCCCAGGAAACCGTAACGGCTTCCCGTAATCTCTCGGGCATCATCCAGCAGGTAGTTGTATCGCTTGACAGGATCCGTCAATCGAAGAAGCCTCATGGAGGCCTTGCCGAGAGCAGCGGACCTGCGCTCCGATTGTTTGAGTTTGTGCTCCTTCTTCTTCTGGTCAATCATATTCCTGAAGATTCCCAGCAGATAAGACCTTCCATCAACGTGGATAGCGCTGGTCCGAATGGCCACGGGAATGATCTTTCCTCGAGAAGTTATCACCAGACTTTCCAATTCCTCTGTGGATCCTCCGGCCTGTCTCTTGAAACCTTCCATGGTCTTCTTTCGTATCTCTTCGGGATGGAGTTCATCGGCCTTCATGGTAAGAATCTTTGTGCGGGGATATCCCATGAGTCGGACTGCAGAACGGTTCGCGTCCAACAGGCGCTGTGTTTTGGGATCAGCCACAAACATGGCATCATGGGCGTTTTTGAAGAATAAATGGAACTGGTCACCGTTTTTGGAGAAAACACCGTTCCCGTGGCTGCGTGTTGTTGATGAAGTGCATCTGGTTTGCGTCGTTTGCTTGTTCATGGCGGAGTGCCTGTTGGCCTTGGACCGGGGGCTCATGAGTAAAATTCCCCAATGAATGTTAAATTACATCTTGGGCCTCATGACTGAAACCCGTATGGAAGGAAGTTTTACTAGACTAATAAATTATCAATGCCGGCTATTTATGTCAATTAATAAATACCTTTTTTTATGACAATTTTAGAAACTGGGTTTCGGTTTTTGGTGCCAGGCAAATTATCCGGTATCGGAAGTTTCCAGCGGTTTAGGCGGTTTCGGTGCCAGGTTTCGGCAGGTTTCGGCGGTTTCGGTGCCAGGCAAACTATGCAGGTCATTCGGTAAATGCCTTGTAAACACATAAAATCAATAGGTTGAATGGTTTTAATTATCAGGCAGGCTCGGGCCGCGGTGCCACAATGGCCAGAACAGTAAGACGGGTCAGTGCACGGACGCCATGGGGAACATTTGGTGGGCATGCAAAGATGGTTCCCGCAGATCCTCTCTTCACCTCCTCCCCGAGGGTAAACTCACCCTCCCCATCCAGGACCTGAATCATCACCCCTGAAGGAGCTGCATGAGGCGGGATCTCCTGCCCTGCATCCATGCATAACAGAGCCAAACGCAGATGTTCGGATTCATGAAGGATCTGCTTCACAGGATGGGGTTTTAAAACTTATTTAATCTATTTAAATCAATAGTTTGTATAATATTGCATGAGTTTTTACTTGAAGTTAGTAATGTGAAAAAAACAGACTGCAATGGAGGCAGAAACCATTGCATCCGACCCCATTGTTTCTCTGTATTCGTTGCAATTAAGGTATAACCAGAGAAGAAAGATGCCGGATCCAAATTTGAATCAAACCTCTCAGGCCTCAGCCTTTAGTACTTCGTTAACCTCATCCACGATCAGCTGGGGATCTATATTGTGCATGGCCGAACCGAACGTGATGCTCTCTACGTTGATCCCGGGACAGGTAAAACAGCCGTTTCCGAAATGTTTCTCGATCACAGCCTTGGCCTCGGGGCAGATCTTGATCACGTCACCGATCAACGTCTCTTTGGTTACTTCTTTCATGATGTTATCTCCTATCTATTAATGACAGCGAAAAACGACCCAAAACTCAAATGTTCTATTCTTTATACTATATATACCATTTCAGAAAAGACCGCACCGTGATCTGTATCACATAATAATTAAAAACCAGGTACCTTCTAGCCCGAATTTTCACGACGTGAACACAAATAAGACTTCTTGTAGATATGTGTCCATGGGAAGCAGAGTAATGATCCGGATACAGGAAAAGATTAAAATTCCACCCCATTTTCCACCTCCTTCCGGTTTTCGAAATTCGATGATTACGATTGCAAAACCATTTACCCTGGGCTATAAACTTACCATCAACAAATCACACCGACATTTCTAACAGACCGTGATCTATGTCACGGAAGAGATTGTTTCTTGAATGTAAAATAACGATAAATGATCAACAGCCGGCTTTCAGCGAAAGGTGAGAGTCAGACTATACTGCACGAAACGGATGGTTGAGATATGTTGGTTGAAAAACTATGAAAGGGGAGGAATGAGATATGGATAGATTCATCAAACAGTTTATTTTCATGGGAATCGTTTATCTCATGATTGCAAGTGCCATGGGCTTTGCAATGATGATCAACCCGGGAGGATTGGATCTCCGCTTTGCCCATGTGCATCTGAACCTTCTCGGATGGATGTCCATGCTGATTTTCGGTGTGGGCTACCACATTCTTCCGCGCTTTGCCGGAAAGGTCCTTTACAGTAATCGACTGGGAGAGATTCAGTTCTGGCTGGCCAATATCGGTCTCATTGGATTGGCATTAATTTCCATATCCGGTCAGGTCACTCCAGGAGATACCTTTTTTCCGCTCTATGTTCTGTCGGCCATTCTGGAAGTTGTTGCCATCTTTATCTTCGGTTACAATATTATTAAGACAATCTTT
>CAJICE010000071.1_pt1 | contig 62407 bp, 63 predicted proteins | sample 9199531 | NCBI WGS metagenome assembly CAJICE01 (sample SAMEA7708327, study PRJEB35096) | sediment metagenome | biome: marine neritic benthic zone biome [ENVO:01000025]; feature: sediment [ENVO:00002007]; material: shallow marine sediment [ENVO:03000034] sea grass bed [ENVO_01000059] ... | reverse complement strand
GTAACGGGAGATACTGCTTTCTCGATCCCTACTTGGGCGGGATGATCACCGTGGCCGAATCCGCAAGGAATCTGGCCTGCTCAGGGGCCAGGCCCATGGCTTTGACCGACTGCCTCAACTTCGGCAATCCGGAAAAACCGGAGATCATGTGGCAATTTGTGAAGGCCATTGAGGGGATGACTGCCGCGTGCAGGACACTGAACACACCGGTGGTCAGCGGAAATGTAAGTTTCTACAACGAGACCAAAGGGGAAGCGGTCTGGCCGACCCCGACCGTGGGTATGGTGGGCGTGATGCAGGATGTTGAACGGCACACCACTCAATGGTTTAAAGAAGAGGGGGATGTCATCTTTCTGGTCGGTGAGACCCTGGAAGAGATCGGCGGGTCCGAGTATCTGGAGATTATTCACGGCCAGGTCAGGGGGGCGCCTCCCATGATGGACCTGGAGAAAGAGAAGAAGCTCCAGGAAGCCGTATTGGACGCAATTGAACAGGGCCTGCTTGCCTCCGCACACGATTGTTCAGAAGGTGGACTCGCTGTGGCCCTGGCCGAATCCTGTATCACCGGCAACGGTCACCCCATGGGTGCCAGTGTCACACTCGATGGGGCCATGCGCGCCGATGCCCTTGTTTTCGGTGAAACCCAGTCTCGCATTGTGATCAGCCTCAAGGAGAAAGATCTTGAGACCTTCAAGGTGATAGTCAACAGAATAGGAGTCCCGATCACGTTCCTCGGCATGGTGGGAGGAGACCGCCTTGAAATCGATTTTCCGGGAGGCCGTATCGACTGCGGAGTGGAGGACCTCGTGAATATCCACAAACAGGCCATCCGGGCCCATATGGAGATCGGAACAGCATGAGGCCGGACAAGTTTCAGGAAGAGTGCGGTGTCTTCGGCATATTCAACCATCCCGAGGCATCCAACATGACCTATTTAGGGCTCCACGGCCTGCAGCACCGCGGGCAGGAAGGGGCGGGGATCGTCTCTTCTGACGGGCATGAACTCCATATCGAAAGAGAAATGGGTCTGGTGAGTGAAATCTTTACCCGGGAGCGGATTGCACGACTTCCCGGAAGAATTGCCATGGGACACAACCGTTATTCTACCACCGGTGCCAGCAAATTAAAGAATGTTCAGCCCCTTCTAGTCAATTATTCTCTGGGCCAGATGAGTGTGGCCCATAACGGTAACCTGGTAAACGCCAGCTTTCTCAAAGACCAGCTTGAAGCCTACGGCTCCATTTTTCATACCACCAACGATACGGAAGTCGTGGTGCACCTGATCGCCGGCTCCCGCTATCCAAAATTCTCGGAACGGATAGTGGATGCACTGGGACAGGTGCGGGGCGCCTATTCCATGCTCTTCATGAGCGAAGATGAGTTGATCGCCGTCCGGGATCCCAGGGGCATTCGGCCATTGGTCCTCGGGGCCGTAGACGATGCCTATGCCGTGGCCTCTGAAACCTCAGCCTTTGATCTGATTGAAGCCCGGTACATGCGGGAGGTCGAGCCGGGCGAGATGCTGATCATCAACAAGGACGGGATCCATTCCCATTTTCCTTTTCCGCCCCAGAAGAGAAAAGCCTGTATCTTTGAGTATATCTATTTCGCGCGTCCCGACAGCATCGTCTTCGGCAATACCGTGAACGATGTGCGAAAGGAATTCGGGCGGGTGCTGGCACGAAAACATCCCTGTGATGCGGACGTTGTGGTTCCCGTACCGGATTCGGGTATGCCCCCATCCCTGGGGTATGCCGAAGAGTCGGGGATCCCCTTTGAACTCGCCCTGATCCGGAACCATTATGTGGGCAGGACCTTTATTGAGCCCGAACACTCGATCCGGCACTTCGGAGTGAAGCTCAAACTGAACCCGATCAAGAGCGCCCTTCAAGGGAAACGGGTGATACTCGTGGACGACTCCATCGTGCGGGGGACCACCAGCCGGAAGATCGTCAAAATGGTCAGGGAGGCCGGCGCCAAAGAGGTGCATATGCGCATCAGTTCCCCTCCCACCACACACCCATGTTTCTACGGTATCGATACTCCCACCCGTAACGAACTGATCGCCTCCTCCCACAACATCGATGAGATCTGTAAATATATTACCGCCGATTCCCTCCGTTATCTCACCATTGATGAGCTGCAGGACGCCGTTCCGAATCAGGAACAGGGATTCTGCATGGCCTGCTTCACCGGCGATTATGCGGTCCGGTTTGCCATCGCGAAAAAGGACCAACTCCAGCTCTTTGAGTGATTATAGATTCTCTTCTAACATCCTTGACAAATACTCAGAGTGGTGGTTTATAGATAAGAGGAGGAGCGACAGGGCCACTTCTTGTTTTATCAATACTCATTTGTCGTGGACGATTCCATTTACACGGTGCAGAAAATCAGCTTTTCGGTATAACAGCCCTTTAAATTGCGAAAAATGGCTGGCCGAGACAGAAGAGGAAAGGAAATAGACATGATGAAGAATATTCTCGCATCAATCGACCTTTCCGAGATAACAGGTGATGTCATTGAGAAGGCAGCCTCTCTGGCCCGAACGTATGAGAGCAAGCTCTGGTTGATCCATGTTGTTGCACCAGACTCTTTTGTTGTGCCCCATGGTGAGGATCCCCTGCCTGTGCGTCAGAGAGTTGCAGAAAAGATTCACGAGGAACATCGACAATTACAAGAGAAGGCCCGTGAACTTCGGAGCAACGGTGTGAACGTCACGTCCCTGCTGGTCCAGGGGGCTACCGTCCAGGTTATACTCAGAGAAGCAGCGAAAGTGGATGCAGACCTGATTGTGCTCGGATCACACCGGGACAGTCCTTTGTACCGCTATTTACTGGGGAGTGTAACCGAGGGCGTTCTGGAAGGGATAAAGTGCCCGCTTCTTATTGTTCCGTCCCGGAAAAGTCGATATAGAGCGGCTTGATCTGTCCGGATCATATATCCGTTGAAAGGTCGAGCTTTTCGTAGATCAGACTTTTCTACGCGATCGATACGCGCCGGGATCCCCGGACATCAGCAACCCAATAAGACACCTCCTTGCGATTGGTTATTCCTCTTCATTAACAAGTACTTTCATCTTTGTCGGTAAGACGGACGTTCAATATCCCCTCGATCATCCAATTGTGTGTTAGAATATTAATGTGAGCTGAAAATTGCTTTTTTTCCCGAATTTCTGATGAAATAAGGGGGAGATCTTAATGGTCTCTGGCCGGAGCACAGGTCAGATGGAACCGGAAACGTTTCAATGAATTGTGAGAGGTCGCTTGTCATTTCATTATGGAGGAGCTTAGCATGAGTGGTCAACGTCTGTTACTTTTTTCGGTCATATCTATGATCACCGTCTTCACGCTCACATCCTGTGCGGATGTGACGGTTCGCCATCCTGTGAGTGCAAAACCCGCTTATGGCCCCCCGCCCCATGCCCCGGCTCACGGCTACCGCCACAAGCACCATAACAACGGGCCGGAACTTGTATACGACTCCGGCCTGGGGGTCTATGTGGTCGCAGATCTCCATGACTATTTCTATTTTGAGAACTACTATTACCGTCTCCTGGATGACCATTGGGAGGTCAGTCTCCACGTCCGGGGACCCTGGAAACCGGCAGCCATGACAGCCCTGCCTCCTGGTCTACAGAAGAAGACGAAATGCAAAGGCCAATGCAAAAAACATTCGTATAAGAAGCACGGTTCGAAGAAAAAGTTCAAATGAGGATCTATTAAAATAAGGATTCGAAAAAAAAGGGACACTTCCCATTATTATGTAAATTGGGGAGCGTCCCTTTTTTTATTCCGCGAAGAAGGGACTCGACCAAGCCATCCCGCCGTCTGACAGAATCACCCGTACGTAGAGATACTCACCGGGACTCAGGTCCCTGACCTTCCGGCGGAGATGAATTTCCCGCTCTTCCCGGCCTGGGATGGACTCGATGATCTTGCCGCTGCGGATGATATCAATCTTTTTGATCGGAGAGGGGGAGACCGTAAAGAGTATGAGTTCCTCTTCCCTGGATAAGCCGGTCAGGATCGACCCCATTCTCCGGCCCGCAAGAGAGAGGCGCAGAATAATCCGAGGGCCGCTTGTGGCATAGACCCGTCGTGCGCGCAGTGCTTCTGCTACAGCCGCGCGTGTCAAATTTTCGCTGAGAATTGCAGCCAGGCCTCCGGTCCTTGACCCCATCTGTGAAAATCCGGGATGTCCGGCGTGTCCGTCACCGCTCCCCACAAACCCATACCTGTAGCCGCGATCCAGTGCATCCCGGACAAAGTTACCGGGTATTGCTCCGCCCACTGTGAGAGGTGAGTCAGCCGCTTCACTGCTTCCGTGAATTGAGACGATCTCGGTAACGGTCTCAAGCTGTGGGTCCGGAGGGATCTTCCAGTTTGTGGCGACCGGGGCACCGGCAGAGTGATGGGCGATGGTCATCGCATCACGGCCTTGCAAGGCGTCCCATAACTTCCGGGGTTCATTGTAACGGGGATCTATCGAGCTGAAGACCTCCCCATGATCGCCGAAATAGAGGACGTGGCGATGGCCGTGGATCCAGTTCGTCCACTCGAAGCCGAGCAATGTTACAAAACGATCAGGTTCATGAAAACGGGCAGTCTGGGCTTGAATCTCATCCCATAAGAAAGGATGCTGGTCCAGGAAGAGCATCCCCCAGTGATCGTGATCCGTAATCGCGGCCACATCCAGTGCGGACACATCGCGGGCATAGGCGTAGATGTCCTCGGGAGTGCCTGTCCCGTCAGAGAAGTTGGAATGAATCTGAAGATCACCCCATAGAATCCTCATCCCCTCAGCCGAGACCAGAAGGGGATTGCTCTCAGACGTCAACATGCCGGGGCCCCTGGCGCGGAGTCGATAGATCCCCTCGTGCTCAACCTTGACTTCGACGCTCTTTCTCCCTCGATCCTCAGGGATAAGGCGGATCGTCTGCGGGGCTTCAAGACCGCGGGGAAGATCTTCCAGTACCACGTTTCCGTCCACGGGGACTCCCGCGTTGCCTGCGGCATCCAGCACGGCAACGGTGAGACGGACACTCTCTCCTTTCCTGGCTGTACTCGGAAGGGTGAGCACGACTCTCGCAGGCCGGCCGGGCTTCACATCCACGGTGGGTGAATTAATCAGAGTTTTGCGGATGCCGTCTCCGTCACCGTCGACAGAGATCCAGAAGCGTGATCCCTGTTCCGCATAAGAGTCTGCAAGGGCTCCGCCGGGCCCAGCTCCGTAAGTGATCCGGACCTGTTCGCCGGCCTTGATCTCTCTCCCGGATATTTTTATGACAAGAAGTCCCTGACCCAGGGTCTGCGGCCTGAGTTCCACTCCCCGGGCATCCGTGGTGACCGTAGTGTAACCGGGGTATTCCGGTGAGCTCACCTGAGGTGTGCTCCAACCCCAGAAGGGTGAAACCTGGAGGTAGATCGCCCCAACCTCAGAGATGCCGTAAGGCCCCGCCTCGTAGACGATGACCCACCGGCCTCTTGTACCTGCTGTGGCAGGTAGGGTGCTCGCCGGTTCCGGTTCCAGCCATGCCTTGCCACCCCCATCAGATGGATCTCTCCGTGCTGCCAGATCCTCCCGCATTGCATCAGCGGAATCCCAGACCGCATTTGGTGACGAAGAGTCTTGTACAGTCTTCCGGTGTTTCTCACTCCCGTCGACGGACCGTTCCCTTTCACAAGCAGCGAATCCGGCCGCAGCGAACAAAAGTATAAGAATGAAGAATCTCTGCACGACATTGCCTCTAAAGACAGGGTATCGAAGCACACCGACCCCCAGAACCTTTCTTTTAAGATGTAACCTATTATTGATCCAAAATCAAGTTCATGGAAACAGATTTATATCAAAATATCTACGGCCTTCATTAATCTGCCGTTTATCTTCCCATCTCTGATTTAAGTGTCTGCTCTATTCTGTTATCAGGCATTATTCTTCATCTACAGTCACTCTTTAGGTCCCTCACACTTAAACGATATAATGTTGTCTGACACGTTTCTAATCCTTCTCAGCGGCCCCGATCCAGTTGTGGTTTTCATGATATTAGACTAAAGTCTATTCACATATGGTTTGCTGCTGAGAGCAGTAATTTAATGTTTTATAAATGGGAATAAGGTTGAGAATGAGAGTTGGTTTCTTTTACGTTGTTTTCACAATCATTTTCTTTGTGGCGATGACTCCTGAGGCATACACTTATGAAAAAGCCTTTGATAAAACCCCTGTCGGAGTGATCGAAGTCAAAAAACTCCCTCCGTCCCATACCCTTGTGGCCAGCTCGGATGGAGATTACTTTGACCGGTCTGATGAGCTTTTTATGAGGCTCTTCAAATATATTGATCGGAACAAGATCGAAATGACCATTCCGGTGCAGGCCGATGTGGCGGAGACCCGTATGCGTTTCTTCGTTGGAGCCAAGGACCTTGAAAAATTGATCCAAAACGAGATGGATGTGCGGTCCATGGAGCTTCCGGAGAGGACCGTCGCCAGAATCGGAGCCAGAGGGGCTTACTCGGAAAAGAATTTTCACAAGGCCAGATCCCATCTGGAAAAATGGATACAGGACCGCCCTGAATACGAACCCGCAGGCGAGGCCTATGCCGTCTACTGGAACGGTCCCTTTGTTTTATGGTTTTTGAAACGGTTCGAAGTGCATATACCGATCCGCAGTAAATAAGGGCTTACGAAAATAGGGAGAAAATCAAGGTCAGAGAAGCTGTTGAAACAGTATGGTCTTTTCATTAACCCCTCTGCCCTATTTGAGCCACAAGGAGGATTATATGGAGCTTAAGGAATATTTTAAAAACACAAAAGGTGTAGGGGTGCTCTCCACGGCAGATGGAGAAGGAAGGGTGGACACAGCCATATACAGCCGGCCTTATGTCTTTGAAGACGGGACCATGGCCTTTATCATGCGTCATCGTCTGACGCATCATAATCTTCAGTCCAACTCACATGCGGCCTATCTCTTCATGGAACAGGGGCCCGGGTACAAGGGGAAGAGACTTTTCCTGACAAAGCTTGAAGAAGAAAAAGAGACCGAACGGCTTCAGAAGCTGCACCGCAGATGCAGGTCTCCCGAGGAAGAGGCCGAAAAAGGCCCCAAATTCCTGGTGATCTTCAAGGTGGATAAGGAACTCCCCCTGATCGGAGCAGGCGAAACCGCGGCCTGAGTGAGACATTATGGCAGAGCATCCCATTCGTCCCGGTCCGGGCCAGGAGTCTGTTTGGGATTATCCCCGGCCCCCTCGTCTCGAGAATTTTGCCGGTCATATTCAGGTTCACTTTAATGGAGAAGTGATCGCGGACACACAGCAGGCCCGGCGAATCCTCGAAACCAGCCATCCACCGGTCTATTACATTCCGCCAGCGGATATTCAGTTGAAATTTCTGGTCACGTGCCCGGGGAGTTCCTTTTGTGAATGGAAAGGGCAGGCCCGCTATTACACGGTGATCGTGGAAAACAGAAAAGCCGAGAAGGCGGCCTGGTATTACCCCGATCCTACCGGTACTTTTTCCCAGATACGATACTATGTGGCTTTTTATCCGGCCCTCATGGATGCCTGCTACATTGACGATGAAAAGGTGGTCCCTCAACCCGGCGGCTTTTACGGCGGCTGGATCACCTCAAAGATTGCAGGCCCCTTCAAAGGAGAGCCGGGTACCATGGACTGGTGACCCCCGTGGGCTGTTAAGTGCCTGACGGGGCTGCCCTCCGTCTAGCCCGAATATTGCATGAGTAAATCTATTACGAGGCCGGATAAGCAGCCACATGCGGCGTTACAGAAAATTTCCTGGCTTCGAAATATTTCAATATGTCTTCAGCCAGAAAATATTCTGTGCCTTGCCTGTGGCTCTTCTACGGCCTCTCATGACGATCACTCATGCAATATCCGGGCTAGGGTCTTCATGTTCGTCAAAAAAAGAGGGAAACGGACACATTTCCCTCCTCTTTATATTTTTCTGCTCTCTTAACGCGTGATCAGACGGTTAACCCCCTGCAACCCCTCCAGCCAGACGGTCGTTTTCATCGGAAATCTCCGACGCGGGAACGGATACCCCTCCAACAGCCCCTTCACTGAAATGCGTAGCGTCAACAGGACACGCTTTTCCAATGATTTCCAGTTTCCAGTCGATGGTCTTGATGATCTCTCTCAGTTGGTCAGCATGGGATCCTACGTGCATCTTGTCTTCTCCCTGAAAATCTTCGATCTGCTCAATAAACTTTCCAATCCTTGACTTTATAACACCCAGTTCATTATAAAGGGTATTGCAATACTCTTTCATATTTAAATTCTTTATAGCAGTCATTTTGAATCTCCTCTTATGATGGCCTTCCATCCCTTTCGTGGGGTCGGTTAACAGATCCATCGTATTTATTGTTAACGGCGTTGACCTGCCCTTTCTCGGGCAGTAACTCGAGCCGGATTTGAGCTCATTTTATAACCATACTAAAACACTCTTGTTTAAGTTTGTCAACTGTCCGTTGTTTCTCCGCTGATCCTGCTGGGAGATGCGTGAAATTCTGATATTCCCTCTTCATGGTTTCGCTGGCCTCTCCAGGAACAGGAACTTGAAAATTGCTGTAAAAAAGAGCACTCACCAATCAGTTAAAAAAAATCTGAAAATAATCATCTCTCATTTGACAATTCCTGGATTCTCATATATATTTTCTGCAAATAGGAACTATTACGAATTACAATAATGGCCATCAAGCCCGAAAATATTAAAAACTTTATCATCGCAGCACTGAAGGAGAAGGGGTTTAAACTGACTCCTCAGCGTCTGCAAATTATTGATATTATGGCTCACGACAGGAGTCATCCGAGTGCCATGACCGTATACAAAAAAGCCAGAAAAAAGGTTCCCAGTATAAGCATCTCCACGGTTTACTTAACTCTCGCCCTTCTGAAAAAGTACGGATTGATCAAGGAGCTGGAATTTAACGAAATGGATAACCGCTATGATGGGAACACCACCAAACATGTCAACCTCATTTGTGCAGACTGCGGAATCATAGATGATTTTGAGGCAGAACTTCCGGTTTCGACCAACATCATACAGAAACGGACTGGCTTCCGGGCTTTCGATACGAGAATGGAATACTACGGTTACTGCAGGAAGTGCAGCGTGAAGAATCGATAACATAAATGCTTCTCTGCCTGCAAAGCGGGTGATTTCATGAACCCCCGGGATTCGTTTTCTTTGGGCGAGCACCGTTAGATGTTAATCTTAGAAAATTATTCTTGCTCAAAACTTCTAACGGGGCGAACAAAGAAGATGAACAAAAACATGTTAACGTGAATCGGTGAAATCTTATTAAGTCCGCAATCTTTGGATGCGGTTTAAAATCTGAAACAACTCCATTTTATGGTCCAGAGCAGGGGAGGAATATAATAATTCGTGAAATGGGAACCAAAATGAAAGGAGGGGGAAAAAGGTGGTTGCTGTGACGCATCAGGTAAAATGGAACACATGGAATGTTATCAGAATCAAGGAGGTGATTCAATGAGGAGGATAATTGCTTATGCCATGGTATTGTTCGCCGCCGTCTGGATCGCACCGCTTCTGGCCGCAGATGCCCCACTGGGCCTCCCGCCTGTGCCGGTTCCCGCGGACAATCCTCAGACTCCGGAAAAAATAGCTCTGGGTAAGCGTCTTTACGAGGATACACGCTTCAGTGGTGACGGGACCGTGAGCTGTGCCACCTGCCATGACCCGGCCAAGGCTTTTGGCGACGGCCTCGCAACGGCCGAGGGAATCAGGAAACAGAAGGGGGCGAGGAACTCGCCCACGGTCATCAATGCCGCCTATTACGACACCCAGTTCTGGGACGGCCGGAGGCCAAGCCTGGAGGAACAGGCCAGGGACCCCTTCCTGAATCCTATCGAACACGGACTGGAAAGCCATGAGCCGATCCTTGAGACCATACGGAAGGATGCCGCTTATCCGGCTGAGTTCAAAAAGGTTTTCGGTATAGAGGCCAAGGATGTCACCATCGACCATGTGGTCAAGGCGATTGCCGCTTTCGAGCGCACGGTGATTGCCGGGGATTCGCCCTTTGACCGCTACCTTTACGGCGGTGATGAGAACGCCATTTCCAAGGCAGCCAAACGGGGACTGGAACTCTACCGTACCAAGGGCCGCTGCCAGGACTGCCATGCCATCGGACAGACCGAAGCTCTCTTCACCGACAACAAATTCCATAATCTGGGGGTCGGCTTTGACAAGATTGAGGCCAGCTTCATGAAAATCGCCGGCTCCTTTCGCAAGGCAAAACAGGCGGGGCAGGAGATAGATGAAACGGTCCTGACCGACCAGCAGGCTTCGGAACTGGGGCGCTTTGCCGTGACCCTGAGCCCGTCGGACATCGGCCGATTCAAGACCTCGACCCTGCGCAACGTGGCGGTCACCGGACCGTACATGCATGACGGCAGCCTTCAAACCCTGGAAGAGGTCATGGAGCTCTACAACAAGGGAGGAGAGGATAATCCCCTTCTGGACAGCGGTATTCGGCCCCTCAATCTCACGGACCAGGAAAAGGCTGACATCGTGGAGTTCATGAAATCTTTAACGAGTCCGCAGTTCAAGAAGGCTGCGGCACCCAAATAAAAGGAGTGAGATATGAACCAAGGAATCAATCGACGGACCTTCCTCAAACAGACGGGGGCATTGGCGGCTGCCTCGGCTCTTCCTGTGGGCTTGGTAAGAGTCGCCTGGGGGGCCCAGCCCCAGGAAAGCTTTACCTTCGCCTATATCTCCGATGCCCATCTGACCCAGATCAAAGGGACGCAATTCGTCAGGAACTTCGACAAGGGGCTGGAGAGGGCCATACTCGATGTGAACTTCATGGATCCCCAGCCCGATTTTGTGGTCTTTGGCGGTGACCTCGCTCAGCTCGGCAAAAAAGAGGAGATCGACCACGGCCTGGAGATGATGAAGGGTCTGACTGTACCCGTGAAGTGGGTGATCGGGGAGCACGACTATTACCTCGATCTGGGGAAATACTGGGAGGAGAAGGTCAGCCCCCTCCATTACAGCTTCGACCACAAGGGGGTCCACTTTGTTGTGCTTAACAGCATCCTCACCGACGACGACTGGACGCATAAAAAATGGTCCACCGCGGAAGAGCGGATGGGGCAGATGGCCCGCCTTGACAATCCCCAGGGCTCACCCTTCATGGTCAAGGAAGCCCAGCGGAACTGGCTGAAGGATGACCTGGCAAAAATAAAGAAGAACCATCCCATCGTTGTATTCTCTCACTCACCGCTCTACAAGGTCTTCAAGCCCTGGAACTTCTGGACCGATGACGCCGAACAGGTGCAGGCCGTACTGAAACCGTACAAAAACATCAGGGTGTTCCACGGCCACGTCCATCAGGTCCTCTACAACCAGATCGGCAACATCTCCTTCAGCGCCTTCATGTCCACGGCCTGGCCCTGGCCCTATCCGGTGAGCTATACCCAGACTGCCAACCAGGTACCCGAGATGACCGTCTTCATGAACCGGGCCGACCCCTTCAAGGAACGGGATGCAACGGGCTGGGGGAAAATCGATTTTGCTGATGGAAAGAGCGCGGCCGTCCATCATGAGCTCTGGGAAAACTCGCCTCGCACCATTAAAATCGACCCCGCCATGAAACACCCGGCGGACAGCAAATATCAGGACATAAAGGATCGCATTCCTGCGCAGACACACTATTGATTCATTATAAACAAGGAGGAGTACCATGAGCAAATTATTGTGCAGCGTGATGTTGTTGGCTTTCCTGGCAGTCTGTCTGCCTCTTTCTTCGGTCCAGGCCGATGAATTTACCGAAGCGGACTTGAAGAAGTGGACCGAAGCCTTTATGACGGTCGTGAAGCAAGGAGATAAGCTCTTCCACAGTGCACTGGGAACGAACAGCGTCTCCTGTGACATGTGCCACCCGAATGCAACGAATTCCCACCCCGAGACCTATCCGAAATTTCAGAAACAGCTCGGCAAGGTCGCAACATTGAGGGATATGATCAACTGGTGTATCCAGAATCCCGGGGAGGGAGAACCTATGGCGCTGGACGACCCCAAGATGATCGCCCTCGAAGCCTACATCACCTGGGAACGGCGGGGCGTCAAGCTTGCGCCGGGCAAGCACTGATACGCAAGCATAAAGGGTCAGCCCCTTAAAGGTTTTTGATCAATCTTAAGGGTCTGACCCTTTAGCGTGTGCAGGGACAACAGGGAAGCGTTCCTTATTTTTATCCTTTGGGATTCTAACCCAACTTTCATGGATTCTACACTGCCCGCTGGTCACTGTTTTTCCTCTTGTTTTTCTTTCTCATTTTTGTTTTAATCATTCCAGATAGATTTTCAGCTATCAATCTCAGCTTCAAATTTATTGTAATTATTAACGGTTTTACACAATAGTTCTTTTCTGTTCAACACTGACGAAACACCCATCAGGAAAGGAAATGCATATGAGACGAATATCCATAATGATCACATTCATGGTGTTTTCAATGGTCTTCCTGGCCTGTGCTCACACGGCCCAGAAGGAGCCCACCATTGAACTCAAGACCTTCAACGAAAAATCAAGCTATGTGGGCGGCATGGATATCGGAAGTTCTCTGAAGACCCGGGAACAGGATGTCGTACTTCCAGTATTGATAAGAGGCATTGAAGATGCTTTCCAGGGAAAGGAGCCCCTTATCACAAAGGAAGAGGCGGCACAAATCAAGAACGAGTATGCCAGGAAAGTGAGAGAAGAGAACGCTGCAAAGGCGCTGGTACAAGCGGAGAAGAATATGGGTGAAGGAAAAGCCTTTCTCGCTGAGAATGCGAAAAAGCCGGAAGTCATGACCACGAAGAGCGGTTTACAGTACATGGTACTCAACCAGGGGAACGGTCCCAAGCCCGGCAAGGACGATCAGGTCAAGGTTCACTATGTGGGTAATCTTATAGACGGCACGGAATTTGACAGCTCCTACAAGCGGAACGCCCCTGCCGCATTCAACCTGAACAGGGTGATTAAAGGTTGGGGCGAAGGGCTCCAGCTCATGCCTGTGGGAAGCAAGTACCGCTTCTTCATACCCCCTGACCTTGCCTATGGAGAACGGAGCGCAGGTCCGAAGATCGGTCCTAACTCGACACTTATCTTCGAAGTCGAACTTCTAGAGATCGTTAAATAGCCCCGTTAGGGAAAAATGGGGGCACCGGTTTTGTTGAAAGCTCTTGTCCCCGTCATTTCGAGCGTAGCGATGCAATCTCAGTCCTATACAAGAATAAAGACTTAGAGATTGCTTTGTCGCAAAAAACGCTCCTCGTCTACGGTTTCTTTTCGCCGCCGCACATCTCTTTGGCCATCCGCTGCATCACGGCTGAACAATCCGGGAAATCACTCTGGCCGGAACAGCACTTGCTCATACATTGAGACATCTCCTCAGGCATCTTCTTAAAGCCTTCAGGGCCACAGTTGAAATCAGTGCATCGGGCCTTGTGTTCTTTGACTTTCTTTTTTCCTGTGCTCATTTTGAATCTCCTCTAAAAAACAGGGACTCGTGGGCCTATTATTCCCACTCCTCGCTTATGGTTTTCTTTCTCTCCTCGTATTCCTCGCGGCCGATTTCACCAAGGGCATACCGTCTCTCAAGGATCTCTTTTGATGACTCACGGCCTTGAACGGAGGGCCGCCGTGCGCGGCCAAACCCGCACCCGCAAGGCATGGAGCTCCCTCGGCCCCCAATCATCATAAGAAAGCAGAGCATGATCATCACCACCGGAAAGATCCACCAGAAGGAAAAACAGGTAAACTCTGTACCAACCATCTGTATCACCTCCTTTTATACCTATAGACGGGATTCAGGAGGAAAAGGATACAGGGCTAGTTCGATTCTTTGTATTTGTCAAAGGCGGTCTTGACGTCGCAGGCGAGGACGTTCCTTTCATTGCGGTAGAAAGTGCAGTTCTCCTGCAGCAGCTTTTTCAGGCGGGCCCTTGCGCGGTGCAGCCGGATCTTTACAGTCTCCAGGGAAACATCAAGGATCTCGGCGATCTCCTTGTTGGAAAAATCCTCAAGTTCGCTGAGCAGGATGACCATCTTGTAATCCGCAGGGAGCTTCTCGATGAAACTCTGGACGCAACGGCTCATCTCCTTGCTGATCATCTCCTGATCAACAGATGTCTGCCTCTGGCCGGTCCGAATGCTGATCTTCCCGGCACCGGAGATCTCCTCCACCGGCACTATCCCAGAGAGATGACGAAATGCCGGGGATCTCAGTTTGTCCAGGGCCGTGTTGGTGGCAATTCGGTATATCCAGGTGGAGAGTTTTGATCTTCCCTCAAATCCCTTCAGCCCGCGGTTCACCTTCTCGAAGACTTCCTGTGCTATGTCCTCGGCCTCCTCTGGAGCAATCAACTGGGACAGATAGCGAAGTATCTTGGGGCGAAACTCCCCGTAAAGTTCCTGGAAATCCATTTCCCCACTCATGGGCCCTCTCTATGGACAAAAAATTCCTGGTATCCAAGACTATTCCACCTTCATGCCATTTGCAAGGAACAAAAGGGACAGATGATATAAAAAGGCCGACCCCACACTGTTGATAGGTTATATTTAACCTTGAGCACGCAGTCATCCATGGGGCATGCAGAACATTATTTGCCTGGCACCAAACGCTGCCTGGCACCAAACGCTGCCCAAGGAAGATAATTTACCTGGTACCGAACGCTGCCTCAAGGAAGATAATTTGCCTGGCACCGAACGCTGCCTTCTAACTACCTGTATTTATTGTCTCTTCAGACCAGGGCGTCTGTACTTGTCACTCATTACATTTCCGGAATGAAAAATTCATAGGTACCATGAATATTATGAATTTGACTTGAAAAGCAGAAAATGAGATATATTCGCATATTCAATATTTATAATACATCGCCTTGATTCAGTTTTTATTAGTGATTAGGAGAGCAGATATAATGGAGAACATCCGTAACGACGGCAACACAGTGGTCGAACAGAAACAAATAGATGAGTCCCTGGCCATTAAGTCCAGATTTATTATCCCGGAAGAAGTAGAGGTGCTACTTCCCGGACTTTCATTAACGGCTGTTATTTCAGCCATGGCCCTGCATACAGGAGCACAACTACATTATGTCACACCCCTCATCGCCGCAATGGCCATGGGCATGGTTCTCCGAAATGCCTTTATTCTCCCTGCTGCGTATAAACTGGGGATTTTTTTCTCCATGAGACAGGTTTTGAGATTTGCCGTGGCTTTACTGGGGGTGAGAATCACTTTTGAGCAGATCATGGGCCTGGGTTGGGAAGGGCTTATCATTGCCGTTGTTCCTTTGACCTTCACTCTTCTATTGACCATGTTCATCGGGAAAGTCATGAAGATGGATTCCTCGCAGACACTCCTGATTGCAACGGGCACATCGATCTGCGGTGCATCCGCCGTTCTCACGGCCGGTGCCATTACCAAATCCAAAGAGGACAGTATTATCGTTGCCATCAGTTCCATCACCATCTTCGGAACAATCTCCATGCTCTTGTATCCCGTGATTCATAAACTGGGCTTTTTTCACCTCACCGCGGAGCAGTATGGATTCTGGTCGGGCGCGTCCATTCATGAAGTGGCACAGGTGATTGCCGCGGCCTTCGGCGGAGGCGAAGTGAGCGGCGAGATCGGCACAATCGTAAAACTTACCCGGGTTGCGGCACTGGTGCCCGCAGCCTTTATCTTCTCCTATCTGATTGTAAAGGGTATTCTCAAGAAAGGCGGTGGAACAGAGACAGCCAAGGTGGCTTTTCCCTTTTTTCTTCTTGGATTTGTGGGTATGGTCGTTCTCAACTCCCTCGAGTTTTTCACTCCCAAAGCCGTTCGATGGATCGAACTTTTTGATATGTTCCTTCTTACCATGGCCATGGCCGGTATGGGACTGGAAACGGATTTCAGGCAATTGTTGAAGGTCGGTTACAAACCGTTTATCCTGAGTGTATTCTCAACAGGCATTATCGCAGTGATCAGCATGTTGATGATCAAAGTGCTGATCCAGTGAGCCCAGACTCATTTCACCTGATCATACGCATATCCTCTAACGGGGGCTGAAAGCTTCTCTTGACTCAATCCAAAATTCACACTAGACTTAAACATTGTTCCCTGTTCCCGATCAAGAGAGACATCGAGGAGGCTCCATGACCCTGCTCATCGTTTATGTTCTGATCGCTCTGTTTTTCTCCTTTCTCTGCTCTATTGCAGAAGCGGTGCTGCTGAGCATTAGCCCTTCTTTTATCGCCACCCTGGAAAAGAAAGGGAAGCCTGCAGGAAAACTCCTGCATCGACTCAAGCAAGACGTGGACCGCCCTCTGGCCGCGATCCTTAGTCTGAATACCATTGCCCATACCGTGGGCGCTGTGGGTGCTGGAGCTCAGTCCGCCGTAGTCTTCGGCAGTGCCTATATCGGCATCGCCTCAGCCATCCTGACCCTCCTGATCCTGGTCCTCTCGGAGATCATTCCCAAAACTCTGGGAGCCACCTATTGGCGCACTCTGGCACCTTTTGTGGGGCGTTTCGTCCGGGCTCTGGTCTGGGTGCTTTACCCCCTGGTACTCCTCTCAGAACAGCTGACCAAACTCTTCTCCGGTGAAGAGAGGCCGAAGGTCTTCAGACATGAAGAGTTCGCTGCTCTGGCCGACCTGGGAGCCCGTGAGGGAGCACTGGAGGTCAAAGAATCCCGCATTCTGAAAAACCTCTTACGATTTCGCTCCTTGAAGATACGGGACATCCTGACACCCCGGACCGTGGTCTTCGCTTTGCAGGAGGAAATGACAGTTGACGACTATCTGAAGAACCATCCTAAATCCCCTTTTTCCCGGATTCCTGTTTATGGCAAAGATCGTGACGACATTACCGGTTTTGTACTCAAAGATGAACTTGTCCTGGCCCATGCAAGAGACCGGCATGGGGCCCGGCTCAATGAATTCAAAAGACCGCTCGAAGCCCTCCCCGGTACGGTCTCTCTCTCCAATTTTCTGGAGTTCCTGCTGGATCAACGGATACATATCATCCTGGTGGTGGACGAATATGGTTGCATGGAAGGGATTGCCACTCTTGAAGACGCGGTGGAAACGCTTCTGGGTCTGGAGATTGTAGATGAAGCTGACAAAACCGTGGACATGCAGGCCTTGGCCCGGGCCCAATGGGAAAAGCGAGCCAATAAATTTCAACTCACCCCTGAAAAGACTCCGGAACAGCCCGAAGACGATGAACCCTCCAATCGATGAAACAAACTCTAACCCGTCTATCCCATGTTTTATTTAATAAGTCGATTCTCTATTCTAGCCATCCATTCAGTTCATCTCAATCGTAAAACAACATGCAAATCGTGCATAGCACTTTATTTCACTGTAGTGTATGGCATACAAAGACCAGGGAATCATCGTTTGCAGGGCCATAGATACCATCTGTTTTCTTTTTAGAAACCAGCACGTTAAACTCGCCTCTATTTATTTGGCACATCTCTTGCATTATTATATTTCATTCCGGTAAATGATATTTCATTGCCCGTTTCTGAGAAGCATCAATATGGAAGTTTTGGGGATAGGTTATTATGCGTTGTCCTTATCTGTTGGAGCCGGTTCTACAATCGTGCTTCGCAAATGAAAAGCCTTATACACCGACATCGATCCAGATGGAGGAGTATTGCGGCTACCAGTACTACATATGTCCCTTCTATCGATTATCAGCCCGGAAAAGAGCCTGGAAGCGGGTTGCATTGAGGACATCCCAGCCTCTAAAGGGTCAGACCCTTTAGGCTTCAACTGTTTACAGGCTGTTGAGTCGTGATTTCTGACAACTCTATTCTGTCCCGGATTTTCCTTTATCACAAGGCCTGGTCTGATCTGTAGTAGACATCATCCTCGGTCCCACTCTCACCATCCGGCCCGGCACCCCAAATAATGTACGTTCCATTCTCAACGTAGTATCCGTAAGGGTTGCCGTCGTATGGATCAAGGGGTTCTGGCTGATCTGTTCGAAATAACTTCCAGGCACTAGTGAGCACTGAGTTGTCCCCTGAAGGAAAGTGTCCTGTCTTCTCGCGAACCTCCTCCACGAGACGTGCCAGGTCGGCGATGTCCTTTTTGATCTGGGCTTCTGCGGCAGCTGAATCGGTAACGTGTGGAGTCATTTGTGAAGTATTCTGTGATTGAACCATGGCACTCGATTCCTGTATGGCCTTTTGAATACTGGGAAGCACGGCCTTCAAGGCAGTCAATGAGAGTGCGATGGGAATGATAAACAATGCACCAATCATACTGAATGCGCACAGCTTGCCCCTGGATAACGATTTTGGGCCCGAAATAAGTGACGGCTTCAATGCCGCAATACGGTCGCACAGGGGCGGGTGTGTCGCGAGCCATTTACCCAGGGTCATCAAGCCGGTATTGAGGTCACGCCGCTGGTTCACGAACGCGTTCAGGTTGACCAGTGGACCTTTATTGCCGCCGGCGGCGAGGATGGTGAGCCCCTGGAGAGCCCCGCTGGGATCCCCGCAGAGAGCCGCACCATAGCGATCACATGTGTACTCTCGAGCCTGGGAATAGGCACTTCCCAGAAAAGGGAAAAGTAGTCCCGGAAAAATGAACCAGAGCCATTGAAGATGACCGGCCTTGATATGCCCCAACTCGTGTCCGATGATCATGTCTCTGGCTGCCTTGTTCTCACCGCAAGCGTCGAGCAGGTCTGAGAAGAGCACAATCATCCTGGAGCGGAGAAATTTCGTTGCCAGCGCATTCAGCGCTCCCCCTGCCTGCATCACGTAGGCTTCGGGAACCTTTTTCATTCCAGCCGTTGCTGCGAGTTCCTGAATACGCAGATAAAGATCGGGAAATTGATCAGGTCCGAGCCGTACCGCGCTTCCCCGGATATACGTAATGAACGCCAGATGAGATATAAACAAGAAGAGACCGATAAACGCCGCGTAGACGATACCGATAATGGATACAAGAAGAAACATCCAGCAACCGATGGACATAAAGAGTATGATAATAAACAAAGGGATCTCTGTTGGCCATGGTTTGATGTGCAATCTTCTTCCGGACCTGTCTCCCATACGATTCATTTCCATAAACACCTCTTTTTCACCCAGGTCATTCTTCCCGGTCATCGCCAAAACGCCTGCGAAAACAAGCATGGCTGCTGCGAACAAGATCAACACCGTGAGTGCTGTGCCGGAGTCCTTCAAATAACCCTCTTTCCGCTCTCGAAAGCCCTGGATATGGGATTGAAATTCCGCATCGCCGAAATCTTGAATCGTCTCGGTTTCCGGATCAACGGTATAGATTCTTAATAGTCCCTCATCGGTCAGCACGATCTGTTTTCCAACCCAGGCCAGTGCAAGCGGGTCTGCACCATCCGGTAATGGTACTTTACGCTTCAGTTCATGGGTGCTGTCATAAACCACCAGATCCGCATTGCCTAACAGGGCGTCTGCAATGAGGACCCACCAATCTCCATTCGGACTTTGCGTAGAAGCGACCGGCTTGGTCCGTCCGATCAGTTTTAACGCGTTCTTCCCCGTGAGCAGTGTGTCTGCTTCATGAATCGAGGTCCCCTCCACCTGGAGTGCGACCAAACGATCATGACCGGAATCGGCCACTCGAAGCAGGCCATCCTGGCCCATCCAGAGATCAAGGGGAAAAAAGAAATCCGTACCTTCCAGCTCTAAAGGGTTGCCGCTGCCGTTTAAATCCTGGACAAACAATCGATGACTATCGTTGTCTGTGATGAAAAGCTGCCCCCTGGCTTCAACGGCATAGAATTTGTATAGTCCCTGGAAATCCTGTTTCTCGGGAGAAACAAGGGTACGGCAGTTCATGGTGTCCAGATTGCAGCGGTGAATGGATCCACTGTCCCGATCGCCGATCAAGACATCACCATCGCTCAAGGCCTGAATGTCTGCAGGAGTGCCTTTGATGCCCAGGTCCGATAACCGGACACGATCCAGAAACATCCCGCTGGATGTGAGCCGATACAAAGTCCGATCAAGACTAATACAAACGGTCTCTCCCACGGCCGAAATCCAGTCAGGTCCTTCCATGTCTTGCGCCCGATTGTCGGCCACAAGCCGAGAACCCAAAGCCCCCATCATGCCGATGATGAGCACCACTGCAATGAAGTTTTGAGTGGGGCCAGCCTTCATGTCTACCCTTTCTCAGGTACGCTCTTCTTTCTTACCCAACATATTCAGCTTCACCAAAAGCCAAGAGGGGATAAAAAATGAATGGCAGGAAGATAAGGCCTGCTGCGAATCCACCGCCTTTATCAAAATTCTGGGCAATCCCTGCGACCATGATGATAACGAAAACAATATTGATCAACGGAACCAGTAACAGCAACAGCCACCAACCCGGCTTTCCCGCTATTTTGAGCAGGACATACAGATTGTAGATGGGAATAAGGCTTGTCCACCCGGGTCGACCGGCTTTGCTGAAAATTTTCCACATGGAAACGACCAAAAGAATTATGATTGCGATTTGAACATAGATGATGACATTCATGCTCCCGTTTTCCATAACGACCTCCTTTTTATTGCAGGTTAAATTGCCTTCGGCTCATGACTCGTGAGAAACCGGTATGATCAAGAAAAGAAAACAATGAACGAGCAGGGGGTAGAACTCAGCTCGATTTTGCTCATATCATACCTTATGATTAGTATAATAGGACATCACGTTTTTGTCATTATTTAATTGTCAAAATATTTGTATATCCCAAAGGGTCAGACCCTTAGGGATATACACATGAAAAACAAGCAGTTAATGAAAGGGTCAGACCCTTAAGGATTAAGGGACGTTATAAGGTTAGACCCCAGGAAGATGCTGGGTTTCTTGTTGACGCTATCATGATAAGAACGATATAATACAAGCAAATACAAAAGCTTTTTTCTCTATATTGTTTGAACAATAAATCACTGTCCATGCCAGACCGATGGTTGTTGTCTATCCAGAACAGCTTTCATCAATAGGCGCAGTGGATTCCTTTTATTGAGCCAACCAAGAGCCTTCCAAAGACCGACCTTAAGAATCTGAGCCATACAGATTTACCCTGACGCTTACCCATAAAGAAGAATTAAAGCGTAAATTAGAGATAAAGTTAAAATATAGCTTATATATCTATAATTTAATGGAAAATAGTATTATTATTTAATATTTGTTGAATTTTAGGCTAATAACACAGTCTAAGCTCAAGGAGAGATCATAAGAACGTCTTTCATTGGGCGAATAAACAGAGGAGGTAGGTATCATGGATTCACGCATAATACGAATTATTGCCTTGTACATTACGATAGTCATTGTCGGCTTCCATCTCGTGGGCTGTATTGTGTCAGCTCCGGGCAAGGTCATCTATACGGACGCAAACCGGGATCCATCACATGGCAAATACAAAGGAAAAATCGATGGGATCCGATTGCTAGAGGTCAATCAAGACGGCTACGTTCTGGAGGTGCGTTATAGCGGTATCCGCTATCCACACGGAGTCTTTATCAAGACAGAGACCCATGGTCCTTCGGGGGTTCGGAAGGGATATCGTTCCAATCCTTACCCGATCCGTTCCAGCAAAGGTAAAGCCCGGATCCAAGTCTATTATCGGGGTCAAAAGAAAGCCCATAGGCGGACCGAACCGGCTCGTATTGTGGCGAAGCTCTATCGTGGTGAGGATCCGGATTATCACTTTGCCGTATCCAAACTGAAACTCGCCAAGCATCAGCCGCCCGGGAAGAAAATCTCTTCGTCAAACAGGAATGTAGAAAAAACCATCAGCTACCAACAGACTAACAAAAACTCGAACAGCAATTCCAAAACGAGCGATCCCTCAAAAGGTGATATGACAAAGTCAAACAAGTCTATGGCCAAGCACAATGGAAAGATCAACAACATGCACTTGCTCAAAGTGAATGAAGACGGCTATCTTCTGGAGGTTCACTACAGCGGTATCCGTGATCCTCAGGGAGTCATCATCAGATCAAGGGGATACGGTCCATCGGGCCCTCTGAAAGAATATGTATCCCGTCCCTATCCTGTCCGTTCCGAAAAAGGTAAAATCCGGATCCAGCTTTCTTATCAGGGTAACAAGACGTTGCAGAAGCGACCCGAACTTACCCGGATCGTTGCGAAACTCTATCGCAGCAAGAATTCGCAGAAACACTTTGCCAAGGCCGAAATGAATCTCGAAAAACATCGGGGAACCCGGGAAAAGGCCTCTTCGTCCAACAAGGGTGTGGTGAAAAAAAATGTTCACCGAAAATCGAACAAGAAATCGGGCAGGACTACCGTAAAGATGGAAAAAACATCTGTGAATCCTGTAAAGAAGGAAAAGACCGGACCGTCGACCAAGAAGACCGCCTCTCATGTGGCCAAGGGGAAGACAGATAGGAAGACGTTGCCTGCAGCTGCCCACACTCATTCAAAAAAGAATTCGGACAGCGATTCTAAGACAGCCGACCCTTCATCAGATGATCCAGCAAAGAAGGAGAAGTCCGGATCGTCGACCCGCAAGGCCGACTCTCGAGTGGCCAAGGGCAAGGCGGATAGCAAGACGCTGCCCCCCTCTGCCCAGGCTCATTCAAAAGAGAGTTCGGACAGCGATTCTAAGACAGACGACCCGTCATCAGATGATGCTGAAAAGAAGGAGAAGACCGGATCGTCGACCAAGAAGACCGCCTCTCATGTGGCCAAGGGTAAAGCGGATAGCAAGACGTTGCCTGCAGCTGCCCAGGCTCATTCAGAAGAGAGTTCTGACAGCGATTCCCAACCAGCAGACCTTTCATCAGACGATCCTGCAAAGAAAGAGAAGACCGGATCGTCGACCAAGAAGACCGCCTCTCGAGTGGCCAAGGGCAAGGCGGATAGCAAGACGGTGTCCCCAGCTGCCCAGGCTGATTCAGAAGAGAGTTCGGACAGCGATTCCCAAACAGAAGAGTTATTATTAAATGAAACTGAAAAGAAGGAGAAGTTTGGAGCATCGACCAACAAAAAGTGAAGGACTCTTGGGGATGTCCATAAAGTAATATAATTTGGAAAACCAGAGAGGGGTCAGGCTGATTTTTTGTACGGGACACGTTGCCTGTCGAAAAACCAGCCTGATCCCTTTTTCTTTTTGAAAAGGTGTACTCGAACAACGCCCTCTCAGAATTCACCAGCGGGGTGTTCGACGGACATGAGAGACTCTGTAGATTCCATGAAGGATGACATCTCATGATAGACCTGGTCCTTCCACCAGGGTATCCATACGTCCCGGAACGTGACGTGAAAGGCAGTCGTTAGAGCCAGGCAGAGAATCAGCGTGGCCAGGGCGGGTTTCAACCGCGGGACGGTCTGTTCTTCCGCTTCTTCCCTGAAGGCGAGATAGGCCAACAGAATAAGGAAGAGCGGCGGTAACAGGATCAAAAGGCCCGCCCATCCGCTGACCCAGAAATTGCGGCAGACCCTGACCCAGAGTATTACAATAAAAACCAGGTTGAAGAGGAGTATTGCAAACAGGACGATGATCAGCAGGAAATTCGCACCCAACTGGGGAATGGAAGCAAGCGATGGGAGCAGGAAAAGAATGCCATACCAGGCAGGGTATCCTGCGGCACTCACGAGTGGAAAGAAGTTCGCCACCGGAATCCAGGCCAGCCACGCAGTACGTACACCGACTTTTCGGCAAATCAGGTAGAGACAAAGAGAATAAAAGAGGTTCGAGGCGATGACCAAAGCGAAGACAGCGGTCATTATCCAGCCTGACCAGCGTTCGAAAAGCTTCATTTCCGGTGATGAAAACCACGCCGACAATTGTTCTTCCATGGGCACTTCTTCAGGAGGGTTCTCAATTTTTCTGGAGGGCCTCCATTTTTCCATGCCGAGGAACCCCCATACCGAATTTTCTTCCCTCTCCGATACTTCTATTTCCTCTAATGGGGTTCCTTGTTTCATATTTTCCGGTGGCTCATCAGTGATATGGATCTGACCGTGGGAATCGGTCCATTTGTATACGGTCTTGGCGAAGGAGGCCGCCGGGCCTAGGAGCAGAGTCCCCAGAAGGATCGAAAAAATGATGATTTTGCCGCACCGCTTAGAGTTCATTCGTACAGCCTCCTCAGTCTGGTGTCTATAATACAATTATAGAATGAAACCCCCATTTTGTGAAGGGTATTGATGACGGGAACAGATACCCGTTAGATGTGTGATTGACCGTTATCTATCCTTTTGTGGGGGCCCCTCTCCAACAAAAAAGCTCTAACAGTGCAGGCTGGTGGACTTCATAGGGGCGTTCATAAAATAATATAATTTGGAAAGCCTGAGAGGGGCGGGTGTACCACTCATGCAATATCCGGGTTAATTATCCTTGTAAATTCACCCTCAATCTGATTACAATCCCTCTAATTATTCATAATCTTAAAGCATTTGCATAGAGGCTTACCTCTCCTGGATCACCTGTTAAAAGTGCGAGGCATTGAAAATAGTCTCTTGCAGGTAAATGTTTTGATTTAAATTTTTCAGAGACCCTATGACTCCATGGTATGTGTACTTAGTGCGTTGTAGAGACGGGGCCCTCTACACAGGGATTGCTACAGACGTATCCCGCCGATTAGAAGAACATGAACAGTGCCTCGACAAAGGAGCGAAGTACCTTCGAGGCAAAGGCCCGCTTGAACTGGTGTTCAGCAAAGCGATAGGCGCCAGGGGCCTTGCGCTGAGAGTGGAAAGCAAAATCAAGAGGTTGCCCAAGTCACGCAAAGAAGAACTGATCGAGCAGGATGGGATGATCGAACAGCTGATCGCACAGACCATGAAGGAATGATGACGGGGAGATAGGGCATCAATGATCAGACACGGACTACCCAGCGGCAGCAACCCGGTCTATCAATTTTATGGTAAGGAAGGCAAGGAGTGCAGCTACAATCATATGTTGAATCAATTGTCAGCAGCCGATGTGGTTCTGTTCGGTGAATTGCACGATAATGCTGTGGTACATCTTCTGCAGTTTGAAATGACCCGGGACTTGTTCGAAGCCAGGAATGGGAACCTGACTCTTGGTGCAGAGATGTTTGAAGCGGATAACCAGCTGGTCCTGGATGAATATTTGGCAGGACTGATCAAACACGAACACCTGATCAGTGAAGCCAAGGTATGGGACAATTACGATATTCATTACCGGCCTCTGGTGGAACTGGCCAGAGAGTATGGTTTGCGGTTTATTGCGACAAATATCCCCAGGAGATATGCGAACCTGGTTGCCCGGAAAGGAATCGAAGCTCTGGAAAGTTTGTCTGTAGAAGCGAAAAAAGCCATTGCTCCTTTACCGATTCAAATTGATATGACGACACCGGGGTACCGGGAAATGATGGAAATGGGTCACGGTCAGAGAATGCAGATGAAATCCGAGCACTTTGTCGCGGCTCAAGCTGTGAAAGATGCAACCATGGCGCATTTTATTCTTAAGCATTTGATTCAAGACAACTTGTTTATCCACTACAATGGCGACTACCATTCCAGAAACTACGGCGGGATTTATTGGTACTTAAAACAATACGACCCGGGAATATGTGTCGTTACCATTTCCTCCATTGTAGACCAGGAGTTGGAATTTAAAGAGGAATACAGAGGTGCGGGGGATTATGTGCTTGTGGTCCCTGCAGTGTGATGAATGGTCATCGGTCCTGCAAGTCTCTATACGTATATGCGTAATCTGCTCCTCGCATTGTTGTCGTGTGCTGTTTGGTGTGGTTGCGCCACTGCTGTAAAAGATTTATATCCCCCGGATTATCTTAAAGGATATAAATCGGTTTACATTGTGAACCACGGATGGCATACGGGAATCATTGTTGGAAGAACGGATATTCCGACCGCTCTCTGGACCGAGACAGAGGATTTCCCGCACGGGGAGTATCTTGAATTTGGTTGGGGAGATGCGAGGTTTTATCAGGCAGAACGGATTACTGTGGGGATGAAATTTAGAGCCGTTTTTCTGCCAACCTCTGCGGTTTTGCATGTTGTTGGAATATCATCGCATCCAATGGAGTATTACCGGCATGCGGAAATTCTGGAAATCGGTCTGACTGAACAAGGTTTTGAAAATCTGATTCATTTTATTCAAGAGAGTTATGCCCGGGATAGCCGCGGTAAATCTGTGGCCAGCGGTAAGGGCCTGCAGGAAAACAGTCAATTTTATGAGGCCAACGGAATATACTTTGCCGGAAACACATGTAACAATTGGGTTGCCAAAGCCCTTCGTTCTGCAGGTTTCCCCATAACGCCATTGTATGCCCAGACAGCCGGCAATGTTTTGTATCAGGTTCGGAGGGGGCAATAGGGAAGCGATACAGGAGGCACGATTAAAAGGCAGGGAACAGGTACCAGTGAACAGAATGGGGGTGACAGGAAGGACTGCTATCCCCATGATCAGCTTCGGGTTCTCAAATTTATGAACAGGGTAACAACCTCTTTTCATAGGGTATTAACTGCTTGACATTACCCTGTTTACGACATAAATTATCCCATTAAAAGGGGGATGACCCATGCATTCCTTGTCTTCGGACCTTCTTGGGGCTTCCTTAAGTTCATATCTTCATATATCATTTAGAGACATCAGTCATCATTAAAATCCATGCAAAAAGTCACAGCAGCCATCATTGAAAGAAACGGTAAGATCCTCATCGCCAAGAGGAAAAAGGATGATCCATTAATAAATAAGTGGGAATTCCCTGGAGGCAAATTGGAACCCAATGAAACTCCAGAGGAATGCCTGAAGAGAGAGCTTCAAGAAGAACTGGGTGTGGTCACGGAGATTGGAGAATTTATCTGTTCAAGCAAATATGTATACAGCCACATCGCGATCGAATTATTGGTCTATCGAGCTCAATATGTCTCCGGGGAGTTCAAGGCGAATGACCATGCAGAAATCAAATGGGTACCGCCCGGTGAGCTTGATACGTATGATTTTCCCGAGGCAGATGCGCCGATTGTTGAGAAATTGATGAAGGATCTTTAGAAAGGCCATATTATTTTGTGTAATGAGAAATCAGATAATCTCTTTACTCAAAATATTTAACTCAAAGTATAGGAGTGATCAAATGATTAAAGCCATCACCTTTGACTGCTGGGATACACTGTTAGATGATGACGTAAGCCGGACCCAAAAGAGAAAGGCGTATTTTCTCAGGACCTTTAAAGAGAACGGATTCACCTTGAGTGAAGATGAAATGAATGAGCTCTTTTCCAGGGAGGCCAAGATCTTTCAAGACTTCATTATTCAAAACAGGAAAACCCCGGACAGCAAGATGCGGGTCAAAACCATTGTGCAGCTTGCCAAAGTCCAGCTCCCGCCCTCTGAAATGGATCACATTGCACTCTATAGTGACCGTATTGCGTTGGAATATCGCCCACCCGTGGTACCGGGTGTAAAAGAGGCACTCGAGGAATTAACCAAGATTTATAAATTGGCGGTTATCTGTAATACCGGGTGGCATTCGGGTGATACAGTCAGGAAACTTCTTGAAGGATACGATTTCCCCAAATATTTTTCCCAATTCACTTTCTCGGATGGAGCGGGTATCGCCAAACCTCACAAGCAGATCTTTGAATATACTCTGGACAAATTGGATTGCAGGACCGAAGACGCTGTTCATATCGGAGATTCCGAATACTCAGATATTGTGGGAGCAAAAGAGGCGAAGATGAAGGCCATACTGTTTACCGGTATCAACGATAAATATAAGGATCATAATTCTGCTGATGTGACCATTAATCATTATGATCATCTAGTGGAGATCATTGGAAAGATGTAGTGAAGACTGAATAATAAGGTTCAGCGAATCATGGAACAATTAGAAAGATTAAAAGCTGCGATCAAGGGTAAGAAGATCCTTCTCCTGGGGCCTACAGGAAGCGGAAAAGGGAACCGGACCAAGGATTTGACAGCCTTGGGTTTGTTTCATATCGGACTGGGGGCCATCTTGCGGGAAAAAGTGCGCAACGATCCCGACTCTGATTTGTCCCGAAAAGTGATAGAGACCACGGAAAAAGGCACGCTCCTCCCGGATGAGATCGTGGTCCCTATCGTGATGGATCATCTGAGTCAGAAGGAGTGTGAGGAGCGCGGTTTCGTCCTGGAAGGCTTTCCACGGACAAAACCGCAGGCGGATTTGCTTTTTCCGCAAATAGATCTCGATCTTGTCTTGCTGCTGGATGTACCCAAAGCATTTCTCATTGATGGCATCACGCGTTTCAACAGGCGCTCCTGTGTGGAGTGTCTGACCACGTACAGTGATTTCGACCTTCCCAAGGTGGAAGGGATCTGTGACAAATGTGGGAATAAACTGATCAGGCGGATAAGTGACAGTGTGGAGAGGGTCAAAACCCGTCTCAAGATCTATGAAGAGGAGATAAAAACGTTTCTCCCTGATCTGGTGGCAAAAGGTATCGTGCAGGGTCTGCCCATCATCGTGGAGGATGATGAAATGATTGAAGAGACATACCTGAAGAAATTAAAAGGTGAAATCTATTGGGTGCAGACCGATCAGGGCAGTACAGCCCGCATGTTGAATTATGAAGGGATGCGAAGGCGTCTTTACAGCCTCCTTGCAGAAAGGCTTTTTTGATATGAAACAGGTCAATCTTTTCATGGAAAGGCTGAAGCTTGGATATCTTTTCAGAGTGATCCATGGAATGTATTGTAATATCAGATACCCGCAGTATGATTTATTCAAGGCGCTTGCGTTAAAGAGCGGACTTCCCGGCGCTGAGGAGTTTACATTCACGACAGATGGACAGAAGGTGAGACTGGTACCCTATGGGCAGCATCTGGATCAGCATGGCAGTGACATTGTCGATATGCGTTCCCTCCGTAAGGATTTCGAAGGACCGGGTGGGAAGATTGAATGGGTGACAAAAAATAAGTTGATCCAAGGAAACTATCTCTCGGAGTTCGTGAAAGAAGGTCCTGTCCGCATCCATTTTCTTCCGGATGCAAAATGCCTGGCCGCGGGGGGAGGGAGAAACAGGCTGATGACGTTGATGAGGCTTGGGTACTGCAATGCCATGCAGCTCAGACAGGCAGCATGGGATGAGTCAAACAAGAAGTACGTGAACGGCGATATTGTGATCAACTATCCCGGCAAACCTGTCTGGGATGATATCCCTCCGGGGACGACCGAACAGGGTTGGGTGGACAAGACAAAGCGATGGGAAGATGCCTACCGCCAGGGGCTCAGGCTGACCATGGGGGATGTTTACAGAGCTATTTTTTGACATTCCGGGATCAGGAGACAGTAAGAAAAAAAAAGAAGACCCCCTGGAGACGTCGTGAAAGTTGGGCGCTTGATAACCATACGGTGTACCGTAAGAATCATTGATCCTACAAATCTAATCAAGTGGAGGAGTTCATCATGAGAAATCAGTATTGGATCGTGTTTTTTTCTTTTCTTTTTCTGGTCGTCATCGCCTGCAGCAATGCAGAGGAGACGGCGGTTGAGAAAACCGAAGCTCCTGCTGTCACCGGTCAGGTGCAAGAGATGGCCAAGGAGAATCCTCCGGCAGAGTCGCCCGGCGAGGTTCCAGAACCTGCCCAGACTGGTCCGATGAGCGGAGAACAGGTATACAACAAGGCCTGTATCATCTGCCATGGTGATGGGATTGCCGGTGCCCCCAAAATGGGCGACAAGGAGGCCTGGAAGGCCCGAAGCGCACAAGGTATGGAGATCCTGGAAAGCCGAGCCATCCAGGGCTACCAGGGGAGTCAGGGATCCATGCCGGCAAAAGGTGGAAACGCTTCACTTTCTGATGAGGAAGTCAAGGCTGCGGTTGCCTATATGGTAGATAAGGGTTCGTAATAGTAAAAGCGCAGGAAGATGTCACGAGTCAGTAACAACAAAAATAAGAGACAGAAGTAAGAAATCGAAAATGAAGGGACGCCTCCCTGATCGTGAATACAAATGTTGGCAGCTGCCGTAAAGGCGCTTTGAAGATACGGCTAACGGCACAGATGATTAATATTACGAGTATGAGTACGAGTACGAGGAGGACCAGGGAAGGAGAATCAATCATGAATGCAAATGTCCCTCACGGCTCGGAATGGACAGCTGTGCGCAGGATTCGGCAACACACAAAAAGCCTCCCTGTCTCTTTTGCCTGTCAACGTCTTTTCCAGCTGTTGGTCCTGGTGTCGGTTGTACAGATCATATCGGGCTGTGCAGCCACTCACGGTCTTATTGTCAGGCCGGGAAGCAATCAGACCGTCGATATTCACTACTCTGCACAAAACAATTGGAACCAGGAAAAGATATGCAATACACTTCGTTATCACATCGTTGAAGTGGATCAAACCGGCAAATACCGGCCGATACGAACGAATCTTTATTGTGATGGAGGAGAGTCCAACAAACCCTATTCGCAGCCGGCCAGCCTTTCGGAACACATCGAGATCATCAGGGATCAAATCACAGGAGAGTACGGGGAGATTGTCTTTATCATTCATGGAGGCCTTGTGAGTAGGGCCAAGGGACTTCGGGAAGCACTTGTACTCAACCGGGCCATTAAGGCTGATGAAGGAAGGAACGGACAGAACAGACGCTATCCCATTTTCATCAACTGGCGTTCCGGGGGCGTCGATGCCTATGGGGAACAGCTGTTCGAAATCAGAAAAGGGGAGCAAAGGAAAATTTTGGCTAAAGTCACATCGCCCATTCAGTTGGTGTCTGATGTGGGCCGTGGTATCGCGGACACCCCTAGTTTGGGGGCACTGGAAGGAGAGCGTCTGGTCAGTTCGTTCCGCGGCAGCATTAATACCTGTGACTCAAAACGTTACAAACCGGCTAAAGTCGTCTGTCCTGAGGATCGGAAGGGGAGTTCAAACAGCTTTTTGAAGACCACAGGATATTTGTTGATGACCCCCATACGTATTGTCACGGCCCCTTTTCTAAATGGACCCGGTCGTCCCGCGTGGGAAAACATGGTCCGCCGTACCCGGAATGCATTCTGGCGGGAACCTGAGGACGGCCATCCAGCCCCCCGTGGTGTGGTCATGGAATTATTTGACGATTTATTTATTAACAGCAATGAGAACACAGTGGATGTTCAGATCGCGCCGGAAAAGAGGCCCTGCGGTTTTGACGGCCATGATGTTGAGATTACACTGATCGGACACAGTATGGGAACCATGATCGTTTCGGACCTCCTGGATATGTATCCCCAATGCCCCTATGAGGACATTGTGTTTATGGCTGCCGCCGTGAGTATTCGCGAGTTTCAAGAGAATGTTCCGCCGGTCCTTCTCAGAAATGAGGATACGCACTTCTATAACCTGAGTCTTCTCCCCAAGGCCGAGGCACGCGAAACCTCTGCATTCGGAACGGTCCCAAGCGGCTCACTGCTCGAATGGATTGATGAGATGTACACTCCGCCTACCACCAAGTTTGACCGAACCCTGGGAAAGTGGGCGAATGTTCGGGAGATCCTTCTATCGGTGCCTGCCGATCTCCGAAAACAAATGACCTTCCGGGTGTTTGGTCTGGCCCATGGTGAACCAAGCGTGCATGGCGCCTTTAATGATGTTGAGATGTGTTTCTGGCAAGAAAGTTTCTGGGGGGCGGAGGGATCTGACTGGCCAGAACATCAAAAGGATTGCCAGCAATTTCTTGAGGGGCAATCCATTATTGAAATTCGATAAGCTTAAGAAAAAGGGGTCCGTGCTAGAAAGGGAAACGTGAATATGACAACCCATTCGAAATCCATGAAACATTACCTCGTCTCGCTGCACGGACAGAATCTGCTGATTAGATTGCGGGGGGATCTGGGCAAGTACGGTTTTCGCACCAAGCGTTATATCGAGGCTGCAAGTGAGGACCAGGCCGAGAAACGGGCCTTAAGGCTGATCTTCAACGATACGGACCTGCATCGGATTATTCTGAATGAGGAAGACGATCCCCCATCTATAATGGCTGAAGAAATTTGCGAGATTGACCGGCCGATTGAGGATGACTATAAAGAGATCAAGATAAAGTACTACAAGGAGAACGAGACGTCATCACTATAAGAAACAGGAGCGAAGGAGGGGCAAAGAGGAACACCAAGTCGGGTGACAGCATAGTCGATTACGATGAAGAGTAAAATGATGTTGTGAATCAAGAGGAGAGGCCAATGCCCACACTCCATAAATATGTCGATCGGGATGAATATTATGTTTTGACGTCTATCAGCGGCAAGATCATAACCTTTCAGCTGACTCAAGAGGGGCAGGATAAAATATTAAAGGCAGGTCTGGATGATGGTGTGCGCTTTGGCCGGGCCCTTTTGATGGATCTCTATCGTTCTGGATTCGCTTTTACCCATGGTTCGGGTCCCGGAGGGATCCATGAAAAAGATGAACGTCAGATGAAATTTGACTTTCCGGAAGACCCTGAGCCGGAAACCATATTTCCCTCATGCTCCAATTGCTCCTCGTTGGACGACCTTCACTTTGTTATCCAGGGAGAATTGAACTCGCTTCATGCAAAGATGCTATGCAGTTCCTGCAGAAAAAAGCAATCTTCAAGTGTTGACACAAGTATTCCTCTTCCACTTATTTCCAGATCCGTCATTGCGAAGCTGTTTGAGATTAAGAAAGTGAGCCATATTGACGGGAAGGTCAAGCATTACCAGGATATCCTTCGCACAGAGTATGAAAGAAAATGGGAAGAGACGGCTCATCGGAGAACAGAGCAACAGAATAAATTATTTGGTACGGATGACGATTCTAAACCTCGATTTATATGATAATTGTTGAACCCCCTGAAAGTATCCCTTGGGGCGGGAAGTATAGTCTGGAGGAGACGACAGACAGGACTCTTATAACAGAGTTAAGGACAAGAATATAATTTGTCACGACAGGACGCTTCTTGTCCGCAGGATTTTCAAAACAGGAGGATCATCATGATTGGAAGGACTCTTTTCGCATTTACGCTTGTCTTGTTTATTGTTCTTCCTGCGATGGCAGAGGAACCCGTTAAGAAGTCCATCAAGGATTCGCCTAAAGCCGTATCGGGGAGGACGACTGCTGTGGCCGTACAGCATGAAGGCGCAGATTCTGCCGGTGCCAAACTCGCATTCCAGCTTAAGGATAGTTTCAATACATCGAGCCTTTTTGACCTGACCGACATGGATGTACCCAAGATCACGTTATACATTTCCACTGTGTCAGAGTTCCCCGGTCGTCCCGAGGTCGGATCGGCCTTCGCTGTGGTCTGGACCTATTCGGAGAGTGAAGGCACTCTGAAGCACTACCTCAGCCGGGAAGTGGGTGTGGTCAACGATGCCACGGCTCGTGCTGCGGCCGGCCGGCTTGCCGAACTTACGGACGTCATTGCAGTAAAATACCGGTATCTTTTCGAGAAATAGTCGAAGACCACTGGGAGTCAGGAGACGATTAACGATAGGCCCGCGGGGGTTAGCAAAATGAACAGCAAAAGCCCCAGAGATCCTCACCCCAAGATTTCAAGTGACGGAGGTTTAACAAGAAGGGGGAAGGGCCCAATCTGATGGATGTTCTTCCCTCTGAAAGGACGGTTCTCTCCAGAAAAAATCACGCGGGTACCCGAAGGGTAGGAGAGTGGCCTTATTTTACGATAGCACTGAGCATTGTGATGTTTTTTGTTCTCTTTTTGTCGACTCCATGGGGAACCCCTTTACGTGAAAGTCTTTTACCAGGCATGCTGGGCACAGATCCTGCCACGTTAAAAGAAAAGTCTGATCATCCATCCAGTCCGGATAAAGACATTTCATTGCAGAAAGAAGATCTGGGTGCATTAAACCGAAAGACAGAGCATGATCTCGACAATATTCTTGTGGTAACTAAGCAACCTTTTGAAGAGGCTGCCGAGCCAGAGCAAATAATTGAATTCCAGGTCCTCGTCAACTTTGTAGGATTTGTCGGGAACAAGGACTTTAATGACGCAGATGGCAGGGGGTATGAGATTCGGCCAGATGATCTCTTAAGGCGCCACTCTGTTGATCATAAAGGGAACCTTTACAGGGTGGAGGCCACGGTCAAGAATCAGCCGATCGCGGGAATCTTTGTCCGGATACTTCCTCGCCCGGATATTGAATGAGTAATCGTGATGAGAGGCCGTAGAAGCACCACAAGCAATGGGGTGCCAGGCAGAACTGCCTGGGCACCCTTATTCTGGCTGAAGCAAGTTGCCAGGCAAGCCTGCCTGGCACTTACAATATCCGGACGAGATAGAGATTCAAAAGATCCAGGAGACAAGATTCAGAAACTGAATTTATTTATTTCTTCCTTTAGTAAATTCGCATGTCGTGAGAGCACATTAACAGTTGCATTCATCTGAGAAACAGCATGAAGGTTATTCCTGTAAATATCATTGATATCACCGATTGAATTCGCAAGCACTTCCGTATCATTTTTGTTTTTTACAATTGAGCCTAGGATCACCTTGGAGTTCGATACTAAATCTTCCATTGAAACGGATATTTTTTTACTCCCTTGCGACTGCTCATGTGCTGTTTTTTTAAGGATGCTGGACACATCCTTCATGTTTTCTGCGGCCTTGACAATGAGAGTGACACCCTCATTCTGCTCAACGGTTGCCTTGTTAATACATTCACACATCTCGGTTACTTTGGCGATAGATTGGTTGACCAGTTTCGCACTCGCGCCCTGTTCAACGGTGCTCCGTGCTATTTCTTTTGATATGTCATGGGACGAAACAACACCTTTGTAAATCTGGCTTAGTGCTTCTTCAACGGTTTGGATCAGTGATACTCCCTCATCCGTTGATTGGGATCCCTCAATCATGGCATGTATTGCTTTTTTTGATTCATCTAGAATAGAGTTTATCACTTCTTCAATTTCGTTTGTCGAATTTATTGTACTCTCCGACAGGCTGCTGATTTCATTTGCAACAACACTGAAACCACCCCCATGCTCACCCGCCTGGGCCGCCAGAATCGACGCATTGAGAGAAAGGAGTTTGGTCTGATCGGCAATTCCGTTAATGACTGTAACGATTCTATTAATATTCTCAATATTCCTTCCAAGTTGTTCGATAATCATGGAGGTATGATTGACTTTTTCCCTTGTCGACTCAATTCCATTCACGGCATTTTTAACGGCACTCGTCCCTCGTTCTTTTACAATTTTGTTTACCTTTTCTGCCATGACAGCAGAATCCTGAGTCATATTTTCTACTTCCTTGATGGAACTGCTAATCTCCATGATTGAGGAGGATGATGAAGTCTGCAGCTCCATGAGATCACTGATATTTTCGGTGACCTGGTTAATAGAGACCGACATCTGTTGAATGGAACTTGTTGTTTCATTCACGGAAGAAACGAGCGTTTCGGAATTTTGTGCTAATTCTGTGATTGAGCTTGTCATTTCATGGATCCATGAACTCGTTTCCTCATGTGTCTTCGAAAACTGTTCCATGCTCGCACTGATATGATAAGTCGTTTGATTCATTTCATCAACAGAATGATAGGCATCCTCAATTGATTTTGAGGTTTGTTTAGAGCCTTCGGAGATATCTTGGGAAATTTTTGATAATTGTCCGGAAACTTCATCCAGGCTGCCGAATGTTGAATGAACCTTGGTCAGCATTTGTCTGAGACTTTGAGACATATGGTTAAATGAACGGGCCAGAGTTCCAATTTCATCGGTGCTTTGAATATCTACTTCCTTTTTCAGATCGCCATGTGCGATGGCTGATGTGACTTCCATAAGCCTCCTGATGGGATTGACAATCATGTAGGCAATTGTATAGGCCATCAAGATCCCCGCTAAAATGGCTATGATTATAATGACGCTGTTCGTTTTGACTGTATTCCTCGTGTAACTGACGATTTCAAGCAGTGCTTCATCGAGTCGATTGACCCCGTTTTCTTTTAGCTGAGCGATCAGTGCAAAAATATTTTCGCCACTTTTATTGAAGTCCCGGGTTGCAGAGCCGATCTCCGACCATTCCTGATTCAAGGTGATTTGTAACAGTTTATCACCCTTCCGGAAGTATATGTTTACCCTATCCCGAATGTCCTGAATATGGGTGAGTATTTTTGTATTCTCTGAAAAAAGGGCTTCGGCATCCGACCATTTCTGATCCAATTCATTTTTCAGTTTTGCTGCTTTATTGAACCCCTCTTCAGTGCCGGTATCAATGGATGCCGAAATTCGGTTTCCAATTTGTCTGAGTGTGCTCTCAATTTCGATGAGATATATTGCCTGTCTGAAAGCAATATCTTTTACAAAGACAGAATTCTGGCTGATTTTATTAACGGACAAAATTGTAACAGCGCTTACGAGGACAAGGAGTGATAGAATGACACCGAAACCGATGAATATTTTCCTGCGTATAGACAGATTATGTATCATGGTATCCTCTGAAAACCGGGCAGACATCATCGTGAAGCCTGCCCGGCCTGATGTTATTTTTCTAAAGGATAGCTCGCCTTAACCCATCCATTTACAATTCCACCATCGAGTTTATACAGGTTGCTGTAGCCTAGAGAGGCAAGATATCTGGCAGCCGTATACGTTTGTTTTCCATAGACATCTAAGAGAACGACTTTCTTGTCCTTCGGAATCTCTTGATGTCTGTTTTGAATATCTACTAATGGGATATTTGTTGAGCCTTTAATCCATCCCGATTTTCTGTCGACCTGATCTCTCAGATCAATAATGCTGATGTTTTCCTGGGCTTCTATCATCGTTTTCAGGTCCGCCCCGCTGACAAGAGGAACATTCGGTTTTGGATATTTGATATCGCTTTCTGTGGGATACCCGTGCGTTATCCACGCGGGAAGGCCCTCGTCGTACACATAAACATTGTTATAGCCCATCTTTGCTGCCAGACCGGCAGCTTTCTTGGACTTCGTTCATTTAGGTCCCTTACAGTAAAAGACGAGTTTCGTTTCTTTACTTTCAGGCAGCTTGGCCTCTCTGCTTTTCAGTTTTTCAAAAGGAACATTGATGGAACCTGTTATTCTGATTTCTGCAAATTCAATGGGGCTCAAAGCGTTAATCAATAGAAAATCTTCTTTAGCGTCGTACATCTGTTTGAGCTCTTCAGTGGTGAGAAATTTCAGATCCTTCCATTTTGATGTCTCTGCTCCTACTGAGACGAGCGGAGTCAGGATAAGGATAACCATTACCAGGGAGAATAAATTTCTTTTCATAGATACCCTCCTTTCAGGTTTATTACAGATGTTAAAAAATACGGGTATTTCCTCATGCAAGATTTATTACTTATATAATACTAAACAACAAATAATAGGTCAATATATAAGTATAGTTTTAGGTATCTCTGAAAACTATTTGAACACAGGAGGTTTGTGTTCCCGTTATCAAGGTTAATGTATGTATTTATTTTCTTTGATTGAACTTTTTTAGAATTACTATTAACAATGTTCATTTGCAGCAGAGAAGGTGATGCAAGTCGGGCATAGAAAAAAGAGTATAAAAAGAGGATGGTTCTATTTAAAAAATTACTGTAAATAGAACATTCCCGTTTCTGTTATTGACGCTTTTGAATAATGTTTACCGCTAAACGTCCAATGGGATAGATAAGTAGATTATTGCAAGGTCTAAGTGTGGCCGAAAACCGGAGAGAGCCATGAAGCTTCGTGGACCAACGTTGGCAATCATTGCTTTTGCAATGGTTATATCAGCCTGTGTAACACAGAGACCCAGTCTTTATCCGAATGCCTACCTCCAGTCAGTTGGAACCACGGTAGCACAACAGGACATTGAGAACTGCATGAGGCTCGCTCAAGAATACGGCGTGAAGACAGATAACACAGAGGGTGTCGCAGGCGAAACTGCAACGAATGCCACAATCGGTGCCGCAAGCGGCGCTGCGGTCGGTGCCGTTTATGACAATGTCGGAGAGGGAGCGGCAGCTGGAGCCGTGGGAAGCACTGTATCCGGATTGATGCGCAGGGCACTTCGCCCCAGTCCGCCTAACTCTGCATACAGACAGTTTGTGGAACGGTGTCTTCGGGAAAAGGGTTACGAACCCATAGGTTGGCAATGAGCGCGTCATCAGTGTTCGGAAATGATGAATAATGCCTTGACCATTGGTAGACGAAGAGAAAAGAACAAAGCAGTGAAGCAATTCTATGTCATAAATTTTATCGGTATGTTTTTTTTAACTCAATGGCTTCTGATTCTGGCCCCGTTCCCTGTGGAGGCGCAGATGTGGACGCGGGCAGGAAGGTGGGAGATCTTTCTTTTCGGTCAGGAGATGGCCGGAGATGAGGCCCGTGAGACCATCAGGGGAGTGAATGTCAACACGATAGTGGATGACTTTGCCGTCTTCGGGCTTGGAGTGGGCTATAATATCGATGATTATTTTGGCATCAAACTGGATTTATTTGGCGGAACCACAGACCTCGAAATCGAGAGGGGCCTCGTCACCTATAAGGAGGACACGGACGTATCCGGGATGGACCTCAATTTTGATGTTAATTTTTTCAAGGGCCCTTTTACCCCCTTTGTGACAGGAGGCATAGGATTCATCTCTTTTTATGAAGATTTCGATGACGATGATACTTACTATTATGACGGATACGATTACTCCACATCGTTCTCCTATAACGCGGGGGTAGGGCTCCGCTGGGAAGTCACCGACCATTTTTTCTTAAAGACGCTCTATCGTTCCATATGGTCGGAACTGGAAGATACAGACGAAACCTTCCAATTTGATGGATTCAGCATGTTTGCCGGCTACCTGTTCTGATAAACCTTTATTTCAGTTAGCGTAGAAGAACCGAAGACTGGATCGTTAGACTCAATCCCGTTATACATTTCATGAATTATTAATAACGTGTACTTTGAGACCTTTACAATCCAGGAATCTCTTATAGGGGCAGCGTATCTAAGATGCAGACAGGGGAAGGGTAGAGGAAAATCCGGTAGGCGGTGGACAGATCCCGACATAGCCGGTTAATATTAAGAGTACGATTAAGAGAGAGAAAGCCTAAAAAATTACGACAGCATTTGGACAGGATTCCTCTTAATAACCTGCAAAAGAATTGAGGAGAATGAAATGGGAGATATCGTCCACACCTCTCGTATCAATATCACCCGTGAGAAGGGGCCGGTCCGGAAGGCACAGATAGAGGGTTTCTCAGAGCCGGTTTATTACGGGATCCACGGGGGGATTCAGAAATTCTACGGGGTCGATCCCGTGGAGGAACACGCTGCCACCCTCGACCATATCGTTGGGGCTGTGGCCGCTTGAATGATGGGTACCCTGGCCAGCGTGCTGGCCACTAAAAAAATCCGAACCCACACCGACCGTTTTCAGGCCGATGTGGAGGGCCATATCCGTGAAGTGGGAGGCATTCTTAAGATCACCGACATCCGGGTCCACTACCACCTTAAGGTCTCCGCCGCGCAAGAAGCCGATGCCCGATGGGGTTTCAAGAATTACATCATGAAATGTCCGGCAGCTCAAAGCGTGATCGGTTGCATCCGCATCGAGGACGAACTCGAGCTTGTTCCCGGATGATCGTACTTGGTGAGCGACAATTGGCGCAACGTCATCGATAAAGAGTGTGAAGTGGAGGTTGTCAAACCGGGGACTCACTAGATCACCGGCCAGGCCTGTGATGATTTACGGATCCATTGCATTCTTAGTGCTTTGACTTCACATGATCAGTCTATTCCTGTCCTGTGATGTGGCCCCTCTAAGGGGCCACATCTTTCAATAATCAAGGTGGAATCACCAACAGAAAAGAACTTATCAGGAGTTTATTATCCGTTATCATCAGAACGGAATCCCCAAGGGACACCTCCTAAAAATCGAGTAAAATAAGACAAACATCTATTATTATCTCTTTTTTTATCAGATTTATTGACAAAATTGGATATTACTGATATTTTCAATGAAAAGACAGGTGATAGAGCATCAATTTAACCCATTTGAGAGTACACTCTGACAAAGTATATTTTGGTCTCTATGGCTGTAAACTCTTTACGATGATACGATCCGCACAGGGGAGGGGCCAGGAGGAAATTGATAAGGATATCCCAACTCCCTAAAGGAGAGAAGGTATATATGAGGAGTCGGGAGAGTCTTAAAGACTGCATTTTCAAATATTCATTCGCAAATCTGAAACACCTGAAAAGCCGATTCTTTAATATTCATGATTTAAGTTGGGACTACTTTGAAGCAAACATATAGAAATATTATTTGAAACGAAAACAAACATCTTTTAAACGAAAAAATGAAAAGTAAGGTGCTTCTGGGTAAACTCAAGGATTTCAATTTTCTGAAGATCCTGCTCTATCTGTATCGAGATCAAAAGACGGGGCTCCTAACGATAAGCAGGGATCTTATCACAAAGAAGATCTTTTTCCGTAATGGGGTTCCTTCTTCAGCACGTTCCAATCTCAAGAGCGAGCTTCTCGGGGAATTTCTGGTCGCTCACGGGGCCATATCCCAGGAGAAGCAAGAACAGGCCCTCGAAATTCAGGAAAGCAGGAAAATAAGTTTTGCTGCGGCCCTCATTTAAGAATGGGCCATCAACAGCAAACAGCTCTTTTCCCTGGCTAATCTCCAATTCCATTGCATACTCATGAGTCTCTTCAACTGGAAGGACGGGACCTTCCGCTTTGAGGAAGGCGACATCTCCGGTGAACGCTACAGTTTCAAGATTAGTTTTTCCAGCCTCCTGATTGACGGGATTCGCATCATCTCGGACTATCAAATTCTTCGTGATTTAGTGGGAGAATTAAGTCAGATCCCGGAGGGAACCGAAAAGTTTCCGGTACACGAAAATCTTATGTTCACCACAGAAGAACGTGAGGTGATTGGTCAGATCAGTGGGACACGGACCATCGAGGAGATTAAGGAAGCCTCCGGTGTGGAGTCCCAGGTCGTTATAAAAACCCTGTTGATTTTGTTATGCCATGACTGTGTTAAATTTTGGCCGGGTTTTCATGATGAGAATGAGCGGGACATGGTTCTTGAAGAGGAGTCCGAGAATTTACCCGGGCCGGAGATAGATCAACCTGTTATTCAGGAGGAAGAGATTGCCACCATCCTCGAGAATTTTCCTCTGGGTTTGGAGACGGTACCGGCTGTATTGTTCTCCTCTCCTGAGATGGAGTCGTTGACCGGGGATCAGGAGGCATTGACATTAGAGCCTACAAAGAAGAGAGTAGACCCAGTATCCGACGTGTCCAAGGTTTCACCTTCTCCAGGCCCTACTGTGAAACAGGCTCCTCCCGTTGCACCGGCCAAGCGTCGCAAGCGAAGAAGTCGACTCAAGCCCCTCTTATGGACATTACTGACTCTGGGAGTATGTTTGTGGGTTTTCTCACTGTTACCATGGAAATCCGGATTTGTTGATAATATCGATTTCTTTTTCAGCAAAGAGAGGTCTGATCAGGTAATGCCCTACGAGGGAGCACCTCCGAAGGAGATGGAAGAACACGTCCCGAGTTCTTCTAAGCCCGTGGTTGGATCATACACGCAACTTGAGATAGCAGAAGAGATCTCACGATCAGGTGTGGAACTGACGAACCTGGCACAGGTTCTGAATGTTCGTCCCTGGCTGGAAGGCGATCATGTGGAGATCGGGGTTGATTTAGACCGCCTGATTGACTATAAGAAAACGGAACTGCTGAAAGAATATGTTGTTTTTGTCAGTCTAGTCAATTCTCGCCTCTCTACCAAGCTCAATAATTCCGTTATCCCTGTTCCCAGTGAATACCTCAAAACTGTCCGGTTGGTACAATATTATGAGGATACTGTACGGGTTTATCTTGATATTGAGGGGCGCGTACGTGTGGCGACTGTTGCGTTGGAAAATCCGCCGCGTATTATTATCGCTGTGAAGAAATAAGGAGAGGGAGAAGGAGCCTCTCTGAGATCCGCACTCCTTACCTGCAAACCGCTTAACCCGGATATGATTAAGATGAGGATTAGGGCAATCTGAAGAGTGGTTCACCTGTTCAGCGGTACCCCGCGGCCTGCAGGGAAAAAAGATGGGCGTAGTGTCCGCCGTCCGACATCAGTTGGTCATGGCTCCCCTGCTCGACAACGCGGCCGTTTTGAATGACCACGATCTGATTGGCCATACGAACGGTGGAGAAACGGTGGGAGATGAGAATCGACATCTTTCCCCGGGTCAGACTCCGGAAATGTTCGAACACCGTGGCTTCGGCCTGGGCGTCCATGGTCGCCGTGGGCTCGTCCAGAACCAGGATGTCAGCATTCGTTCTCATAAATGCCCTGGAGAGAGCAATTTTCTGCCATTCACCCCCCGAGAGTTCCCGGCCTCCTTTGAACCAGCGGCCGAGCTGGGTTTGGTATCCCTCCGGCATGGCCTCGACAAAAGGTGCGGACATTCCTTTCTCAGCGGCACTTCGCCATCGGTTCTGGTCATCGAAGTGATGGACGTCGCCTGCACCGATGTTTTCTCCGACAAGAAGCTGGTATCGGGCAAAGTCCTGGAAGATGACGCCGATCCGGCGACTCAGGGTGTCGGCGTTCCAGTAACGCAGATCCAATCCGTCCAGCAGGATTCGGCCCGAGGTGGGATCGTAAAGTCGGGTGAGAAGTTTAATCAATGTGGTCTTCCCCGATCCGTTCTCTCCCACGAGTGCCAGGCTTTCACCTGGTTTGATATGGATTGAAACTTCCTTGAGGGCTGGATGTTCGGCACCGGGGTAGGTGAAATCAACCTTTTCAAAGCGTACTCCGTCACCGGGCCGGGTGCCTGTTGTTTCCTGCCCAAGGGGATCCTGGACGGGCTGCTCAAGGTATTCATAGAGGTTTGAAAGGTAGAGGTTGTCCTCATACATCCCGCCAATGGCGGTCAGACTTGCCGAGACAGCTGCCTGGCCCTGCTTGAAAAGGAGAAGATACATGGTCATCTGCCCAAGGGAGATCCGTCCGGATATCGTCGCCAGGGCGATCCATGCATAGGCACCATAGAAGGCCGCCGTCGCGATGAGTCCAAGCGTATATCCCCAGAAATCACGGCGCAGTGTCAGGTTACGGTCCTCACGGTAGAGTTTATTAAAAATGTCTCGATACCTTTGCAGGAGCAGCGGTCCAAGCTGGTAAAGCTTTACCTCCTTGGCATGGTCCTCACGGGCCAGGACCGTCTCCAGGTAGAACTGCTTTCTTGTCTCAGGGGATCGCCATCGAAAAAGACGAAAGGCATCCCCGGAGAATTTGGCTTCCGCCACAAAAGCGGGAAGCCCCCCCACGGCCAACAGGACCACAGCCCATGGCGAGAACCGGATGAGCAGAAAACCGTAGCTCACAAGAGAAATGGCGTTCTGGATAAGTCCGGCTGTACGGTTTACCAGGCTCAGGGGACGGCTCGATGCTTCCCGGCGGGCCCGCGTCAGCTTGTCGTAGAATTCCGAGTCTTCAAAGTTAGCGAGTTCTAATGTCTGTGCTTTTTCCAGGATCATGACATTTACCCGCTGGCCCAGAAGTGCTCGAAGCAAGGATTGACTCAGAGAGATCCCCCGTTGTGACGCGGTGAGGCCTGCCACGATGAGTGCTTCCAGTCCGACAAAGAGAAGAGCATCTTTGGCATTGACCGGATGACCTCCGGATGTGAGAGCCATGGCTGCCACAACGGCATCGACGATCAGCTGACCCACGTAGGCCGCCGCCGCGGGCAGGACTCCTGCAATCAAGGTCAAAACTGCAAGGGTGATGGTGAGGCGCCGGCTTGTCGACCAGACAAGTTCAATGGCCCGTCGGCTGTATCGGAAGACGCCGAAAAATCGTCCCAAAGAGCTTAGAGGCTCATGGTTGGAATCAGGAGAGCCTTTTAGGGTCATCACATTCTCCAGGCGCTTGTCTAGCCCGGATATTGCATGAGTAGATCTATTACAAGGCCGGATAAGCTGCCACATACGGCGTTACAGAAAATTTCCTGACTTCGAAATATTTGAATATATCTTCAGCCAGAAAATTATCTGCGCCTTGCCTGTGGCGCTTTTACGGCCTCTCATGACGATCACTCATGCAATATCCGGGCTAATACTCCCAAAATGTTGCCGGGATCTTACTTTCAGAGACAAAGCCCCCATGTCGGAAGCATGTGGATCTGTTTTCATTTCATTCTCTGAGTCACTTGATCAATGTTAAATCTTTGATCAAGGACTTTCAAGTAAATTGTCAGTTATTAAAGAATCCAGAAACAAGTAAAGGCGGCAGTTAAGTGATAAACGACCAGGACATTGCGTTCCGTGGGAAGCATCTTGTTCTCAATATGCATGAGTGAAGAGATTGTTTTGCCGCAAAAAATCGCTCCTCGCAAGGAAATTTTGAGAACGAATTCAACAGTCCTGCAGGCGGGTTTTATCCCCATCATGATCCGTAAAAGGGGACACGTATTCCCTTAACGCATCACTTGCCGAATCAGTTCGTAGGCTACCACGGCAACGGCATTGGAGAGATTCAGAGACCGCATGGGCCCGGTCGTGGGAATGGTGATCGTATTATCGCCATGATTATCAAGAAGGTCCTGGGGGAGTCCGGTACTCTCTTTGCCGAATACAAGAAAGTCACCTTGCCGGTACGCTACTTCCGTATAGAGGCGCCTCCCTTTCCGAGTGGCATAGAAAAAACGGCTGTCAGGAAATTCCTGATAAAGATCTTCCAGGGAACGATGATAATGAAGATCCAGATACTCCCAGTAATCCAGTCCTGCTCTTCTCAGTGTTTTTTCATCCGTTGAAAAACCGAGCTTCCCCACCAGATGCAGTGCGGCGCCGATGCCCACCGCAAGTCGTGCGATGTTGCCTGTATTCGGGGGAATCTCCGGCTCAATCAGGACGATGTTAACTTTAGGGAATGACAGCTCATTCATGGATGAAGTGATGATTCACCTTATTCCAGATACCTCGTGACATCCCTAAAGATTTATCTTTCGGGTTCAAATGTCAACCCCTTTTTTGCAGAGCCAAACGGTCTCCACCGGGGTTAGTACGGCTCAAAGCCCGCTGTCAGCACAAGAAAAAGTATGAGGACCAGTACCAGCAAGATGACATAACCCCAGCCGGTATATTGGAGTTCAGGGTCGCATTTGGTATATTCGATGTTGAAGTCCCTGGGATCGAGAGCATCTTCCTTGGATCGGGAAATAACGATGCGAGCGAGGTGACGCACCCAGTGAGGAACGGTTTCACGAAGCATGTAGTTGGTAAAGATGGGTTCCAGCGCTTTTTCAGAAATATCCGCCCCATACCAATCGGAGTATGCCAGCTGAAAGAAACGGAATTCCGATATCTGAAGAAGATCCGCAGAATTTATCACATTATCAATATCTTCCCACGATTCATTCTGCTTGTCGGCACGGAACGCCTTCCACTGTTTCCCAATTTTATTTCCCAGCTTCCGTAAGTTTTTTGAGTCCGGTTCTTTCATCATTCTCTGTTCTCCTCACATAACAATATTAGAAAAATCACAGGTGGTCAAGTCTGCCCCGGGGCGACAGAGCATGACGGAACTGAATTACCTCTATAGAATCAATATTCCCCGGGGCATTATATCGATTTCAGGAGCATCCAAATAACCGTCAGGATCTCCATGAAATTAAAGGAAAAACAGGACTGACCTGTTCACCGCACAGGTAAAAAGAAAGGCAGATGTAAGTTTTTACGCCATTCAACGACATATAGGTGTGTAAGGAATCGTTTGTGAACTCGAAAAGGAGGTTACGTTATGGCACACTCTGCATCCATTACAACGCATCATATATTTAAGACAAAGAAAGTCTCTCTGGCTGAAACATTATACGCCAACGCACACTGGCTGTTGCGCCTGTCATTGTCCAGTGTCTTTATTTACCACGGCTTCAACAAGTTTGTTGATCTCGACAAGTTCGCTTCAATGATGAACCTTCCCTACAGTATAGCGCTCCTGGTTGCTCTCGCTGAATTAGGTGGCGGTATCCTCGTTTTTGTGGGGGCGTTTACCAAAGACTGGATCACACGGGTCGGTGCCGCAATGTTCATACCGGTGATGCTGGGGGCGATATCCATGATCCACTGGCCGCAATGGAGCTTCGTGCCTTCCCCGACTCATCCAATGGGTGGAATGGAGTTCCAGGTCGTGCTGCTTTTGTTATCGGTCTACATTGTGATAAAGGGCAACCGTTCTTGAACAGCGTTTGACAGATTGAGAAAAGGGAAAAAGGTACAAAAAGGAGGCGGTTAACAAGGGGGCGGTTCTCTTAAATCCTATAGGTTCTTGATTTAATGGAACCATACCCTTTACCTGCTCTTCTTGTCACCGGTTGGTGATGAGGACGGGTCGGTACTATCCTGCCGGGTGGTTCCGGGAGACGTCGGGATGGTTGCCGCGGTTTCCTCAAGCAGTTCAACTGAGTCAAGGGATGTCCTGTTTGCCCGCGTTCGTTCTTTAACGATTGCCTCCGCTGATGCCAGAAGGAGAATGATTGTGACACCGAAGACCGCCTTTCTGAACCATCCCGACTTCTGCAAAGTTGCAGCGAAGATCATGGTTTCATTTTCCGGATCCATTTCAAACAGGTTCCGCGAAGCCAGGTAGTTTGCAATCCGATGCCGCGAGATGGCTTTCGTTGTCTTGCCACGAAGTCTTTTTCCCAATGCTTTTTCGACCTGCAGCATTGATCCGTAGCGCCTCCGCTGTTTCTTCCTGAGACACTTCCTGATGACTCCCTGGAGACTTCTGGGAATCTTCTTGTTTAAGCGACGGGGAGGAAGGAACGCGGATTTCAGAATATTGGTACCCACCGGCTGGTTTTCATCATCTGAGAACGGTTTTTTCCCGGTGAACATTTCGTACAACACAATACCGAAGGAAAAAAGATCAGACCGGACATCAAGCTGTTGGCCGAGTATCTGTTCCGGAGACATATAGGCTGGGGTCCCGATGACGGTGCCCGGCATGGTAAGGTTTTCAAGGTTCCTGATCTGGGCGATGCCGAAGTCCATGAGTTTCACCTCGCCGTTTCGCTTGATCATGATGTTGCTCGGTTTGATGTCGCGATGGATGAGGCCGTGCATATGAGCATAATCAAGGGCGTTGCACACCTGGATCGCGATCATAATCCCCACATCAATGGGAAGGGCACCGGTTTTCTCGATGACATCGGCGAGGGTGGTGCCGTCTACATACTCCATCACAAGGTAGTAGGCAGGTTTTTTGCAGTAGTCGTAGATGTGAACGACGTTCTCGTGCCGGAGTGATGCGGCCACTTTGCTCTCCCGTTCAAAGCGCTGCACGATCTGTTCATCGGCACGGTATGCCTTTTTCAGTTCTTTGATGGCCACAGGCCTGTCGAGTGATTTTTGGATCGCCTTGTAGACGGTGGCCATGCCGCCGATCCCAATTTCTTCGATGATTTCATATTGATCTTTTATTTTTTTTGTCTGATTCGGCATACGGTTTGTGGTTTCCTCTTGCGAACCTGGGTTATTGGTTTATCCCTTCGTGACCTGTATAATGACCGCGGTGATATTATCCACGCCTCCCCGGTTATTTGCTTCATCCACAAGCTTCTGAATTGCGTCCCGGGGAGAAGACTCTCCGAGTATCCTGCTGATTTCATGATCCTCTAACATCTCTGTCAAGCCGTCGGTGCACAGGAGAAAAGTGTCATTCAGCTGCACTTCATGCGGCGTCACATCTGTGATGATATTCTCGTCAATTCCAAGGGCCCGGGTAATCACGTGTCGGTAAGGGCTCTTTCGTGCCTGTTCCGGGGTGAGCACACCGGCGCTGATCTGCTCTGCAATGAAAGTATGATCGTTCGTCAGTTGTGTGAATTCACCTGACCGGAGAAGATAGGCACGGCTGTCACCGATATGGGCGATAAAAGCCCGCTCTTTCTTCAGGAGTAGTGCCGTCAGTGTGGTCCCCATACCGGAAAGTGCGGGATTGAGTTCGATGGCCTGGCGGATCTTGCGGTTTGAGAGAGCGATGGCATACCGGAGGGCTGAAAAGCTCGGATCCGTATCGCTCATAAGCCCCGGGGCAGGTGTTCGGTCCGATTCCCCTAGAAGGTCCGGCATCACCTCTGCAAGCATGTCCACGGAGATGCGGCTTGCGATTTCACCGCCTTCCCGTCCCCCGATCCCGTCTGCAACGGCATAGAGGCCTAACTCGTCGTCCACAAGATAGGCGTCCTCGTTGTTGTCCCTTTTTTTACCGGGATCGCTACAGCCGAAGGAGACGATATTCATTTATTTGATCTCGTACACCTTGTCGCGGCGGGTATCGTCGAGAATAAACTGTAAGGTGGTGTCACCGATGCGGAACTTGTCTCCGTGGAGTAAGTTTGCCTGATTGATGGATGTCCCGTCCATATGTGTGCCGTTGGTACTTTCGAGATCCCTGAGGATGTAGATTCCTTCCTGGTATACGATGCACACATGCTGTCGTGAAACCAGGGAATCATTGATTGGAAAATCGGCGTTCTTGTCCCTTCCAAGAACAGTGTGTGTTTTGGTGATTTGGTATTCCATGCCCTTCGCTTGTCCATCGACAATCACGACGGACGCCTTTAACTGCTCATGGATCTGCTGAGACGGCTGCCTTAGCTGTGTTTCATCGTTTTTTGTTTGAGGTCCTTTCATCACATCCCTCCGAAATGATAATTATTGTCTAATATTTATGATAAGATAGTCCCGGGAAATCGTCAAGATCAAAGCAGAAAGGTCTCTCAGAGAGGACGTAGAGCAGCCTGAAATGATTCTCCCCCCGCATCGGTCAAACCTCTTTGGGCCCACCCCCTGAGGGGGTGGTTTTAGATAAAGATAATAAGATAAGATTACGATCAAGGTGGTGAGGACGATCAGGAAACCGATTTGAGAACTGTCCTGGGCTTTGGACATGTAGGTTGTCGATCTAAGTCAGGGGTCAGCCCCGTTAGACGTGAAGGTCTAACGGGGCTGTAGATGTTTTCTATTGAACTTTTTGTTGATACCGCTTTTCATAGTACATACGAATATCTTTCAACCTTTCGGGGTCAAAGCCTTTAACAAACCACTCATGCCTCGGGTCACTCTCTATGTACTTGGCTACGATCTGTTCGTAGACTTCCGGTTTCCCCGCCTTTTCACAGGCTTCCTTGGCCTCGGGCATCAGTTCCGTGTAAAAATGCTTGGCCACATCATAAATGCCGTGCCACCAGGCATAGTCCGGTCCGGACATGGCGGCTCCGTGACGGGCGCGTCGCCCCTCGTGATGCCACAACTCCCAATAAATCCAATCAATCTTGTCGTCGAAGTTTGCCTTGGTCAGCACGCCTTCCTCCATGAGGACGTCTCTGATCTCTTTGGCAGGCACAGCGAATTTTGTATTGTAAAGATCTATGAAATCGTCCAACTGCTTGTAAAAGCCCTCAACAAAGGCCGATCCATGGCAGGAAGAACAGACATTCTTCATGTTCGCCAGTTTCTTCTCCCAATTTTCGGTTCTCTTTGAAATGGGGGCCCTCAGATTCCAACTCAGGCGATCCCCTACGTCGTGCGTCACAGGAAGGTCCGGTGTTGCACTGATGTGGCACGTCGAACAGGTGGCGGCATCGTAATAGTCCTGACCGGCAACCCATTTGGGCCGGTCCATATTCAGCTCGTCCTCGAAGGCACGGAAAAGTATGCCGTGTTTGGATTCTTCGTAAACCTCTTTCTGCGGATGGTCCGGTCCCAGATGGCATTTCCCGCAGACATCGGGTTTGCGGGCCTGTTCCTTGCTGAAGCGGTGGCGCGTATGACAGGCGCTGCATGTTCCTTTGGACCCATCTGGATTGACACGGCCGATGCCGGTGTTGGGCCATGTGCTTGAATCCAGAGTGCCGTCGGCATTTGTTTTCACGATCGAGCCGTGACATTGACGGCAGCCCACAGCAACCGCAGGTTCTCCTCCAACCGTCTGTCCCAGAAGACCATCTTTGGAGTTCAGGATATTCCCGGCCTCTGCATGGTGGCTTGCTTGCTGCTCCGAGGCCTCTCTGGCATGGCATTCGCCGCAATCCTTTGGAGAAACAATCGTGGCCACAACGAAACCATTATGTTTCATGGCATCCGGCTCGCCTTTCTTGGCCTTGTGGCATTCATAGCAACCTACACCTGACTGCCAGTGCGTGCTCGACTGCCATTGCAGAACGATCCCGGGCATTCCGGACTCATGGCAGCCCAGACATTGGACCGTCTCATCGGATATCTTGGCCAGCGCCTCTGCAGAAAAAAAACTGATACATAACACCAGCCCCCAAAACACACCCCATGTCCCCTTTTGCATAAGTTTTCCCTCCTTTGTGATGAGTTATTCCCTCCATCCCATTCGCTTCTGTTCCGATGCGCGGCAGTCCTTGTGCGTCGTCAGAAGTTTGGCGAATCCCCTGTTTTTGCTGTTGTTTATAAGTATTAAGAAGAGGTTTGGTTTACAACTATACCGGTATCTCTGAAAATGTCAAACCTGATCCTGGTCAGCAGCGAATATCGGCGACTCACCATTTGGGATTGTTTAAAGGATTTACACCCTCTGATAGACCACTCCTAATTTTTATCTTTTCAAAGCTGCAGACCGTTTGCTGAAAATGGTTTTCAGCCGTAATATGCAATAATTAGATTGAATGATCTACTATGGGAAACCGGAATTGAACGAAGGTCCCTCCAATAGACGGCCCTATTATTCAAAAAAGCCTGTGACACCGCTGTGACATACGTCACCAAAAGAAATGAAAAATATGCCAATCACTATAAAATTCAGGAAACATGTCCGTAAGAGCCCTCTACGTGGAAACCGATTTGAGATCACCCCTTGACATATGAGGTCAATAGACGGTAAATAGATACGAGAGATCAGGAAATGAACCCATTAGACGTTTCACTGCCTGAACTCATAAAACAGCACCCCAATGGACCTATTGGTCTAAAAGGGAAAGGAGGAACAACCATGAAAGCGAGTCGCGGAATCGGAATGGGTGTGGTGGTACTGGTCGTTATTATTGCGGCGGCCCTCTTTTATCTCTGGTCGTCGCTGGATGCACTTGTCGCACACGTTATCGAGAAATATGGCTCGCAGACTACCCAGACATCCGTTCGGGTACTGTCCGTGGATATCGACCTGCAATCCGGTGCGGGTTCGGTCAATGAACTTAAAGTCGGGAATCCGAAAGGGTTCTCCTCACCTAATGCGTTTACCCTTGGCGGCATTACGGTCAAAATCGACATTGAATCCATTACCAAGGATCCGATCATCATTAACGAGATCACGGTCCAGTCACCATATGTTGTCTATGAAATAAACAAGTCAGGCCAATCCAATATTGACGCACTGAAGAAGGCCATCGCACAAACAACGGGTTCAGGCAAGTCCGCACCCAAATCAGAAGAGTCCGGAGGGCCGGGCCTGGTCATCCGAAAGTTTGTAATCGACAATGGGGAGATTGAGGCACGCGTTGCCGCACTGGGTGGCGAACCGCTTTCAGCCAAACTGCCCCGCATTCAATTAAACAATATTGGCCAAAAAGAGGGGGGGGCGACCCCGGCGCAGATCACGGGACAGGTCTTGAATGCACTCATTAATCGGGTGGGGCCCTCGGTTGCGACCCTGGGGGTAGACAAGTATTTGGGCAAAACTCTGGATGAAGCTAAGGCCATGGGAAGCAAGGTCGGGCAACAGGTTGACGACAAGGTGGCTGAAACGCTGGATGATGCCGCGTCAAAAGGTAAGGATAGCCTCAAGAAGCTGTTCGGGAATTAGAGAAGGCAAGAAGGGGACACCCGGGTGCATTTCTGACCAGGGCCGGCCCCGGTAAATACCAGCCTGTTCTTTTTCCCCCACACGTTTTTTAACAGGAGGAAATTCCATGGGGAAACTCCTGGTACCCATCGGAGTCATGATCGGCGGTTGGGCCGGGTGGTGGGTGGGTGCCCATATTGGAGTGATGACAGGCTATGTTCTGTGTGTCATCGGTATGGGAGTGGGCCTCTATGCGGTCAAGCGTTTCCTGCAAAATCTTTTCGATTGAACGATTAGAGCAGGCATGGAAAACCCGTTAGGCAGATGTCGGTATTTCAGTAGGGGACACAATTTCCTCTAGGTAACCAAAACAGGAACGTCTATTCTCATTCTCATAAGCCTCCTTCTTGTGAGGCGGGAAATTAATCATAACAATTCATCATGTGAATATCAAACCGGAAGACAAGTTAATAAAATTCCGGTTGAGAGTATTTTTTCCCGGGATAAAAAAGGAAAAACAATATCTTATCTAACGCCTGATTAGCTGACAAATTGAGAGAAAGGATGTAAAGTAACAATAAACTTAGCAAAGGAGACAGGTCATGAAAACAGGAAAATTACGGTTTGTCCTCATCTTGGGGATGGCGGTGCTCTTTTTCGGCTGCACAGGCGGCCAGAAAGCCGCCATGCAAGTGGACCACGATTCAATCGATCCCGGGGAGCCCATCACACGGAAAGGACAACCGCTTCAACTGCTTGGCAGCCTTGTTACGATCGGCCAGGGACTTCCTGAAACCATGCTGACGGATGCCAGCACGATGAAGTCCGTCAATCTTGCTGAAATGAGGGGGCAGGTTCTGTTCTTGAGCGTAGTTCCATCCGTGGATACGAAGGTCTGTGAAATCCAGACACACTTCCTGGGGGAAGAGGGAGACAAACTTCCCAAGGGGATACAGCGTATCACCATCAGCCGCGACACACCTTTTGCCCAGAAGCGCTTTGCCGAGGAGGCGAAACTTACCGACCTTCAGTATTTGTCTGATTATAAGCAGGGTGATTTCGGACGTTCCACCGGTCTTTTGATTGACGATCTCATGCTATTAGCCCGCTCCGTCATTATCGTCGATCAAAAAGGGGTGGTGCGATACATCCAGGTCGTCCCGGAAATTACCCATCTTCCGGATATGGAAGCGGCCTTTGCAGAAGCTGAAAAACTGCTCAAGGAAGAACAGCCATAAGGATTTATTGGTTATCTGAAAACCCGGTCCTTTGGGCCGGGTCAGAGTTGAAAGGCTGTGCCGTCTTATTTCGTGAAAAAATTCGAAATTCGAAGCACTAAATCCGAAACAAATTCGAATGACCGAAATTTAAAATTCAAAACATATTTATCCTAAGTGTTGCACTTCCTCATTGAACTGGGGTATTCAGATTTCGTATTTCCTGTGAGAAACGGGTCAAGCCCCTTTCAGGGGTAACTCAAAGCCACATCCTCTGGGCGTGGATGTTTACTTTGAGGACATGCTGTACACCAATGGTTTTATGATTCCAGGAGAAGCAGCTCGGGGTTAACGGACGAGCTCGGTTTCTCTGTCGCATGTGACACAGACATAACGTTTGGCGGGACAGTTGCGGGGTACGGGGAACCCGTTTAAACTCTTCTTTGGAATGTTGTGTTCTTTATTCTCTGTGAGACCTTCAGGTTTGCAATACTTGTTCTCATAGGCGTACAAATCTTCACAATTTGAACACACAGTAGATTGTTTTAATGTTCGTTTTTTCCGTTTCAGCTTCATAAAGATCGACCCTTATGAAAATGTTTCTGCCTACCCCTATTCAATCAGGACAAACATAGTATTATTAATATTTATAATTGTAACTCAATATTGAAATATGTCAAATGCCAGGCAGGCCTGCCTGGCACCACCGGCCCCCCTCTGGGGGCTTCATAATACCACCCGCGATGCCGGGTGGAGAATCATTTTACCCGATTCTCAATCTCACAAGCTTATCTCCCCCTTGTTTGCTATTCAAAACTGATAAACGCCTTGGGGTCGATATTGCGGGCGACCCTGGAAGGGATAAGGCCGGCTGAGAGAGTAGTCAGGAAGAGAATCCCCGTCAGGATTAAAAGATAGAGGGCGGGGATCTGAAGCTGGACCTCCCAGCCGAAAGAGATCTTGTTGATCACATGGATGATCACCATGCTGATGGCGGGTCCCATGAGGAGCCCCAAAATGATTCCTGCCATACCCACCATGGCCGCGGAAAGAACAATCATATGCCGGATCTGTTTCCAGCTTGCTCCGAGATAGCGGAGGATGGAGATCTCTCGTTTCTTTTCAAAGACCAGGATCATGAGCATGTTGATGACGCCGATCAGCGAGATGGCAATCGCGATGACCTCGATCACATAGGTCAGGGCGAAACTCTTGTCAAAGATGGCCAGACTCTTATCGCGGAGTTCATGGTTGTTTGTGATATCCAGGGAATAGGCGGGGAGGAGTTCTTTTTTGAGCATGTCAACGAACCGATCCACATCCACCCCATTTTTCAAATAGATGCTGAGCTGAGTGGTATCGTCCAATCCCCAGAGCTCGTTCAGCCATTTCCGGTCCAGATAGAGGAAGCCCGAGGTGGTGGAATAACTGATCGATGTATAGGTGATTGTGAATGTCTCTTTGCCGTGAGGCGTTTCGATTTCAATTTGATCTCCAAGGTTGAGTCCGTACTTGATCCGTAGGAAATCGGATATGGAGATCTCCTTGATCGGTGTCGGGTTTTGCGGCTTTTGCTTCCCTTGATTGTCCGGTCCCGGATCCCGGGCGTATTTCCTCCAGATCCGGCTATCTCCGAATCCTGCGATGACCGGGCTTCCCCGAAAGTACGCCTGCAATGCCCGGAACCGTCCCACGTCTTCCACCTCGGTAAAGCCTTCCACAACCCGGATCACTTCGTCAGCAAGAGGATGAAAGCAATAGTTGGAGGTACAGGAGGCGGGCTTGATATAGAGATCGGCAATGATGTACCTCTCCAGCCAATCCTGAAAAGAGGCTTTGAGTGAAAAGATTGAGGACAAGAGGGCCACGATCAAGGCCGCACTGATGGCTACGGTCATGAGGGCAATAGAGAAGCGCAAGAGGCTCCCCTGGATGTCGTTCAGCGCCATCTTGGCAGTGGGTCTGAACAGACGGCAAAGAAATCCCCTGGAGATCCGGAGCAGAAAGGAGAGATAAGACGGGGCCATGAGTGTACACCCCAGGATGAAGAGGAGTACCCCCGCGTAGGCCAGATAGGGGAAATCAAAGGGGAAAGAGGTGTAATCGAGATAAGCGGCGGCCGCACCGAGCAGAATCGAGAAGAAGCCGAGCACGGAATAGATTTTTTGCCGCCCTCGATATTTTGTCTCAAGAGTTCCTTCCCGGGCGCTTTCGTTGGGACGCACTCTGGCAGATTCCAGGGCAGGGAGGGACGAGGCCAGAATCGTGACACACAAACCCAGGAACACGGCCTTGAATGCATCAGCGGACGTGATCATATAGTCGGTAATCGAAACAGTTGAGTAGATCGTGGAGATGGTTTTCTCTACGGCAATCGTAGAGAAGTAGGCAAAGAGTTGACCCAACAGGACCCCAAGGACCGAGCCGACCAGCCCGAGGATCAATCCCTGGATCATGAAGAGGGCGACCACTGTTTTTTTCCCTGTGCCCAGGCCCCGGAGGATTCCGATTTCGGTCCGTCTCTTGACCACGGAGATGAAGATCGTGTTGTACAGCAGAAAAACCCCTACAAGCACTGCGAGCAAAGTGATGAATTGAAGATTGTACCTGAAAGAGGCCACCAGTGCCGACTTCTGTTTGAGGAGGCCTGCCTTGCTTTCCAGTGTGAGGTGAGAGGGAAGCACGTTCCGGATCTCCTCGGCTCCTCTCTCTTCTGTAGTGAGGTGGACCCTGGTGAGGACGCCCGTTTTTTGAAATAGCTCCTGGAAGTTGCCGAGATCCATGAGGAGACTGTGGGAGGGGAGGGCCGGGGACTCAATGACCTCAATAATCCGTAAAGAGTATTCCCTGCTGTAGACATAGGCCCGGATCGTATCTCCCCGCGACAAATCATGCCGTGTGGCCAGGGGCTTTGTGATCAGGATGCCGTTGGGTGTCGTGAAAAAGTCTTGGAGATGGGCTGCCTTTCCAGGTGAGTCGTCGAGGTGTCTTGCCGCCTTTACCGTGTAGATACCGCTGACCCTCACCGTCTCCTGAAGCGCTGGGAGATAGGCGTTCACGTCCAGGACAGGAAAGCTTCTCTCTTCGATTTGACGGACACGCTGGTAGACCCCTTCCTCAAAGTCTATGCCCGAGGGATTGACGATCTCGTAATTGGTGTAGGGGTTGATTCCTTGAATGTTGGTCTCAAAAGAGGCGATGGCCCTGTCCGTGGCCACCTTAACCCCCATGAAGAGGCCCACGCCCAGTGCAATCCCCAGGATGGAGAGAAAGGTGAGGATCTTTTCCTCCCGGATGTTTCTGAACACCAGGAGTCTGACGAGTCTAAGAAAATTCATGGAATAAGTACCCCGTCTTTGATCCTTAAGATGCTCCTTGCAAAGTGAGCGATCCCCTGGTCGTGTGTTACGAGAATCAATGTCTTTTCAGTATCTTCAGACAGTTTTTTAATGCTTTGCATGATGTTTTTGCCGGTCTGGCTGTCCAGGTTCCCGGTGGGCTCATCGGCGAGGATGAGCTCCGGATCATGTATCAAGGCCCGGGCCATGGCCACCCGCTGCTGCTCACCTCCGGAGAGTTGATGGGGGTAGTGGGTCTCCTTTCCCTCAAGGCCCAGCCAATCGGTCAATTTCAGAATCCTCGCCTCAAAATCGGTGGCCCCATTCAGGAGCATGGGAAGTTCGATATTTTCAAAGACCGTGAGATTGGGCAAAAGATTAAAAAACTGAAAGATGAATCCGATTTTTTGCCTCCTGTAGAGAGTCAACTTTTCCTCGGTGTAGGAGGTGATCTCTTCACCCTGGACGATGATCCGCCCTTTGTCCGGAAGGTCCATGCCTCCGATGAGATTCAGAAGTGTGGACTTCCCGGACCCTGAACTCCCCATGATGGCGATAAAGTCCCCTTTTTCAACGTCCAGGTTCAATCCCCTGAGGACGCATCGTGTGCCGTAACATTTTTCGATCTTTTCAAGATGAATCATGGACACCTCTAATATCCTGTTAACTCCACATAGGCCCGTCCCCGTGCTGCACCCTCCACCTTGCAGGTTCCTTCCCAGTAATAATTGAAGGTGGTATACGTTCCCAGAAATTCCTGGTCATCCATCAAGGGGGTGACCGTGAGATCAACCTCTTCGGAAGGAATCTGGATCTTCCAACGGGACGGGTACTGGGCCCCGGTCTTGCTCGACGTGTATTGGGCCAAGACATCCACGGAAAAGTCCTTCAATGACAGATGCCGGGACGTTCCATCCGGGTGGACCAGGGTGCCTGACGAGTGAGGGTCCAGGGTCCCGTCCCGGTTCCGGATGAGATAGAGCATCACTTCTCTATGGTCATCGAGCTGAATGGCGAACCAGTCCCAGCCTTTCTGATGGTCGTCCAGTCCGCGGGAGGATATCTCCCGGTCAAACCAGCTCGTGCCCTTGACATCAAAGGTGTTTTCACCCAATTTCAATCTCCCCCGGGTGTCCAGGTCTGTATACGAAAGATAGATGGAGGCGATGAGAGGGGAGGCCGCCGACTTTCTGGAATAGCCTTTGTCTCCGTTGAGGACCAGAGGTTTTGCGGGCATCAGGGAGAGTTCGATTTCATGACTCTCATGGGAGGCTCTGATACGCATAGAATCCAGCGTGCCTTGCAGGGAATTTTTTCCGACCCAGACATGCAGCCTGTCGGCCCGGGCTCCGGCAAAATCAAAGGCACCGGTATCGGATTGATCAAACGTATAGAATTGATTCCCCTGCAGATCGGATATGGCGAAGTGAGAGATATAGATGTTGTTAACGCCGAATTCTGATCGATAATCTCTGTTCTGGACCGCCACAACGAAAAAGGTCAACTCATAACCGAACTCTCTCCCTGTATCATTAAAGAGGTGTCCTGTCACGTACCACCACTGTACGCGGTAATTCTTCTTGTAGAAGAAATCACCGGGAAGCTCGACTCTGTACCCCGGCAGGACATCGAGATATTCCTGTGCATAAGAATGACTGGACCAGACGATCAGGAAAAGCGTGCAGCAGATGACAGCATACATTTTTTGGGCCATATCCCGGATCCTCTTCGAGGGATCTGTCCTGAATCCCGAATGGATTCAGTTTCTTAATAATAATCCGCCATCCTGATTTTGTAAATGGGGACGTCAGTCTTATTTTCGGGTTGCATCCAGAGAAGAAGCTTGAAGTCTTTCAGAAGGCGTAAAATAAAGGATGTGGAATTCAGAAGTCAGGAGTCAGGGAAAATACAGAAAAGAACAAGCGGAAGACAGACAGCAAAGAACATCGTCAATAGGAAACAGGATGAATCAATATAAAGACAATTAGGATGACATGTACGATTAAGATGAACGTATTCTTGGAGAAAAGGGCAAATAGAAAAAAGATGACAACCAGGAGTGCGATCAACAAATGATGAACGATGAACCATGGCTATCATCAGGGAAGGGATCGGGTGCCGGTATTCGTCTCAATCTCTTTGAGGGTTTCTCGGTACGAGTCAATCAGCGGACCTCCTAGGGCCACTGCTCGGCGGGCTGACTCCAGGGCTTCCTGGTGCCGGCCCAGTTCGTACAGGACATGAGCCAGGTTGTTCAATGCGGATGCGGATGTTGGATGCAATCGGGTGGCTTTCCGAAACACTTCCTCTGCGCGGCCCATTTCATCCATTGCATACAACGTGTTTCCGAGACCCATGAGAGCGCCCAGACTGCCGGGCCAGCGTTTGAGAGCGGTTTCATAGCCCGACACAGCACTCTCCCACTGATTTGTTCGTTCCAGGCCCAGGACCGCTTCCAGGTAACGACCCTCTTCGGCCGTGGCCGGAAGCTCCCTTGGCCCAAGCACCAGAAGCCCCCAGTTCTGGCCGCGACCCCAGATCCAGGCAAAGGTCCTTAGCGAAACAGGGTGCCGGGGCATCCGGCCGGAGTGAAGAAGAACGGTTTTCTGTGAAAAGTCATAACCGATGACCACAGCATAATGCCATTTCGGGAACCAGGAAAGACCCAGATTGAGCAGAACGATAACCGGATGTCCGGCAGCCACTTCCTTGAAGAGTATTTCGAACCCGGAGATGGGATAGGCGATTTGACCGTGCCGCCGTGCCCCGGCCACAAGGGCCGGCTGTAAGCTTCCCTTACGGGAAGGTGTGTAAACCTCGGGAACCAGGGTTTCCGGCTCAATCTGGACACCTGCCCAATTGAGCACCATGGCCAGGGCCGCGGGTCCACACTGATAGGCCTCCTGGGCATGGAAGGGGACTGTGTCAAGCTGAGTCCGGACAGGCAGGCCGCGTATCAGATCCGGCCTGTCATAGGAGTGACGGGATGCACAGCCAGTGATCAGAGCACACAGCACTCCCCCTAACATCCAGACCGTCAATCCATATGGCAGCAGCTTAGAGATAGTTCTCCTATTACTTTGCGGGTAAGGACCCATGTCTGACGAAAGGAAACACGTGAGTGAATCCAAGGATGTCCGTGAGTAACAGAACGAGGAAAATGATCAACAACGCACCGATAACGGCACCTACGCCGTCACCACCGGCCGGCAACTGGTCCAGCCTTTCGGCAATACATTGCACTTCCGCTTCAGACAATGCATCAATACGTGCTCTGGCTTCGGCAGGAGCGATCCCATGGGTCTCCAAGGCTTTTTGAACCTCCTGCCGTTCCAGCAAGGAGATAATCCGTGTGCGGGTTTCCTGATTGCTGGTGCTGTTGAATACCTTCTCAGTCCCCACCATGGCTGCTTGTGCTGCAGGTATGGTCAGGTTCATCCACAGCAGGGAAAGTATGACGACTAGGGCCGGCGACTTTATTGCACGACGTGACATGTTTGCCTCCTCCTTTTTACGCAATTAATATTTTTACATGGTATCACAGGCTAAAATGAGGAAGCAACAAGAATTCGATGGATCGATAATCCCGAGTTAAGGGAGGTGCCGTTATATCCGATGTCTTTGAATAGAATGCATTTGAGCCCGCGCGGCCTGACGCGTAAGGGTCAGACCCTTAATCCGGATATTGTATGAGTGATCGTCATGAGAGGCCGTAGAAGCGCCGCAGGCAAGGCACAGAAAATTTTCTGGCTGAAGACATATTGAAATATTTCGAAGTCAGGAAATTTACTGTAACGCCGCATGTTGCAGTTTATCCGGCCTCGTAATAGATTTACTCATGCAATATTCGGATTCAGCATAAGTGATGACGCAATAAGAGCTTTAAACTAAGGGTCTGACCCTTTGGAATTCACCTTAACTTATTGGAATCAGTAGAATGTTGTTAGTGATCGGGGGCATTTCCGACAGGATTACTGCCGCTCATATCGGACCCTGAAATCTCGAGTCACTCTATAAACGAGTGCATTGACCAGTCTCCCATAGGCATTCTCGGGGTCTTGTGCACCGAAATCTACAGGGTAATCCGAGGAGATACTGACATGAGCGACCGTTTCATAAGTGCGTGCTGAATCCGTCCAGAGCGTGGCACCTACCTGGGTTTCATAGAGTTTTGCAGAGAGTGAGGCCTCGACATCAGCCTCCACACTCATTGATGTGAGCAAAGAAGAGAGGTGGATATTCGGCTTCACTTTGGTAACGTCGAGGTATCCGATAAAGACAGAATCAACGTGATACTTCTTTCCCAGTGCCTTGATTGCTTCCAGGTCAAACGCACTACGCTGAATGGATTGGAGTACTTGTGCCTCATTACCGAGTTCGAGAACACGAACCCCAGGCTGGGATGACTGAATTTCCCGTATAAATTGTTGACTTGCGAATTTTTGAAGGCTGCCCCTGGCATTGGACGAAAACTCAATCACCCCGATCGCATGATACGCTTTCAGGTCAATTCTGGGGGGGATCATTATGGTTTGTCTTGGAGCACATCCAAAAACCAAATAAACGAATATGACGAGTGCAGAATGCAGTATTTTACCATTCATGTTTTTCATTTCAACACCTCCTGGGGCAGCAACAGAATCATCTGCCTGGGTCATTGTGTCGTGTCCCAATCTGGAGAAATTTTCGGGAAAAGATTAATCTATCTATATTATTGATATTATAACTTGCACGTGGATCATACGTAAACAGAAACTTTATCCGGCCTCGTAATAGTTTTACTCATGCAATTTCCGGGCTAGCGTGGCATGCAGGAGTCAGATGGGAAAAGACGGAAGACAGAAAATTTATACTTGAATAGAGTAGACAGAATGTAAGAGTCCGTATAAAGTGTTGAAAAACAGTTCTCACTTTCCTAAACGTCTAATGGTGTAAATAAGAGTGTGGGGAGGGCAGGTTTCGTTTATGCCTGGCACAGCTAGCGGTATCTTGAAGTTCACTAAAAAGGGAGGCGGAGCGCTCCGCGATCCTTCGTTCTCCTTTCGTAAACAACCGGGTGAGGTCACGGTCCCGGCCGGTCTCGTTCGAGAGTATCACCTCGTTGAGGGTGCGGCCGTCACCGGTTCCGTACGGAAGGGCCCCAAGGGTCCTGTTCTCTTCTCGGTGGAGTCGGTCTGCGGCCTCACACCCGAGGCCTTTCATGCACGAAGGCCTTACAAAGCCCTGACGGCGATCGATCCTTGCGAACGGTTTCACCTGGCCGTCTCGGGTGAGGCGAGCATGCGGGTGGTCGATCTTGTGGCGCCTATCGGTAAAGGCACACGGGGTCTGATTGTCTCTCCGCCCAAGGCCGGCAAGACCATGCTCCTGGAGCAGATGGCCAAGGCCATCCATGCGGATGATCCCGAGACGCGGGTCATTGTTCTGTTGATCGATGAACGGCCTGAAGAAGTTACCTATTTCCGCCGTGCTGTGGAGGCAGAAGTCCTCTCCAGCAGCAGCGATCAGAGCGTGCAGGAACACGTGGATCTGGCTGAATTGACACTCGCACACATCCGCACCGATCTTGAGTGCGGACGTGATGTGACAGTCCTGGTCGACAGCCTGACTCGCATGGGAAGGGCCTTTAACCTGAAAGGCTCCGGTACAGGTCGAACCCTTTCGGGCGGTTTGGAGGCAGGGGCACTGGAACTTCCGCGCCGCTTCTTTGGACTTGCCCGCAACATCGAGAGCGGAGGTTCTGTGACCATCATTGCCACGGCACTCATCGATACCGGCTCCCGCATGGATCAATTAATTTTCGAAGAGTTCAAAGGGACCGGCAACAGTGAGATCGTCCTGGAACGCTCTCTTGCAGAAGCCCATATCTTTCCGGCCATCAACCTCCGTTCCAGCAGTACCCGGAAGGAAGAGCGGCTTTACAATCCCGAGGAGAGTCGCCGCCTGTCCAACCTGAGAAGGATGCTGGCAGACATGAAAACCGGCGAAGCCATGGCAACACTTCTAAAGCTGATCGAAAAATATCCGACCAACGAGGAACTCATGAAGAGCATTCCCATGGGCCGCTGAGTGTCTTAACCCGGATATTGCATGAGTGAATCTATTACGAGGCCGGATAAGCTGCCACATGCGGCGTTGCAG
>CAJICE010000088.1_pt1 | contig 64340 bp, 64 predicted proteins | sample 9199531 | NCBI WGS metagenome assembly CAJICE01 (sample SAMEA7708327, study PRJEB35096) | sediment metagenome | biome: marine neritic benthic zone biome [ENVO:01000025]; feature: sediment [ENVO:00002007]; material: shallow marine sediment [ENVO:03000034] sea grass bed [ENVO_01000059] ... | reverse complement strand
TCGTGAACGCCGGAAACCCCAACGGCCGGGACCCAGTATTGCATCAGGGTCAGCAGGGTCGCCCGATCGATGGCACAGACACAGGAGAGGATGTCCACGCCATGTTTCTCATGCACATGCTTGACGGCATTGGCCCTGGGGAAACCTCCCCGCATCCTCATCTCCATATATTCGTCCGTATTCAGGCCGGTCCCGGACCCGCAGCAGAAGGTCTCTTCCCGGATGGTATTCTCCGGCATCTCATGAAAGTTATTGCAGACATTATTGATGACATATCTCGGCTCCTCAAAGAGCCCCATGGCCCGTGCAGGATTGCAGGAATCATGGAAGGTCACCGTCCGGTGGTCGTTCCGGCTCGGATCGAGTTTCAGTTTGTTGTTCTTGATGAGGTCGGCGGTGAATTCGGTAATATGGACCATCTTGGTGGATTTGGCATTTTCGAATTTGGTGCCCGTAATCGGGGAGACCGGCTCCTCCAGGAAATCAGCAGGGCCGTTCATGGTATCCATATACTGATGGATCACCCGCCACATATGGCCGCATTCGCCGCCAAGAATCCACTTCACTCCAAGCCTCTCGGCCTCCATGTACATCTTGGAGTTGAGCCGCTTCATCATCTCATGGGAGGTAAAGAGTCCGAAATTCCCACCTTCAGAGGCGTACGTGCTGAGTGTATAGTCAAGACCGATATGGTGGAAGAGGAGCAGGTATCCCATAAAGGTAAAGATCCCGGGGTCCGCAAAGACATCGGCAGAGGGCGTAATAAAGAGGACCTCCGCACCTTTTCGATTAAAGGTAGGGTTCACCTTGATACCCGTGACCTCTTCAATATCGTCACAGAGAAATTCAACGGTATCCTTGAAGGAATGGGGCAGGAGGCCGAGGTGATTCCCGGTCCTGAAACAGTTAGCTGCAGGCTCCATGATCCAGTTGATGCTTATCCCCAGCAGATGGAGGAGTTCCCTGGCCATCATGGTGATCTCCGCCGTGTCAATACCGTAGGGGCAGAAGACCGAACAGCGCCGGCATTCCGTGCATTGGTAAAAATAGTAGAACCACTCCTTGAGGACATCGAGGGTCATTTCCCTTCCCCCGGCCAGTTTCCCGAAGATTTTCCCGGCAGCGGTGAAGTCATTACGGTAAACCGCCCGCAGAAGTTCCGCCCTGAGCACGGGCATGTTCTTGGGATCACCGGAACCGAGGAAAAAATGGCACTTGTCGGCACAGGCACCGCACCTGACGCAGATATCCATGAAGACCTTGAAGGAGCGGAACTTGTCGAGACGTTCCTTCATCCCGTTAAAGATGATCTCTTTCCAGTTCTCAGGCAGTTTCCAGTCCTCGTCCGGTACCGACCACTCTCTTGGGTTCGGCATGCCGAGGTACTCAAGGCTCTTGGGCTTGGCACTGTAGCACCAGGTGCCCTTCTTGAATTCAAAGGGGGTCGCCATCCAATCCGTTTCAGGCGGTTTGTGATCGATATTCGCTAATTCTGCAGGTGTTAAGGTCTTGTCTGCCATATTTTTTATTCCTTCTCCGCAGGGACTTGGGCCGCTTCCTTTTCCAGGGGAAGATCGACGCCTTTCATGACCTCTCTGAATTCTTCTTCATACTCTTCATAGGTATGGACCTTCACCGGATAATTCCAGGGATTGACGTGACGGACCATCCGGCTGTTGTTCGCCAGGTTTCGGGTAGGACTGAGGAAAACCCCTCCCAGATGCATAAGTTTGCTGAAGGGAAAGTAGACCAAAAGCGAGCAGACCAGAAAGAGATGAACATAGAAAATACTGCCGACTTTGACCTTCTCCGGGTCCGGGATGTGTGGATTAAAATTCACCAGCCCCATGGTCAGCTCTTTTACGCCCACGACATCCACTTTAAAAAAGTATCTCATGAGTACACCTGAAATCCCGATCCCCAGGATCAGAAAGAGGGGGAAGTAATCCGCCGGCAAAGAGATATAGCGAACCTGTGGAATCACAACTCTTCGGATGAAGAGATAGGTGACCGCCGCCAGGAACACGAGATCCGTCATATAGAGTCTCGGCGCGCCAATCTGGAGCAGACCGTCCATACCCTCCATAAAATGGAGAATGACCGGGATCGGTTCCGTGAAGAACCGGAAATGTCTAACAAAGATGTAAAGGAAACACCAGTGGAAAGCCAACCCCGCCACCCAGAGCCACTTGTCCGAACCGTAGACCAGCCGCTGCCCTTCCCTGTATTCCATCTTCGTATTCCTGAAGAGGGAGCGGAAGAATAGGATTTCCAGGGCCATCCGCCCGATGACGCCAAGGGTGCCCGAGGGAGATTCCAGTTCATTATTCTTGATCCAGGGAAGAGATTTCTGCTGTCCACAAGTCGAGGGGATCCGGAAGGGTACGGGGGATTTTGCCCATTTAAGAATACGGGCAATGAAAAAAACGATGAACGTGAGAACCGCAGCATAGGGAATAACTATTCCGAACAGTGATTGAAGCCCCGCTCCACTTACACCAAAATAAGCCACTATAACGAGCACTAGCACTGCAATGAGGGAAACTATGACTCCCATAGTTGGTTACCTCGCTTCAAGAATATGGTTTATTAGTAAATGAGATCTGGTTAGGATTCCGGAATCTCACATAACATATTCGCTCTTTTCAGGAGTGTGTGCGCCCTGGCTTTCAGCTCATTCGCCTTGAGTTCATAAATCCTCTCCCGGCACTTCATAAAAACGTCAAAACCAAGGAGTGCAAGCTGATCTATGCGTGACTCAAACTCGAACAGCTCACGAACCATCCCGTTCTCATGAATATTTTCAAAGAGTTCATCCTGGATCACTTCTTTTAATGAGAAGATAAAAGAGACAGCTTGAGAAGAAGAAAAATCCTGTACCGCCCGGATTCGAACCATGTTATCGAGCAAAAGCGTTAACTTTTCAGGATCCGATTCATGCAGTATGAGTTCGTCAAAGAGCAGACCCATATCCCTGTTGAACGTCTGCATGGGGTTGGAGAACATATTCTTGTTTTTTCTCAATAGGTTAGAGGATTCCTCAGGATAGGACTGAAGAAGCTTGTCAAACCATCTCTCCAGGATGGTCTTTTTCTTTGCCGATAAAAGTTCATAAAACGTCATGAATCGACAGTCTCCTCAATGAAACAGCTATATAGTGTTATAATTTTACAGCTTTTTAAGAAGCAACTAATTGATTTATAAGAACAGTACAATAGAAATTCTAACACATAAACATATAATGAATTGCTAATATATAAATTTCCGAAAGCATTGTCAAGGAATTTTTATTTATGAATGATTTTCTTCATGCTAATGCATGCCGTTACCCGGAAATACGGCATACACTGGACTTACAAACATATTAAGGGTTGCTAATATATAAATTTCTAACGGCTATGTCAAGGGATTTTTAAAAGTTCAGCAAAAAATAAAACGATGTTTGAGTATTGAGGCAACAGGGGAAGGTGTTTCAGAACCAGTATTCGGGATACCGTCTCTGCCCGGCCATGTTATTCACAATCAGGGCAATGACCAGCATAATTAAGGCCCCTAATCCTGCAGGGATCAAGGCATAGAGATAACCCAGATCATGGACCCTTGAACTTCCGATCACAGCAATCAGGGCGGTTGCTCCACCGGGAGGGTGGAGGCACTTCAGGAGATGCATCAGTACGATGGCAAGGGAGACGGCCATGGCTGCTGCCAGCCACTGGGATGGGAATAATTTGTAACAGGTCACGCCGACCATTGCAGAGAAAAAATGCCCTCCCAATAGATTCCAGGGCTGGGCCAGGGGGCTTCTGATCGCTGCGTAGATCAGAACCGCAGACGCGCCGAAGGATCCAATCACCAGAGTCAGGTCTCTCTCTTCCATATATTGACTGGAAAGATAGGCAACGGCAAGGATCCCCAGAAAGCTTCCGATCCAGGACCAGATGATTTCAGAGGCCCTGACCCGTTTCGGGCAGGTTCCCCCCCCTTTCATCTTAGAAATATACTCTTTCATCCCCTATGATTATTCCTTATGTTTATTATGGAGCATACGTACAAGGTCGGCCCTGGAAACAATACCGATCAATTTTCCCTCTTCATCCACCACAGGAACCCTGTTGATCTTCTTTTCCACAAGCAGCGTGGCGACCCGGTTGATGGTCATTCCCTTGTGGACGGTAATGGGTGGGGCCGTCATCAGGTCCTCCACCTTTTCACACTGAGCTTTCCTCTTGTATTCCTTTTTGTGAAGCGTGTACCTGAGCCTTTCCGCCAGGGACATGAAATCCCTCTCCTCCATGCAATAAAGAAAATCCTGCTCACTCAGGACACCGACAACACGGTTCCCTTCATCCACCACAGGAATCCCGCTGATTCGATGTTCGAAGAGCATGGCCTCGGCTTCATGGGGATGGGTCCCCGTCTTGACAGAGAAAACCTCCCGGGTCATCATCTGTTCGACCAGGATATGATCCCTGACACGTTTGCGGGCATGCTCCAGGGCCAGCTTGTAAATTTCAACAAGGTCCTGCTCGGAGATGTCGACGAACCCCACCATCTCCTTGAGAGCAGCTCTGAAATCTTCATCAAGAATCTCCGGCTCCTGCATCTCTCACTCCGTGAACAAAACAAAGGTGTCTGACACCTTTGATCATTGAACGGTTACAATCCCATCCCCATCTCAATATACCCGCACGGACAGGCCAGGGAGCAGATGTGACAGCCGTTGCACCGGGTGTAGTCCGTGAACATCACCTGACCCGCGGGCTGTGAGAAATCCCGGCTGATCGCCTCCCGGGGGCAGTAGATCCGGCACTGATCGCAGGTGAAGCACAGCCCGCAGCTCATGCATCGTTTGGCCTCGGCGACAGCATCCTCCAGGGAGAGTCTTCCGTAAATCTCCTGGAAGCCGCGAGCTCGGTCCGACACGTTCAGTGCCGGTTTCTCGTGCCGCGGAGCATCCTTATAGTAATCGAGACGCAGGCTTGTCTCCCGAATGGGCCGCACCTTGGGCAGGGGTTTGTATTCACGGCCGTTCAGATAGGCCTCGATGGACTGGGCCGCCTTACACCCTTCACCCACTGAGCGGGTAGAGATCCCCAGGCCCAGCACGTCGCCCCCCGCGAAGACACCATCCATATCAGTCTGTCTGTTGGGCTTGATATTGGCCCACCCCCATTGATTGGCAAGGGCCTTCAAATCACCGGCGAAGTCGGGCTGCTGGCCTATTCCTGAAAGCACGGCCGTGGCCTCGATCGTGAACTCCGATCCTTTCACTGGAATGGGGCTCCGCCTCCCCGATTTGTCGGGCTCGCCCAGTTCCATTCGGATGCATTGGACTCCGACGACTCGATTGTTTTCCGCCAGGATCTCGACAGGGGCGGCTAGATATTCGATACGTACCCCTTCTTTCTCGGCTTCCTCAATTTCGTGGCCGATGGCCGGCATCTCCGCCAACGTCCGCCGGTAGAGGATCGTCACCTCGGCCTCTGCCAGGCGTTTTGAGACGCGTGCCGAATCCAGAACCGTCTGGGCCGACTCGGTATCAAACTGCTCCGCATCCCCGGAGACCTTGTGGGCCATGCGAAGAGACACCCGGGCCGAGTCGATGGCGCTGTCTCCACCGCCGATCACGGCCACTTTATGGCCGAGGTCCACTTTGACACCCGAATTGATCCGGTTTAGATAATCCGCTGCGGTAAAAACATTGGCCGAATCTTCTCCCGGTATATTCAGTTCCGCGCCGCGGTGGGCGCCGATGGCCACATAGACGGCATCATATTCGTTACGCAAATCCTGAAAGGAGATGTCTTCTCCCACCCTGGTGTGGCAGCGGAGGTCCACACCCAGATCCAGAATGTTTTGAATCTCACCGTCCAGGACCTCCTCGGACAGCCTGTAGGAAGGGATCCCGTATCGGAGCATTCCCCCCGGCCTATCAAAGGCATCGAAGAGAGTGACCGGATAGCCGCGGCGGGCCAGCTGGTAGGTGCAGGAGAGTCCCGAAGGACCGGAACCGATCACGGCAACCCGTTCTTTCCTTTTCTTATCGGTCAGTTTCCTGAACTTCAGTCCCCGCTCGAGCCCATGGTCTCCGACCACCCGCTCGAAATTATTGATGGCTACGGGACCGTCGGCTTTGCTCTTCCGGTTGCAGCCCTTCTCGCAGGGATGGGGACAGATACGGCCATGGACGGCGGGAAGAGGGTTCTTGTCGGTCAGTATGTACCAGGCCTCATCAAGCGCAGCCTCATAGGGTTTATTTTGGTATGAGGCCTTTGCCACAACCGTCAGGTAGGCTCGAATGTCTTCACTGCTGGGGCATTCACTCCGGCAGGGCGGCATCTTCCGGACGTAAACCGGGCACTTCCAGCTCTCACCACTGGTCACGACAATATCCGAAGGGGAAGCTGTCTTGTTTTTCACTACTTCAACAGGCACCGCCTTTTCCGGAACAGAATGTGCTCCCATGATCGTCTATCTCCTATAGCCGGACCTGTGAGGATGTATTGAACGTGGTGCGGGCAAAGCGGTAATTGTCGATATGGTACTTGGTGAACTTAAAGCCTGTAAGCTCAAAGAAACGTTTCCAGCCGATCCGGTCGATCCACTCGCCGATCCGCTCATAGGCCTTGGCACTCCCTTTATAGGCATCCAGTATCCTGCAGACTGCTTCGCTCACCTCGGGCCAGCGCGGCGGATTGTTGGGAAGCCCGTAGGTGGCCAGTTTCATAAAAGAAGGGCCGCTTCGGGTGCTGGCCGACTTGCCGCCCACCCAGATGGAGAGGGTGTCAGTCTCGGCATCCCGGATCTCCATGCTCGGGCACTGGCCGTGGCATGCCCCGCAGTACATGCATTTCTCTTCAATGACCTCCAGGGAATCCTTGCCGTTTACCTTACGAGGGCGGATCGCCGCCACCGGACAGATGGCCACCACCTTGGGAAGCTCACAGTTCTGCATTTTGTCGTGATTGATTTTGGGGAGCCGGTGGTGCTGTAGATTAATGGCAATGTCCGTCTGGCCGCCGCAGTTGATCTGACAGCAGGATGTGGAGATCTTCACACGCTGGGGCAGGCGCTCGTTGACAAAATCCTCATAAAGAACATCCATGAGGGCCTTGACGGCGCCGGCGGCATCCGTGCCCGGGAGGTTGCAGTGAAGCCATCCCTGGGTATGGATGATATTGGAAACCGACGGGCCCGTACCTCCCACCGGGAAGCCGAGGACATCATGGACCTCCTGAATCAGGGGATCAATATCCTCCCTGTTCGCAAGGTTAAACTCGATGTTAGACCGGCTTGTGAAACGCAGATGTCCCTGGCAGTACTTGTCTGCGATCTTACAGATCTTACGCACCGTGTCCACGCTCATGGTGCGGGGGGACCCCACCCGGACCGTGTAGAGGGCGTCTCCGCTCTCCGCCACATACATGAGCACGCCCGGGCGCAGGATCTCATGATATTTCCACTTGCCGTAGTTTTTGGCCATGAGGGGGTGCAGATATTTTTTAAAATCCGGCGACCCGTTGTCCCTGGGCGCCATTTTTTTCTTTGTCGCCATAATCGATCCCTTTCGTTTTAAGAGGCTGTCTCTTTACCGTCCAACTCCTTGTCCACAACAGACGGGGCTTTCTTCTCTTCCCCCGCCATTCTGGGCCGCGTGTACTCCTCGAACTTTATGTAAGGGTTGCTGCGCGGCTCCTTGACCATCTGTGGATCCGGCTCCACTCCTACACCTTCCAGAAAGGTCCCCAATCCGATGCGGTCAATGAATTCACCCACACGCTCGTGTTCCATCGCATGCTCGCCCCAGAAATCCCAGATTCTCCGGACCAGGTCTGTTAATTTTCTCCAGTCCTCTTCCGTCTCCATCTTCATGAAGGGAACCAGGACAGAACTCATGGTATCGCCGATCTTCAGGCTGCGCTTTCCGCCTATCAGGATGGTAGCGCCCCGTTCTTTGCCGATGGCCAAGGCCCTGTGCATGACGTTGATACAGTGCATGCAATGGACGCAGTTTGCGTCATCAATCTCTATCCTTCGGTCCTTCAGTGTCATGCATTGCGTGGGACAACGGGAAATCACCGTATTCATGACAGACTTCTCGCCTCTCCGGTCGATAAATTTGGCTACCTCTTCCTGATCCACCTGTATCTTGTCCCGCCAGGTCCCGATGATCGGCATGTCCGAGCGCTGCATGGAGCATGCGCAGTCATTGGCGCAGCCGGAGATCTTGAACTTGTACTTGTAGGGAAATTCGGGGCGATGGAGCTCGCTGATAAAGGTGTCCGTGATGTATTTGGTGAGACCTAAGGTATCAAAGCAGGACATTTCGCACCGGGCAGGGCCGACGCAGCAGGCCAGGGTCCTCATGGCCGCTCCCGACCCGCCGAGGTCCCACCCCTTCTCCATGAGGGCCTCTCCGGCCTCAAAGGTCTGCTCATTGTTGGAGCCGAGCATGAGTATATCACCGGTCATCCCGTGAAACTGCAGGATGCCGGCACTGTACTTCTCGCTGATGTCGCAGAGTTCGCGCAGGGCCTCGGTAGAGTAGACCCAGGCCGAGGGCTCCAGGATACGGATCGTGTGGAACCTGGACATCTCGGGAAATTTTTCTGTCAGTTCCGAGTACCGACCGATCACACCCCCGCCGTACCCGTCGAGATTGATCACTGTCCCGAGCCAGTAGTCGGTGCATGTCTCGTAAGACTGCTCCAGCTGACCCAGGAGCTGTTTCACGGCTGGTTTTCTCTTTGCCAAGTGTTTTAAATCTGTGACAAAACTCGGCCACGGCCCCTTCTCTAATTTATCCAGCAGCGGAGTCTTTATTTCCTCAGTCTGTTTTCTCTTGGCCATATGAAATACCTCCTTGCATTTCAATTCAGCTGGGACTCTATGCACACCCCGTGTATTTGGAAGACCTGTAAATGTCCAATCTTTCTCAGTTAAGATCGGATTATCGAAGTGCCCCCTTTATACTTTTGAGACAGGTTTTGAACTCATTAACAGGAAATTACGGATCCATTCGAAGGGCCCGGAAGAACGGACTGGTCTTCAAGACAACTATTGGGGTAGCTTATGGCATTATTAAAATACCTTATAGATGTTCATGAGCTCAATATCATTAATATATATATTGTATACATTTTATCGCCAAGGTTTGTGACGGAAATCACAAAAAGTGAAAATACTCCCCCTGTTTTGGTGATTCAAGGAAAGAGTTCCTGGTTTAGAAGACCGTTTCCATGACGTACTTGGAGGCGGAGAGGGCGGCCATGGCCCCGTCTCCCATGGAGGAGATGATCTGGGCGTTTTCCCGGATCACATTGCCGCAGGCAAAGATCCCGGGAGTGGAGGTCTCCATCTCGAAGTTGACTCGAATAAAACCATTCTTATCCTTGTCCAGATCTACAAAGGAGCTGTTGGGGATATAACCGATATAGATAAAGATCGCTTCCAGGTCCATGTGGATAGACTCGCCGGTCTTGAGGTCGCGCAGCTGTATCCCATGAACACGCCCGTCTCCAAAGATCTCCTCAACCACCGAGCCCTGTACCATCCTGATCTTTTCGGATTTAAGGACCCGTTCCTGAAGGATCTTCTCGCTGCGGAAGGACTCCCTTCTGTGTATGAGAAAGACTTCCCGCCCGATCTCCGAGAGATAGAGTGCGCCGAGAAGGGCCGACTCCCCTCCCCCTACCACGGCAATCCGCTTTCCTTCGTATCCGAAACCTGCGCAGTGCGCGCAGTAATGGACGCCCTTTCGGGAGAATTCCTTTTCACCCGGCACATTAAGCAGTCTGGGTTGTCCCCCGGAGGCTATAATCACGCTCTTTGTGTGATAGGTTCCCCTTGAACCCGTGACCTGCTTGATCTTCTCCTCATACGCGATCCCCTGGACATCTTCCGGTTCAATGACCTTGACGCCCAGATCCTTCAGGTGTTTTTCAAGACCTGTTGTTAATTTCCAGCCATCCAGATCCGGAAACCCCGGGAAGTTTTCGATCTTCTCCGCCACCGCGGGCTGACCACCCAAAATGGCCTTCTCAAGGATCACCGTCTTTAGCAGATTCCGGGCAGCATAGATCCCTGCCGCCATCCCGGCCGGTCCGCCTCCGATAATCACTAAATCATAAATCTCTGTCATAATAAAAAAGGTTTTAAGCATTCAGGGATCAGCTGACAGCTAACCCATTTACAGAAAAATAAAGAAATCACTCACCCTATGAGTGGCAATAAATGACCACCCATCCAATTTCGGGAAAAACAAACGTATCGTTCCCCGCCACGTCCTTCATCTATTTGAGATTTTGTTTCATCGGTTTTACTGATGGCTGACCGTAATATGGGGTCAGATACCATATGTTACAGTGTCTGACCCCATATTACGACCCCATCTTGCGAAGTGGAATCACCTCTCTGTCCATTTCAATTTCGTCCTCAATACATCAAAATAATTCTTGCCCGGAACAGAGATGAGCTTGATGGTGCAGGCCGCCTTCTCAATCCGGATGACATCCTCACCCTGCAGCGAGAACCCGACCTGTCCGTCCAGGGTGAGATGGACCTGCGTATCCATGGACTTCAGTACGATCTCGATACGGCTGTTGTCCATGATCACCACGGGCCGGTTGGTCAGGATGTGCGGGCAGATCGGTGTCAGGATGATGGAGTGCATATTGGGATGAACAATCGGTCCGCCCGCGGCCAGGTTGTATGCTGTGGAGCCGGTGGGAGTGGAGATGATCAGTCCGTCTGCCTTGAAGTTTGCGATATGCTTGCCGTCGATATAGGCTTCCATATCGATAATCTTGGCGAGAGCACTTTTATTTATGACTATGTCATTAAGAACTGTAAAGTGGGAGATCTTTTCCCCGTGTCGGACCACTGCTGCAGTGAGCATCATCCGTTCATCATAATGGATCTTCCCCTCGATGACCCTGTCCAGCGTCGGATAGAGCTCTTCCAGGGTCGCCTCGGTCAGAAAACCGAGACTCCCGAGATTGATGCCGAAGATGGGCACGTCTTGGCACCCGATGAGACGGGCTACACTCAGGAGGGTTCCGTCTCCTCCGAGAACAGCAATCACATCGACTTTTCCAGGGATATCCGACTTCTGGTGAGGGCTCGACTCACCGATCACAGAAGCGGTCTCCTTGTCCAGAAAGACCTCAACATTTCGTTTTTTGAGATAAGAGAAGAGCTCGCGGAGGACTTCAGCGGCTTCCAGACGGGGCTTTACAATGATTCCAATTTTCATGAGAGGGAGTCCGGTTGCAATTCCAGATGTCCGCAGTCCATGTCCAGGGAATGTAAGACATTTCTCATCTCTACACACCTGCCCGTTCTCATGAAATGGATCATCACAATTCCTGGAAGACCGGAGTTCTGTGAGCAAAAGAGAGCTGTCGTTGAAAACTGCTTAACCGGGATACTTGTCCGTAATATATTCTTTGAGATAGTGGTTCTCTGCCTGAAGAGTGGTCATGCATGTCTTTGCCAGATCACGGATGGAGAGAACACCGATCAGTTTCTTGTTCTCGACAACAGGGAGATGGCGGATACGGTTTTTGACCATAATATTGATCACGTAATTCACATCGTCCGCGGGTTCCACCACAATAAGGTTCGTTGTCATGACTTCCCGGGCCATGATATCCTTGAAAAGGCGTTTCCCCTTCTCGGTTACTGAGCCGTATCCAATGGAGACCCAGCATTTCAATACGTCTCTCTCTGTCAAGACACCAACAGGCATGCCTTTACTTGTAATAATCAATGCACCGATCTCATGTTCAACCATCTGTTCAACGGCATCTGCTACGCTTGATTCGTGATCCAGAGAATAGATGACCTCTGACTTCTCCTTGATGACTTCCCTGACGTCTGTAACGTTCATAAACTATCCTTTTTTAATGAATTTAACCGATAATTCTCCCATAATACTGGCTATAAAATATATCTAAAAACAATGGATCTGTCAAGAAAGGATGATGAATTGCAGAGGGTCAACCTGGATATTGCATGAGTAAACGTCATGAGATATCCCGGCTCCGGGTTAATCAAAAAGTCCGCTCCCTTCGCCAGGGATGATCATACGATCATCCTCCGGAGCGGGTTCCTCAACTTCGGGCCACCGTCCGGCAACAGGGTCCGGGCCCTCCATGGACGTTGAAGACGGTTTTTTATCCGCCATCAGGGGGTTTTTCCGGACATCCACGCCCTCCACGTTATGGCTGAATTCAAGAGGGATTCCGTTCGGGTCATAGGTATAGATGGAATGGATGAAACCGTGGTCGATCACATCCGACACCGGGAAATCAGCAGCTTCAAGCTTGTCGATTAACTCCCAAAGGTCTTCCTCCTTATCCACACCGAAGGAGACATGATCAAAAATAAACGGGCCGTTCACCGGATCACCGTGACGCTTGTACGGTACAGATTTGACCTCCGGCCATTCAAAGAAGGCGATTAGTTCGCTCTCGGAAAGTTGGAAGAAATACTGCCGGTAGCCGGGCTTCCCAAACCCCACAACCAATCTCATGCCGAGGAGATCCCTCCAGAAATGAATGGTCTTATCCATATCCCCGGTGGCCAGCGCAAGATGGTTGAGGCCGGTCAGTTTAAACATGTCCATTACCATTCAGGATATGATATTCCACATTCACCTTCAGGTCTTTTCGAAGAGTGTGATAAACAGAACAGTATTTCTCGTGGGAAAGGTCGACTGCCCGTTTCAGCTTTTTTTCGTTCAGTCCTTCACCTCCGGCATTGACCTTGATATCTATGGTTTTAAAAAACTGGGGAGGAGTGGGATTCCGTTCACCGGTAATATCGATTTTCAGGGTATCCAGTTCCACCCGCATCTTCTTCAGAAAACTGGCCACATCGATGGCCATGCACCCGGCCACACTCAGAAGAAGGGATTCTGTGGGTGCGCAGCCCCATTGAATATTCCCGTCAAACTCGAAATCATAACCCACCTGGGTCCTGGCCTCAAAGAGGAGATTCTCTTTCCAGGTCACCGTTCCCTTGGTCACGGGGTTGATCTTTTCCTTGTAGGTTTCCAGTCCTTTCAATGTCTCTTGCTCTGCCATGTCTACTCAATCCTCCATTACTCATGATAAACGATCTACCTCACGTATTCAATTTGCTCGTCCCAGCTATAAATTTTACAACATCTTACTCCTGATTGCAAGTAAAATTTAGAATATTCGAATACGGTTGTAAATCTACCCCTCAACAATTCTCTCTATTTTCCTAATCCTGTCCTGAAACCGGTCTTCCTTATTAATGTAACGAAACGGTCGGCCCACTCCGGTGCACCGGCGCTATGCAGATGGGTATAGGAGGCCAATACATTCTTATAAAGAATACCGTCATGCTCTCCATCGATCCCCTGGCCCCGGGCCATCCGATAGGCATATTCAATTTTGTCGAGATTGACCACCTTGGAATGGTGAAATTCGTGACCGCGGATCGCTTCGTTTCCTGTCGACCAGTCTGACTTTCCGGTATGTTCCAGGATCACATACCCATGGCCCATGGGCCGCCTTTGCATCTCCACACCGCAAGGCAGGACACCGACCATGGAACATCTCTCTTTTTGATAAGAAATCGATCGTGCCAGATACATCAGACCGCCGCATTCGGCATAGACCGGCATACCCTTTTCAATCGCAGACCGGATCTCTGAACGTAGGAAAGCATTCCGTTCAAGTTCACCCATAAAGATCTCCGGAAACCCTCCGCCGATATAAAGGCCGTTCACATCAGGGAGATGGGAGTCTTTCAAGGTATTGAAGGGAACCAATTCGGCACCGGCCAGACCCAGGGCTTGAAGGTTTTCGACATAATAAAAGGTAAAGGATGGGTCCGTGGCGATGCCAAGACGGACATCCGGCTCAGGCAGAGGCTGATCCGGCTTGATCTCGACAGGCAGAGCAGGAGCTGAACGTGCGATGGATGTCATTCTATCAAGATCTACATACTCCCTGACAGCTTCAGCGATGCTCTCGATTACCGGAGGAAGGGCTCTATCTTCCTTGACCGGCACAAGCCCTAAATGCCGTTCCTTGATAAACAGATCCTTTTGGTCCGGGATCGCACCGATAACCTCGATACCGCAATAATGCTTGAGCGCCTCCTTCAATTTTTTTTCATGCCGGGCCCCTCTCACCCGGTTCAGGATCACACCTGCAATGGGGGTTTCCGGTTCAAACTTCTGATGACCCATAATCAGGGGGGCCACACCCCGGGTCATACGCCGGGCATTCACCACCAGGATCGCCGGTGTCTGCAGGTGCCTCGACAGCGCGGCAGTGCTGTCCGTTCCTTTAAGATCAAGACCATCAAAAAACCCCATGTTCCCTTCAATGATAGAGAGGTCAGCCCCGCGGCTCGCGGAAACGAAGGTCTCCGTAATGGCCTCCCCGCCCATCATAAAAAAATCCAGGTTTCTGCACTCCCTGCCCGAAGCAGATGAAAGCCACATGGGATCAATATAATCCGGGCCTTTTTTAAAGGGCTGAACCTGAAGACCCGACTCCCTGAGAGCAGCACAGAGACCGAGACTGACCGTTGATTTTCCTGAACTCCGGTGCGGTGCGGAGATCAATATCCGGGGTCTTGCTTCATTCATACTCTTTCCATTTAGATATCAGCTGTTCGTCATCAGCATTCTGTTCATCTTGATAAATGTTTAAATTCAATCATTGAAGCAACATGGTACCCTCAGGGGGTTACAAAAATCAAGCCCATTGTGATCACACCTTTTGGATAAGGTCCGGGCTCTCAGAAAAAGATTTTTTCTTGACAAGACATCCCCTGAATGAATAACCTGTTTAATACGAGTATAAACATGACATAAAGGGTACCTCATGGAATGTGTCGTTAAATACAAACCGATTATCTGGAAGACTTTGCCGGAGGATTCGGCTGCACTCAAGGATGCCTACCTTTCGGGAGACGGCCTCTGTCCTGCCTGTAAACGGCAGGGGCTTCGAATTCCCATAGAAGAAAGATTCGGCGAATCCCCCTGAGAGAGTGACGGGACCTACGCCGTGTGCGTAGAAAACAAGCATGCTGCTCCCCTTGATTAAACAATAGTGCATTATCATGTTTAACTGTCATGCAATATCCGGGTTAAACCTATCATTCGTACTGCTTGGTCATTGACCCATGAGACACAAGCATACAACAAAACCTTCCTCTATTTCCAAGTATTCCCTGTTAGCCGGCGTGAGGGGACGGTGCATGAAGCACTCAGAATATTTTTGCATGCAGAACGTCTAACTATCAGTGACAGGATCTGATCGTTAAAAAGGAGGAACCATGCATATCATTCAGCTACTCGGCTCTCTGATGGGACTTTCTTTTGTGGCCGGGATAAATCTCTATGCCACCGTTCTGGCCGTGGGACTGGGGATTCGATTAGAGATGATCCATCTTGCCCCGGACCTGGCGGCCCTGGAGATCCTGGCACACGACTATGTCCTGATCGCAGCGGGCATCGCCTATGCAGCAGAGTTCTTCGCAGACAAGATCCCCTGGATTGACAGCGCCTGGGATTCGTTTCACACCTTTATCCGGCCTATTGGAGCAGCCATCATCGGCGCCACGGCCATCGGCGATGTGGACCCCGTAATCGAAATAGCCGTCTTCCTTCTTTGCGGCGGCATGGCACTCTCGTCTCATGCCACCAAAGCAGGTGTCCGGCTGGTCGTCAACCAAATACCTGAACCGTTCAGCAACATCGGATTGAGTGTTACAGAAGATATTGTTGCCGTAGGAGGCAGCTGGCTGGCCCTTACACATCCTGTCCTCATGTTCATTCTGACCCTGATTTTTCTTCTCCTCTTTATCCTGCTGGTTCCAAAACTCTTCCGACTGCTCCGTGTGGAAATCCTGGCCATGACAGCCTGGTTCAGGGCACTCACCGGAGGCGGAGCATCCGGAGAGGAGGTAAACCTTTTTGATGAAATACCCGAAAAATTTCTGGGGCATGTGCCCGCGGAGATCGAATCCGGAGAAAACGCCTTCTGTGTCCGTTCAGTTTCCGGCAAGGGAATGGACATGGGCCGAAACTATCCGGGCCTTCTATGCATGGCAGATAACCGGCTCTTTTTCCTTACCCGTAAAGGTTTCCGTGTCCTGAAATATGACCTGAACCTGGCCGAGATTAAAACCGTTAAATTTCAAAAAAAATTTCTTCTGGACCGCCTGGTTTTCAGTGACGGGGAGAGATATACCTACGTCCACCTCTTTAAAAACAGAGAAAGCCGGGCAGAAAAGATCGTGAAGATGGTGGACGCTCAATTGAAATAACCAATGGTATCAGACGCCATTATGTCTGAGTAAACATTTACTCTCAAAGGATGTGGCTTAGCGTTGCCCTGGAGCGGCCTATACCATGGCCTCGGAGGAAATCCGAAGCACTAAATCCGAAACGGTTCGGCAAGCCGTTCGACAGGCTCACGGTCCTGAGCAGAGTCGAAGGACTCACCGCCCTGAGCAAATTCGAAGGGCAAATCCGAATGACCGAAATACAAAATTCAAAAGGTTTCTAGTCAAACACTGAGTCATCACTGTGGAATCGGATCTTATAAAATAGATTCTCTCATGCAATATCCGGGTGAAACCCGCATGTAAGAAGTTTTGAACATTTGAATTTTGAGTTTGGGATTTGTTTAGGATTTCGATTTTCGGATTCCGGATTTTCTTCACAGTTTTGGGACGGCACAGCCTTTCGACTCTGACCGGGCCCCGAGGACTGGGTCTTCAGTTACCCAATAAATGAATCAACCTGTGCGCATCCTTCACCGCCCACCCCTCGGCATCATTGTTGAAATAACAGAAGATCTCTTTTCCCTGATCCATCCATATGCGGATCTTCTTTGCGTCTCTCTTGAGCTCTTCATCCGCATAGCGCGAGGCATAGAGTTCACGGGTCCCGTGACGGCGGAGATAGATAATTTCTGAACCGTGAGGATCCATGATATTCAGGTCCGGCCAATCGGCCAGACAGAGAGAAGCATGATATCGCTTCAGCAGATCGAAGACCTCATCACAGATCCAGGTAGGGTTGCGAAATTCAAAGACCCATAGAGGATGTTTGACTAATCTCTGAGACTCCAGATAGGCAAGGAATTGACTGAGACGATGGGTGTTAACCTTCCAGAAAGGCGGCAGCTGAAACAGAAGGGGCCCCAGCTTTACTCCCAGACCCGAAACGTTTTCGAGAAAGTTTTTCATAGACATTTCAGGATCAGAGAGCTTTTTCATATGGGTCACAAAACGGCTGACCTTGACCGCAAAAACGAAACCATCCGGCACCGAATCCCGCCAGACCTGAAATGTCTCTTTCCTGGGAAGGCGATAAAAAGAGTTATTGATCTCAACGGTTTGGAAGTGTTTGGAATAATAGGCGAGCCAGCCCTTCTGGCGAAGATCGGGCGGATAAAAGAGTCCCCCGCCCCAATGGCTGTAGTTCCAGCCGCTGGTCCCGATGAAAAGAGATCCCTGGATCTTGCCCATGACAAAAGTTTAGGAGAAGAATTCATGACTGTCAAATCAACTGGCTCAGAGCAGTCTAATTTTCTGGTTATCAATAAATATTTTTATTGAAAATACTGCATATTTGAAATAAAATAATATTAAAAGGTTAAATTCGTATACGATCATTTATGACAACAGCCTAGCACTCTCTGAGAAATCAATTTACTCACCAATTATGCCGCCATTGCTTAAAGGAGATGATAATGGCCAGAGAGATCCTGATCGTCAGCTCCGACTCTGATGAAAAGAAGCGCCTCAAAATCCTTTTTAACGTTACTGATCTGGATATCTGTGAATGCTCCAATCACAAGGAAGCATTGGACCTCGTTAAAAAGCAGCAGTTCTCCCTGGTGATCATCAGTCCCTTCGAGGAGAGGAACCATGGGCTGAATCTCAAAAAGAAAATCCAGCTTCAAAAACCTGAAACCGAGGTCATCCTCCTCAACAACTTCAAGAATATCCGTTCATCCGAAGATATCCTCCGTCATGGCGCAACAGATTATATTATTGATCTGGAAGACCTGCGCCGATTCTTGATCCATATGAACCATCCTGCTAAACCCACGGAGCTTGAAGAGGCCGGGCTCCAGGGGCTCAAGGAATTTTTCTTCAACCTGACCGACCTGCTTCTCAGTATCCTGGAGATCGATGATAAATACTTTTCCGGGAATAACCATACGGTCATGAAGCTCGCACGAAAGATCGCGAAGAAGATGGAACTGGATCGAGAAGTCGTTGATGCCGTCACCCTGGGGAGTTTGCTTCGCGATCTGGGCAAGATCGGTTTGGACCAGGACCTCCTGAACGAAAAACGTGAACTCACAGAAGATGAGTTCTCGATCATCAAGGAACACAGCCAGACCAGCCTCAAACTGCTCAAACGTCTGAATCTTCCCTGGCGGGTCGACCAGGTCATCCTCCATCACCATGAAGCCTATGATGGGAGCGGGTACCCTTATGGACTCAAGGGGCGTGAGATTTCCATCGGGGCCCGGATACTGGCCGTGGTCGATTCCTACGTAGCCATGACCACAGACCGTCCCTACCGCAAGGCCATGAACAGGAATTCCGCCGTAGAGGACATCCAACATAAGACCGGTACCCGTTATGACCCGGAGGTGGTCGAAATCTTTCTCCAGATTATCCAGGAGGACTGGAAGCGGAACGCCGAGAAAAAAGAACGGCTCCTGGTGGTGGAAGACGAGCAGTTCATGCAGGCCCTGATCAAACTGCACATGGTGAATGAGGGATTCGAAGTGATTACAGCGGAGAACGGGGCCGCGGCTATCAAGCGTATCAAAGAGCAAAAGCCGGACTTGATTATCTCCGATGTGATGATGCCCCTCATGGACGGCCTCACTCTCTGCAGGGTGATCGCCAAAGACCGGGCATTAAAAGATATCCCGATCCTGCTCATCTCCGCAGACAATAACCCCGAAAATCGGGTCCATGGATTAAAGCTCGGCGCCATCGATTACATCACCAAGCCCTTTGACCTGGAGGAACTTTCCCTCAAGATCAATACCATTCTGAAAAGAGACAAGAGAATCCGGAAACAGCCGGATGCAACAAAGGGAATCATAGGCCGCCTTGAAGAGATGCCCCTCCCTGAAATTGTACAGATTCTGAATCTGGGACTGAAAACAGCCCGGGTGAAGATTCACTATGAACCGGAAGGTGCTCAAGGAACTGTTTATTTCTCCCGGGGGGAAATAAATTTTGTCTCCACTGAAAAATGTGAAGGCGAGGATGCTTTCCTCGAGATGCTCAAATGGAACCAAGGCTCATTCAAGATCCGCCACGGCATCCAGCCCCCATCAGTCAATATTTCCAAGAGCACCATGGGTCTCCTCATGGACGGGATGAAAATCATTGATGAAGAGAACAGGGGTCTGGCAGTAGAAACAAGCAGCTAGCCTCCAGTCACTGCAAGCCCTGACCAACGATGCCCACTCCTACGAATTCTTCTTTCCCAACACGTCTCCTCTTCCTTGTGAATCCTGTGTCAGGAGGAGGAGCAGGACAGCGTACTGCAAACAGAATAGAGGCCCTGCTGCAGGAAGAATTCCAACAATCTCGAAGCGGTTTTGACATTGAACTCACAGATCCACAGAACCTCTTGAGCCAGACCGTTCAAGCCTGCCAGAACTATTCAAATATCATTGCCGTGGGCGGAGACGGAACCGCCTCCCCCATACTTCAAGGCATCCTCAAAGAGGGAGGAGAGACACGATTCGGCCTGATCCCTCTTGGGACCGGCAATGACCTGGCGCGGAGTCTCGGGATTTATGACCCCAAAATTGTCTGGTCGAAAAAGTCTCTCAGACGTGTACTTCAGACAGTACTTTCCGGCCGGACCCATCCCATGGATATGTTTGAAATCGAAGGTGCGGGCTTTTTCTCCAACTATATGGGGCTGGGTTTGGACGCACAGATCCTCGCCGGTTATACCGGCCTTCAAAAAACCTCATGGTTTCCCTGGATACGGAGTTCAAGAGCACTCAAGTTTCTACTCTACGGTTTACTCCTGATGAAGCACCTCCTATACAGACTGCCCCAGGGGGTTCATCTTTCAATACACTCCGGCGCCTCCGAAAGGCAGCTTGCCGCAGAGGATCAACTCCGTGCAGTGATCGTGAGCAACACCCGGACCTATGCCGGAGGGTTTCACCTGTCTCAGGAGTCTAAAATCGATGACGGCCGATTTGAAGTGACACAGGTACGCGGAATCCCCGATATGCTGAGGATCCTCCTGGCACGGTATGCCCCGTTTCGTCATCTCACGAGAGGGCTTCTTCAGAAGCAGACCGACTGCATGAAGTGGACCGCCCCTCCCGGCCTCTCTTATGAATGGGACGGCGAACTGTCTGCTGCACCCCTCCCCGCTACGGGCTCTATACGCTGCGCCGGACAAGTCCGGATCCTTATCCCGTAAATTCTCAAAAACACTTGTGCCCCTTGAGCCGTAATCATAATCTTAATCTTAATCATAATCGAAATCGATTTTATGTAAAACCAAGGCGATTAAGATTAGTATTAAGATTAAGATTTTAGAAAAACATCACAAAAAATCAGATTGCACGGATTTTTGATTGCTGTTATAGTATCTGGATACTGAGGAGGGTTCATGTCTCTGGATTGGCGGTACCTGATGCTCCCGGTGATCGGCGCCATCATCGGATGGGTCACAAACTATATCGCCATCAAGATGCTCTTTCGGCCTTACCGGCCGATAAGGATTGTCGGACTGACCATACAGGGACTGCTCCCGCGAAGAAGAAAAGAATTTGCCCAGAGCATCGCCAGAACCGTTGAAAGAGACCTTCTGACAGCAGAGGACATCACACAGTTTTTCGAGGGCGTGCATTGGGAGGAAGAGGTTGAACGGGCCGTCGAAGAGACCTTAGAGGCCCGGCTGAGAAACAAGAGAATCTACCGGCTGCTCAAGACCCCGATCCTGGGCCTGATCGGACTGGAAGTTCTCCGCCAGATCAAGAAGGCCCTGTCACGGGCCATTATTAATAAGGTCAGTAAACATAAAGAAGGATTGGTCGAAAAGTTCCAGGAGTCCATAGAACTCAAGGAAGTGGTTTCCCGCAAGGTCGAGGGATTTGATATGGTAAAACTGGAATCCCTTCTCATGGACCTGATCTCTAAGGAACTGGCCTACATTGAAGTAGTTGGTGCTGTACTCGGTTTTATCATCGGCCTGACTCAGGTGGGCATACTGCTCCTTTTTAAAGAACCCCTATAACACCATGGACAAAGGCAAGCTCTTTATCGTGGCCACACCCATTGGCAATCTCGAAGACATGACGCTCCGTGCCATTCACACTCTCAAATCCGTGGGCCTCATCGCAGCGGAGGATACGCGTCGCTCCGCACATCTCATGAAACATTATGAGATTATAACACCCATAACCAGTTACCATGACTTTACGCGGACAGAAAAGAGAAATAAGATCCTTCAAAAGCTTGCAGAGGGAACAGACGTGGCCCTGATCTCTGATGCCGGGACTCCGTGCATCTCTGATCCCGGGTACCGCTTGATCGAAGAGGCCCTCTCGCTGGGGATCGATATATGCGCCGTACCGGGCCCATCGGTCTTGACCGCAGCCCTATCTGTGTCCGGTCTTCCTACGGATGCGTTCTTCTTCAAGGGGTATCTCCCCAACCGTGGTCAAGCACGTAAGGCGTGCCTTGAAGAACTTAAAACAAGAAAGGAGACACTGGTCTTATACGAAACCCCGCACAGGTTCCTCTCTGCACTGAAAGACATGTTAGAGGTCTGGGGTAACAGACGTATCGCTGTGATCCGCGAGATGACCAAACTCTACGAAGAAACATTCCGCGGGAGCATCCAGGAAGCCCTTGCCCATTTTCAACAAAAGAATAAAATCAAGGGTGAGATCACCCTTGTGATCGAAGGTAAACCCAAAGAAACAGATCCCGCGATGGCGATCAACATTCCGGACGAAATTGAGAAGGTGATGCAGAACCAGAAAGTTTCGAAGAAAGACGCCGTCCAGATCGTGTCTGAAACCTACGGGATTCCGAAGAACAAAGTCTACAAGGCGAGTCTGGAGTAGCAGAGAGAAACACAGGCGGCTGGCATTTTATTCATATCTCGTAATCTTAATCGCTTTTTATTTATAATCGTGATTACGATTACGGTTATGATTATTGTACAAGGAGTGTATCATGGAGCCAAGCACAGTCACCTTCATATCCGCACGGGCCACCAAATGGTCCTATAAAGAAAGTCTGGCAGGACGTTTTGAATCTGCCCTCAGAGAAACCAAGCTTTCCAAATACATTAAACCGAAAGAGGCTGTCGCGGTGAAAACACACTTCGGTTCTGAAGGCGCGCACCGTGTGGTTCGACCTCTTTTTATCCGAAAGGTGGTTCAGTCCATTCGGGATAAGAAAGGCAAGCCCTTTGTCACCGACACCTTCCGGATGAAAGGCCTGGAATACCTTCAAGTCGCCAATGAAAACGGGATCAATGAGCACGCCTGCGGTGCACCCGTTCTTCTTGCTGACGGAATCTTCGGAAACGACAATGTCTCAGTCCCTTCGGGCAAGCTGCAGGGCGAAGTGCTTGTTGCATCGGCCATCCATGATGTACCGGCCATGGCGGTTCTGACCCACTTCAAGGGACATGTAAACGCCGGGATAGGCGGGGCCATTAAGAACCTGGCCATGGGCGGTCTCGCCGGTTCCAGCAGAAACCATGACTGGAAGCATGGACGGGGCGGAATGCATTCCCATCACATGGAAGGGGTGGTCACATGGGATCAGGAAAAATGTTCCCTTTGCGATCAATGCGTCGAAGTCTGCCCTCTTGAGGCCTGCTCCTTTGAAAACGAACTCTTTTACTTTCACCAGAAAAAGTGCTGGCGATGCGGACGGTGTGTCCGGGTCTGTCCCGAAGGGGCTCTGGACCTCCCTTTTGATGAAGAACTCTTTCACCAGGGTCTGGCCGAAGCATCCCGGGCTGTTCTTTCCACATTCAAAAAAAATAAGATTTTATATGTAAATTTTCTTCTCGAGATACAACCGGAATGCGACTGTATGCCTGCCGCGGACGTACCGGTAATCCAGGATCTGGGTATCCTGATCTCAGACGATCTGGTTGCTGTAGACCAGGCCTCACTGGACCTGCTTCGCAAGAGCCCTCCCCTTCCGGATTCTGCCGCAGAGGACAAAGAGATCAAGAAAGGCGAGGATGTCATGCTTCGGCTCAATGAGATCGACGGGCAGAAACATATTGACGCAGCCTTTGAGCTGGGTCTGGGTAATAAAGAGTATGCCCTGATCAATAAGTGAGCCGCAGAAAGTTAACGCACACGTCTCTTATTAGACTTGACAAATCTAACCGTAACGTTATAAAAATCCAATAAACAAACAAATTTTTTGTCGATTTCCGGCTCTAACAACCGACCGTCCGGATTCTGCGAATACCCGGTGAGGAGATCCTATGTCCGCTACCATCCTGGTTGTGGATGATACAAAAGAAAACGTTGATCTCTTGAGGACTGTTCTTGAACACAGTAAGTATAGTGTCATTACTGCGGCCAACGGCGAAGTAGCGGTCCAGACTGCCAGAGAGGCCTTACCGGACCTGATCCTCATGGATTTGATAATGCCGACCATGGACGGGTTAACGGCATGTCATATACTGAATAATGAAGAGACGACCAAAGGGATCCCGGTCATCATCATCACGGCAAAGGCAGATCCTGAAGACCTGAAAAAGGGCCTGGAGGCCGGTGCCGTAGACTATGTGAGGAAACCTTTCGTGATCGTAGAACTTCTTGCCCGAGTCGACACAGCCATCCGTTTTAAACAGGTCCAGGAAAAACTGGTGGACCAGGAGAAAAAGATAGCCATCATGGAGCTTGCCGGGGCTGCGGCCCATGAATTAAACCAGCCTTTAACCGTCATAAACTGTCAGATCAAATTACTGGAGGAATCCCTGGAAGAACAAAAGATCCCACCCGGCAGGGAGATTGAGATCATTAATGAGTCCGTACAGAAAATGACTGAAATTATTCGTAAAATCGGGAATATCACCAAATACAAAACCAAAGACTACCTTTTAGGGGAAAAAATAATTGATCTGGATCAAGCCAGTGAGGATAATGAAGAATAACGTTTCCCATCGAGTTAATGACTGATTTGCATTCGTAAAAATATATTTTTCTTGACACAGATGATTCAAAAGGTTAATATTTTTTAACAAAACATCATAGGTCTTATTAGTGGAGTTGACATGGAGCTCACACGCGCAGCGGATTATGCCCTGAGAGGTGTCTTGTACCTTTCTATGCAGCCTCGGGACAGTCTTTGTATTATCAGTGAGATCGCCGAAAAAATGGATATTCCTGAGGGGTTTCTGGCACGTATATTTCAGATCCTTGCCAAATCCGGAATTATCCGGTCCCATAGAGGGAAGAGAGGAGGTTTCTCACTTTCCAAACCTCCCGAAGAGATTGTCATGAAAGATGTGATCGAAGCACTTGAAGGCCCGATCCATCTAAACAGGTGTTTATCCGACTACAGCGACTGTGGGAAAGAAGAGGTCTGCTCACTTCATGAAGTCTGGGCAGAGATCCAGACAAATATTATTGCCGCTCTGGAAGCGGCGAACTTTGCCGATCTCGCGAAACGGACCCAGGAAAAACTTGCCAGCAATGTCTAAAAGTAAACTCCCAATTCACCCTGACCAATTATTGCCTCATCGTTTGTATTGCGGCATCACCATCAAATTGATCAATGGTGTCTGACACCATTGGCTCACGACCTCAATAGAAACCCATTGACAAAAAGTACCGAATATGGAGAATATTTAATTTTTGCCCTTTGCCATGTGCGATCACTTGTGACATATCGATGCAGATAATTCTGGATCTCAAGCAGCTGAAGAGACAATTTCCCTATCCCGTTGTCACATTGGGAAATTATGACGGAGTTCATCTCGGCCACCAGCAGATTTTTCAGCAGGTGATCGACAATGCACGTCGCAAATCGGGCACATCGATCATCTTCACCTTCGAGCCTCACCCGCTTCATGTCCTTTCCCCCGGCAATGCGCCGCCTCTACTCAATACATTTCGCCGTAAGATGGAACTCTTTGAGTCCTTTGGAATTGATGTTGTAGTCTGTGCGGAATTTACTCTTGAATTTGCAGCGATGCCGCCTGAAGAATTCGTCCAGAAGATACTGGTGGAGAAGATCGGCGTCAAAGAGATCTACGTCGGGTATGATTATGCCTTCGGCAAAGGGAAGAAAGGGACCACGGAGGCCCTGAAGAAAATGGGGAAGGAAAAGAATTTCAAAGTCACAATCGTACCTGCCTATACTCTGAAGGAAGAGGTGGTCAGCACCACAGAGATTAGACAACGGGTCCTGAACGGCCACATGGAAGGCGTCACCCGAATGCTCGGGCGCACCTATGCCACAGAAGGGATTGTTGTTCCCGGAGATCACAGGGGGAAGACGCTCGGTTTCCCCACGGCCAACATCTATTCCCACAATCAAATTTATCCGAAACGCGGTGTCTACGCGGTCCAGGTGGAGCACAGCGAACAACTTTACAATGGCGTGGTGAATATCGGGACCCATCCTACCTTTGGTGAGGGAGAAGTGACCATTGAAGTCCATATTTTAGATTTTCATGAAGAGATCTATGGTCAGTTCGTCAGGGTTCTCTATATAAAGAGGCTCCGCGATGAGATTGCCTTCAAGAGCAAGGAAGGTCTGATTTGTCAGATCCAAAAAGACATTGATGAGGCCAACAAGATTATTCTGGAAAAAACCAGGAAAGAAACCATCCATGAAAACTCATCATAAACGTTTCTGGTTCGGGATCATCCTTAGTGCCATCCTTGTCATTCTGCTCTTGAGCGGCACCGATTTACACAGTGTCGCCGAAGCCTTAAAGGAGGCGGATTACCGATATTGTGTGCCCATGATCATTATTGTTCTCATCAGTATTCTGATTCGGGCTTACCGTTGGAGATTCATCATGGAATCCCTGCACAGGGCATCCATGGCAAATCTCTTTTCTGCCACCATGATCGGGTTCATGGCGAACTTCGTACTTCCTGCCAGGATCGGAGAGGTCATACGGGCCTATCTGATCGGAAAGAAGGAAGGCGTTTCCAAGAGCGCCTCCTTTGCCACCATCGTGGTGGAAAGGCTTTTCGACATTTTCACCATGCTTCTGATTCTGATTGTGGTTCTCTTTGCCATGACTCGCCCGGAGAGTCACCTCGAAGAGGTGTATGCGAAAACCCTTCGCGGTGGCGGGATAATCATGTGCCTCCTTTTTCTCCTCTCCCTGGGTTTTCTTATTGTGCTGAAACAGAATACCCATCTCGCCCTCTCCTGGGTACGTTTCTTTTGCAGACCCCTACCAAAAAGATGGGGCGAAAAAATCCTCAATATCCTGCAGTCATTTGTCTCAGGACTCGGCGCCATCCACTTCGGGCCGCACCTCCTGCTTATCGTCTTCTATTCAATCGTTATGTGGGGTATCTACGGGTTGGGAAACGTCTTTCTGCTCAAGGCCTTCGATCAAAATCTCCCCATGCTCCCCATCTATGTTCCTTTTTACCTCCTGGTGGTCCAGGCATTCGGCGTTGCCCTCCCTTCATCACCGGGATTTGTGGGGACCTACCATGCAGCGGTTGTGGCCGGGCTGGCTGCTTTTAATAATATTTCCAAAGAAGATGGTCTCAGTGTTGCGATTGTTGGGCATATCATCATGGTCTTGCCTGTGATTATATATGGCATGGTCCTCCTCTGGAAAGATCATCTATCCCTGCATGCCTTAGAAACCGAGGCAGGTTCGTCACAGGAGAACCTGCCCCTAGATCAGTGAGTGAGCCATGGGCCGCCTGTTCTTTTTTCTCCTTTTGGGAGCGATCATCTATTACATTTTGAAACTCTTGTTCCCTCCAGCAAAGAACCGTCAGTCCGGGGACCATAATGAAGGGGTCATTAACAGCATGGTTCTCGATCCCAACTGCAACACTTACGTTCCAAAGTCCGGGGCCATCCGGAAAAAGCTGGAAGGTAAGGACTGCTATTTCTGCAGCAAAGAATGTCTGAAGGAATACCAGGAAAGAAACAAATCCTAAATACTAAATTCTAAACTCGAAACAATCTCAAATGACCTAACCCGTATATTGCATGATTGATCGTCATGAGAGGCCGTAGAAGTGCCACAGGCAATGGGGTGCCAGGCAGAACTGCCTGGCACCCTTATTCTGGCTGAAGCAAGTTGCCAGGCAAGCCTGCCTGGCACTTACTATTTCGAAGTTAGGAAATTTTCTGTAATGCCGCATGTGGCAGCTTATCCGGCCTCGTAATAGATTTACTCTTGCAATATCCGGGTTAGATCCAAAATTCACAACCGTTCTTCTTGGGATGCATTCATTTTGGACATTTGAATTTTGGTATTGGGATTTGTTTAGAAATTCGGATTTAGGATTTGGGATTTCGACGCCATTCTTTAACAAAAGGGCGGACTATGCACAACTCTGAAGTTCCAATACAAAGAACCATTGCTCACTTTACCGCCACCTGATTGTTGATCATGGTTTCTCGGAGATGATTGACGAAAACATCACGGCCATTCAGATCCGTTTCCTCGAGAGTAATGGGGAGGCCGATAACCATGTGGATGGTCCCCGGATTGACCTTAAAACTCCCCTTGGGCATGATCTCATAACTTCCGGATATGCTGATCGGCACCATGGGCGCACCCGAGGCCTCTGCCAGGTAATAGCAGCCTTTCTTAAAGGGCAGCATCCTGCCATCGGGAGAACGGGTCCCTTCAGGAAAGATAATGACCGACTGCCCGGCACGGATCTTTTGGGCTGCCAGCTTCAGACTCTGTACGGCCTTCTCCCGGTTCGAACGATCGATCCGGATATTTCCGAAACGCTTCATGGCCGTCCCGAAGATCGGGATCCGGAAGAGTTCTTTTTTTGCGAACCATCCGAAATAGACCGGGATATGAACAAAGAGAGCGAAAATATCAAAATACCCCTGATGGTTGGAGGCGAGGATCATCGGAGGATGGGCCGGCAAATTTTCCAACCCCTTCACCCGAACCTTGACCCCTGATGCAGCCAGGATGCCCCGGCCCCAGAGTTGTGCCAGTAAGTGAATCACCTTTCCTGTGGGGTCCAGAAATGAGAAAATGATCAGGATGACCCCAAACACAATCGTCAATAAGATGCCCACGCACCAGACCCATACGGTTCGAATCATTCAATGCTCTCCATAAAAATTGTAATTATAAAGGAGTTCGTTGGGTTTTTCAAGAAATGAAAACAAGATGAATCAAAAGGGTCGGACCCTATGGATATAAGCATTCATTGACTAACCTATGATCCTGCGATAAAGTAATCATAGGCCCTGAACGATCAGCATTTGCAACGATGAGAGAGATCGTTAATGCGGCTCCCCCATTTCACGGCACGGGACATGGCGATGAAAAGAGAAAAAGAGAGAACAAAACCGAGACCGCCCAAGGAGAAGACACTCCATGTCATCCGCTCCTCCTTAAAAAATCGGACAAGAGAGTGGAGAGGGGAAGAAAAGGGAGACGGCTTTATTATCATCCAGATCGACGGCCTACCGCACCCGGTCTTGATCAAGGCTTTGTCGGAAGGCTATATGCCCTGCATCAAGAGTCTCCTGGCTTCCAGAATGTATAATCTGAGCATGTACCGTTGTGGAATCCCAAGCAACACCCCTTCCGCCCAGAGCGGCATCATGTACGGTGACAATCATCTGATCCCGGCCTTCCGCTGGCTCAACAAAGAGAACGACACACTGGTCAGTTTCAAAAACCCTCTCTCGGCCAATATCATAGAATCCCATATCGCCATGGAGCGACGAGGGATTCTCGAGGAAGGGAGCAGCTATGTGAACCTGCTCTCAGGCGGCGCCAGCCGTTCCGTTTTTACCCTTAGCACCTTTCTCACACAGGATATGCAGAAAAGGATCTCCGGTCTGGCTGTATTCTTTCTCTTTTTCATTCACATCATCCCGGTACTCCGGACGATTGCCTCCACGGTGATCGAACTGGTACGGGAATTCATTGAATATCTGGAGATACGCGTGAAGGGGGTCATCCAGAAAAGTGAAGGGTTCTTCCCGATAGTCAGGATATTTTCCAATGTCCTCTTCTATGAAGTAGCAACGGTCGGGACCATCATCGATATACGCCAGGGAAAGCCCTCAATCTATCTGACCTACAACGGCTATGATGAGGCCGCACACCAGCGCGGTCCGGAGACCAAATATGCCCTCAAGGCACTTCGTGTCATCGACCGGGGGATCAAAAAAATCGTCAAACAGGCATTGAAAAAAAAGAAAGGGATGCAATACGACATCTATATCCTCTCGGACCATGGGAACCAGCCCTCGATCCCCTTCCAGTACCAATATGGAGAGAGCCTGAGAAATGTCATCTATTCCAAGGTTAAGGAAGGGCGCATCACCCAGTATGACACAGGCCGTGGAGAGGTCAAAGACTATATGATGATGGCCCTCGCTTCGACACTGAGAAGTTTCGAAGAACAGAATCTTTTTTTCATGAGAAAGGTCTTTAAACAGTTCGCCAACTATATTGATAAAAATATCGGTGTAGAAGAGAAACTTAAGCAGGCGGAGAACATCACCATCGTCAACTCCAGCACCATGTCCAATCTTTACTTCAATTTTTCTACAAAACGCCTGGATATTGAAGAGATCGAACGGGTCTATCCCGGACTGGTCGGTGCATTGGTACGGCATGATGGAATTGGTCTGGTGGTTGCAAAATCCAATGATGATATGGTTCTCCTCTCACGGCGCGGCCGGATCTTATACAGGAACGGGAACAAGGAGATCGATGGAGAAGATCCCTTGAACAGTTTTTCCGATGCTGAATTAATCGAACAGGACATCTTACAACAATATGCCATGCCCAATGCAGGTGACCTCGTGCTGTACGGGGCATTCAAGGGCCCCCATGTAATCAACTTTGAGGAACAGATGGGAGGGCATGGCGGCATTGGCGGGATGCAGACGACCCCCCTGATCCTCTATCCCCGGAAAATTAACTACCCCTTCTGGGAGATCAAGAATCCTCGAGAACTCTATCCCATATTCTCCCGCTACCGGAAGTCCGCATAACCCCATCCCACACAGACATGTTGCCATTCGAATGGGAATATGTTATCTTAAAATTAGATACCATTCGGGTAAGAGAAAAACGTTTCTAACATAAATTCGATCCGCGAAAATCACACTATGTCTGAACAAGTGATCAACCTGGAAGGGAACCTTTCGGAGATTTCAGCCCCGCAGAAGTTTCATGCCCTCTCCGTGTCTAAAGCCACAGGCATCTTTGAGTGGAGTCACGACTCCCGGGAGAAGAAGGTCTATATCCATAAAGGGAGGATCGTCTTCGCCCTGTCCAACCAGAAAGATGAGAGACTCGGTGAGGTCCTGTTGCGAACGGGAAAGATCCGTGTGAAGGACTACATTGAAGGATCCAAAAAAATCAACACAAAAGACCGGCTTGGCCAGATCCTCATTGACATGGGCGCACTGAACAAAGAAGAGATCAAAGACGGCGTGAAAGCCCAGGTCCGTGAAATCATCTATGGGCTCTTTGGTGAAACCGAGGGACGTTACACCTTCCACGAGAAAGAACAACTGCCCAAGGAAGTCATCACCCTCAGCATGAACACCGAGGAACTGATTCTGAGAGGTGTCCAGAAAATTGTGGACTGGGATCTCATCCTCCAAACACTCTCGGGGATCGATACGATTTTTGAACCCGCTGCAGGAGCAAAGAAAAAGCTGGCTGAGGTCCCCCTGACCCAGGATGAAAAAAGAATTTTCCAGCAAGTCAATGGTGAGAATAGTGTGGAGAAGATCTGCAGTCTCATCGACGGGAATGACTTCGTAACATGCAGGACCCTCATGTCCTTCCTATGCTCCAACCTGATCCGCAGAATCACGGATGCTGAAATCTCTCTGGTGGATGAAAAAAAGGACGTGGATTATTTTGAAAGAACTATCCATTTGTACAATCAGCTCTTTTCGTACATCTACAGATACCTGGGGGAGAAAGTCGGACGGCTGGGAGACAATAACCTCTCACACTATCTGGAAGAGATCAAAGGGGATTACGCCATCCAACTGAAAGGGATCTTCCTGCTTCCTGACGGGACCCTTGCAGCAGAGGTCATGAAAGAAAATTACGAAAAGGTCCCTGCAGACAAGAGGAAAGGGGTACTCCTGGCCAGTCTCAAGGCCCTGCTTTCCGCAGAATTGGCTGCCACACGGGAATCCCTGGGACCTACCGAAGAAGCCTTTGTTGCCTCCCGCCTGAAAGGAATTGTGGAGAGGCTGAAAAAACCCGGCTCCTGAAAGACCCCCTGTTCGGCCTCGTCATAGATTCACTCATGCACTATCCGGCTTAAACCGTCCTGCCGCTCCGGGCATCTTACTCCGACAGACCTCGATCACAAAAGATCCTGCATCAGATGTTCTGAAGCCTCGCACACTCTATCCATGTGGATTTCAATCTTATTCACGAACTGGGCCGGCTCCAGGAATCCTTTGATCAGGGCTGGATAACGTATCTCAATGTTGTCATCGATCCTCGTGCTGTATCCGGTCAGCTTCAATATACCTCTCACTTCGGTAAGATAGGCACGCGCTTTAAAGAGAGCTTCATATTCCGCAGTATGCGACGGGTCTTTTTCCCGTAATAGCCGGAGCGAAGAAAGATCTCTGGGCTCATAGATTTCAAAAAAAGCCTTGAGCATTGAGACCAGCATGGTAATATCGAACAGCCCTCCCCTCCTCTGCTTCAGGTCCAGGCTTGAAAACTCAGAAGACGAAGAATGGAGATCTTTGGACTCCTGTTTCAGCGCATCAATCAGTTCCATCTTTTTCCCGAACAATCTCTGCCGGACGATACTCTCCTGAAACAGGCGGTGCAGCTGCGTTCCCCCAAAGATTAACCGGGATCCCAGTAACTCGGTCCGTTCGATGAAATCTTCGGGATTCCCCTGGTCCAGATAATTCTCCAATACCTCCAGGGAGAACATAAAACCACCGATCTGCTCCCCCATCCGATGATGGGGAATACTGCCCAGGCGTGCCAGTTCCCGATGGATTCTCTGTAAGGCATGATGCAAAGGTTCAGGGTCGATCCGGGAAGGATCAACGAGGACAAACATATCATAATCATTTTCAAAGGCCTCACCCCGTGCATTCCCGCCTGTTGCATAGAGAGCAAAGGCTTTAGGGTCCCGGAACAGACGGACCAGGCCTCTTTCCTCAAGGGATAGGCGTGTGAGTCTCCTGACGTAGCTATCCATATAATCGGCACGGGGAAAACGGCCTGTCCGGATACTGCGGAACGCAAAACGGATAAGCTCCAGATCATAATAGTCTTCCAAAGACTGAAAACGTGCCGGGAAGTCTGAATCCGGCCGAATCCCATTAAGGGCTTTTCTCGAAACTGCATGAAGCCGAACCGTATCCATGGCTTCTTCTTCATGAATCAGGCCGCGCTTCACCAGCCGATGAATCTTCCTCCTGAGGATTGGACTCACATAATGATAGAGGAAGCTCTGGGGCAAAACTTTTTCCAGAAGACTTGCTTTGTAATTTCTCCTGGTTTTTCGAATCTCAACGAGAAGGTCCACGGCAAGATCGGGAGGTATGTGACGGATAAACTCGAGACACAAAGAACTGTTCTCCAGGAGGAGGCGGAAGAGCGCATCCTTCTGGAAAGATGGGCCGTGAATCGTATGGGAGAAGACGGCCATTATTTCCGATTCAACCTCTTTCATCTCTGCACGCCAGGAACTCTTTAAAAAACAGATGAGAAAACGGATCAACGTTTCCACATCCCCGGACATGGCAACCAGATAGCGCTCCAGAGTATGCCTCATCCGGTCCTGTGCCAAAAGACCAAGATCCTGAAAAAAACGACGGCGGTGCGCCTTCTCCTCTTCCAGATAGCTGATAAATTCACCCCAGGGAAGGGTCTGGTGAAAACGCTCCATGATTTCGATATAATCCGTGGCCATATTGACCGACACCACATTGGGGTCCTTCAGCACATCGATATCAACGAGCCCCTGAAAGATCTGGATGAATTCAACATACTTTTTGAATTCCTCCTTGAAAATTTCGGAGATCCCCTTGATCCGCCTGGAATACTTGAAATAGTCGCGCATCAGTTCGGTGGACGGAAGCACCCCGGATTTTATTGGATACCCCATCAGGAGCGCCACACGGTCCAGGGCACTCCGGCAATGGGGATCGGAATAGAGGATTCCCTCCTCCTGGACAAAGGTCAACTGGTAGAGAAACCGGATCGTCTCCAGAAAGGCAATCGCCTCTTCCAGGAATGCATACTCCTCCTGCAGGAGGGTATCCTGATGCCGGAGGGTCTCAAAGGCCTTCCAGAAATGACCTCCAACAATCCCCAATGTGGCCCGTCGGGCCGTAACCAGCATCTTGGCCAGACGAAGCCCGTCAACCTTGGGAACAATCTCCCCGGTTCGGGTACTGTGTACAACCAGTGACCGGATCTCTTCCACCACTCCCCGCACAAATCCTTCATAGTGCCGATTATCAGCACTTTCATGATAGGTATAGCGCATCACCACCCGTTTCTGAAATTCCTCAAAGAGCGAGATGCTTCCCGTGATAGGAACAGCACCGAACAATTGAGTGACGATCACAAAATTTTTGAGATCCAGGTCCATCAGATTCTCGTAATCATCAATTCGGGCGGAGAACCACTTGGACCCGGAGTGTTCGGAAAGATAAAAATGCATCTGCGTGGCCCGTCGGTACATCTCTCGATTCAGCCGTCCGATCACACGGTTCAGCGCCACAAGATCCCCGCCGGTGCGGTGAATAATTCCTACATCAATATCGTCCTGGTCCCGCCGGGCCCCCACGTGACAGATTACAAACTCCGGGAGATCCATCTCCGATCCAGACAGAATATCTACAAAGGTCCGTATGAGCGCTGAATATAACCGTGCAAACTTCACTTCCCCCTGAAAAAGCATGGCCTTATATAAAACCGTTCTGGTGGGGAATGAATCCATCTCGGACTCCATGATCTCGAGGAGATTCAGATTCATGGTCATAAGCTGTAGAGAGTAATAACATCCGAGAAGATCTAAAGCCTCTTCCTGGCTATGGGAGAACTGGTGAATCAGTTCCATCTCCTCATAACAGAAAGGTGAAACCTTTTCGAAATCGAACAGGGAGAGGGTTCCGCTTTCGCGCATCCGCAACAGGAGCAGGGGAAGGAAATCCTGTATATTTCTAAGGTTCTTTCTGTAATGATTCCCGAGCAGATCGGATTTTAGAAGCTTGGCTGTCAGATACGATTCGATATCCTGTACACTCTGATCCGACATAAGATGTCCTCTGAGGCCCTATTCGTCAATACGGTGGAATTCGAGTGCCGTGTCAAGGCACTCAGAAGAGGGTCGGAAGATCTTTATCTTTATCTTTATCTTTATCTTTGTCCTTGTCTTCGTCGTTAACCGGCCTGGATTGTTTCTTCCCGGCCCCCTCGTGAGTCCCTGTCTCCGGGAATCCCTTGAAGACGTACTGGCCGAGCAGAGTATGGTAAGCACTCCACCGTTCATCCTGCGAGCCGCTCATCATTGCCCGGAATGTCTGCGCCTTGGCATCCAGGTCATCCAGCATATGCAGTATCAGCGCCTCCAGGGTCATGGGCTTCACCGGAGAGCCGAATTCTTCCTTCCCGTGATGTGCAACCAGCAAGTGTTTGAGAAGAATCGCCTTCTCTTCCGGAAATCCGGTTAGGGAGTTTATGGCCCCGGAAACCTTTTCCAGTTCCAGGACAATATGTCCCATGAGGCGCCCCCGGTCCGTGTAGTCAAAGCTTCGGGCATAGGAGAGCTCATCCACCTTTCCCACATCGTGCAGAAGCACACCGGCACGAAGAAGGTCCCGGTCCACTTCCGGGAAATGGGGCATTACCCGTTCACAGAGGTGAAATAAAGAGAGGGTATGTTCCAGGAGTCCGCCCACATAGGCGTGGTGCATGGATTTGGCTGCCGGGGCACGGCGAAATTTATCCATCATCTCCTTTTCCTCAAAGATCTTCTTCAAGAGTTTGCGAAGATGTGGATCTTTGACTTTCTGGATACAGGCTTTCAGTTCTGCGATCATCTCATCCGGGTCTCTTGGAGAAGAAGGGAGAAAATCTGAAGGGTCAATGCTCTGATCATCGATACGTTCCACTTTCTGAAGGGTTAATTGCAGTTTTCCATTATAGAGATTCGCCTGTGCCTTAATCTTTATAAAATCTCCTGAAGAGATTATATTAGAGATCCGGTCGGCTTCTTCCCAGACCTTTGCCTCGACCTCACCTGAACGGTCTCCCAGTTTCAGGGTCAAGAAGGTTTTGCCCGCGCGGGTCGTTGCAATCTGTTTGTGGCGAACGAGATAAATCCCGGCCACTTTCTGTCCTTCCTCTATATCTGAAATCCGTATACCCATTTTTACCTCCCGGCTTTAAGCATCATGCTGGATACACTGAAACATGATTTACGATGTCTGTACTATACCTCTTTCAAATCTGAAGATCAACAGAGATTGTGGCCAAACGTACTGGGTAACAGGCAGAACTGCCTGTCACCCTGGTTCGTTTTCTTTGATGGTCTTGTAAAAAGTCCAAAGACTCTCTGTCTCTTGTCGAAGATCCCGGTGTTTTTGCGGGAATGGGAGAGGGTGGGTGTGAGCCCCGTTAGAAGTTAATCTTAGAAGATTATTCTTGCTCAAAACTTCTAATGGGGCGAGCAAAAAAAATGAACAATAACTTGATGTGGTGGTTTTAAATAAAATTATAAATCCCTATCGTATCCGAAACCATCGGCCACGATGATCACCTGTGGCGCCTGAAAAGACCTCACCCCCAAACCGCATATCAGTTTGACAATTTTTTGAACGCCTGATACGTTATGATTCTGTATCAACAGGAAGACTCTGTCACATCTTCCTCATTAAACTGGGAGCAAAAGATGAGCAACCGACTCGTCATCATCGGTGCCGGCCGCATCGGAACCGATCTCATCAGCCGAATGTCAAAAAATTTTGAGATTGTCTGCATCGAGCAGGGAGACGAATCCTTGAAGGACCTCGAGCCGCTTGAGGAAAACCGTAAAATGACGGTGATTCAGGGTGATGCGACCAGCCGTCTAACACTCGAACAAGCCCAGGTGGATGAAGCAGACGTGGTGGTCCTTACCGTCTCATCTGAGGCCATCAATCTGGAAGTGGCCCGGGTGCTGCGTGAAAAATTCAATGTTCCCCGGATCGTCGCCATCGGGATGACATCCGAGGGAATTGCCGAACTGGAGGCCCTGGATGTGGAGGTGGTCAATGTTTTCAAGGCCTCGGCGCACAGTATACTGAACCTCATCCAGAGCGCCATCCGGACACCCCAGGAGATCGGCTCGGGACAGGGAGAAATCCTGGAACTCACGGTCCACCCCCGTTCACGGCTTACCCACAAACCCCTGGCACGTCTGGTTCCGTTAAGCTGGCGGGTCGGACTGATCTATCGTGACGAAAAAGTCATCGTACCCGATGGCCGGACACGACTCATGCCGAATGACCGCGTGATCATCCTGGGGGACCCCTCGGTGGTGAAGACCCTCTCTGAACTGCTGACCTTCAGCACCCATGACTTTCCGCTGGAGTACGGGAGCCTCGCCCTGGTCTACCTGGGGGAGGAGGATGGGGAGGCCTATTTCTCTGAAGTGGAATATCTACTCAAGACCTTTCCTTTCCGGGAGGTGGTCTTCATGTTGTCCCCCAGGATTAAAGACCCTGGCCGAAATCAGGATTTTTTCGACAGCTGTCCCCATCTTTATACAATCCACGCTTCTGAAAACAAAAGGCCCATGGCTTCAATTCTGGAGTCGGCAGGTATTCTGAGACGCAACTGCGGACTGATCATCGGCAACAAGAAGACCCTCCTGGGAAACACGAGGATGCTTCCTTATCGAAACAAGAGGGTTCGTTTGATCTCAAGAACCCTGGAACAGCTTTATGCTCCCATCCTCTTCTGTGCCGGGACCTTCCCATACCAGAGCCTGGCCGTTCCGGCGATCCCGCCGGCGGATGTGAAGCCTTTACTGGAAACAGCCCTTGAGATCTCCGGTCAGATGGCATCGGACCTCTCCGTGTTTCACTGCTCTCCTTCAGCCTATACCGGAGGAGAAGAAGAGAAGGCCGCTTCCGGGAAAATAAAAAAGACCGTCTCCGACATGGGCCTTTTATTCAAACGCAAGATTCCCGTTTCTGTCCTGACCGGCAATCCCGTACACCAGGTGACCCGTGCCGTTCAGGAGTTTCAGCTCCTTCTACTGGAGCCCATGGAATGGGACCGGCGGCCCCTCTTCTCTTTGTTCTTCAGGCCCGATCCGGTCGTCCACCTCCTCGGCCGGTCACCCGTCTCAACCCTGCTGCAGCCCCCTGAGAACGTAAAGAAGGAGACCCCTGCCGCGTTGGATACGCTCTCATGACTCATGAACTCATCCCCATATTCCTGATCGTTGCCGGAGGTGCAGGCATCCCTTTTTTCGCCAGGCGCTATGGTATTCCCACGGCCGCCGTGGAAATCATCTACGGGATCGTCCTCTTTCACACCTTCCTTCAAGAAAAACCGGAATGGCTGAACTATTTCCAGGAACTGGGTTTTATCTACCTCATGTTCATCGCAGGCATGGAACTGGATGCACGGGCCCTGATAAAAAGCCCCCGTTTGAAGTGGTATTTTCTGATCTCCCTCTCTTCTTTTTTAACCACTCCATTTATCGGCCGTTTCTTCGGTCTTCCCTACTATCTGGGGATTGCCGCGGCGGTCATGTCCGTGGGAATTATCATCCCTGTACTCAAGGAAATGGAGATGAACCAGACCCCTTTCGGCCGGGACCTGATTGGCATCGCTCTCACCGGAGAATTTCTCTCCATCACCGTTCTCACCGGCCTGGATATTTACCAGAGAAATGGCCTGACCCTCCTCTTTCTACTGGACGCCTTGAAACTTCTTGTCCTGCTTCTCCTCGGCGCCCTGACACTCAAGGTGATCTATCTCTTCGCCTGGTGGAATCCCAAAAAGATAGAACAGATCATGGAGAGTCAGGATCCCGTGGAAGAAGGGATTCGATTTGTCCTGGCCATCGCCTTTGCGGGGGCTCTGGCCGCTGTCCTGGCCGGAGTGGAGGCGATCCTCGGCTCATTCATGGCAGGAATGATCTTCAGTTATATCTTTACCTATAAAGGGGTCTTTCAGGAGAAGGTCAATGCAGTAGGCTTCGGTTTCTTCATTCCTCTCTTCTTTATCGGCATCGGTGCCGATTTTCAAGTCATGGCCCTGATGGACACGGGGAACACGCTCCTTTTCCTCACGCTCTTTGGCATGCTCTTCCTGGCCCACCTCCACCCGGTCCTCTTTCACAAACCTCTGGGGATGCCATGGAAGGAATCTTTCTCCATCTCCCTTCTTCTTTCCGCGCCCCTTACCCTCCTGGTCGCGGCCGGGGAGATCGGACTCCGCCTGGGTATGATCAACCCCGCTCAGGACGCTGCACTCATCATGAATGCCGTTCTCGCAAGCTTGATTTTTCCATTTCTTTTCAAAAAGTTTTACCGGCTGATACATCCCGGGGCCCATTCCCCGGAGCCATCCTCCTCGTGAATGGACATTGATCGTGTCTGACACCATTGATTTGTTTGAATCAGATTTGAGTTAAATCTCCATTTGAATTATAATCTAACGGGCGCAGTTATTGATGAGGAAGAACCATGAAAAATTCAGGAACGGATCACCCCCTTCGAAAATTACGAATGATCGGGACCGCTCTTTGCCTGCTTCTATGGGTCTTTATCGCGGCAGACCCGGTTGCGGCCAGTGATCTCCCTGATTCGCCTGAGGAGTGTAACGCACTTTTTGAGGCGATCGAAGATGCCGTGGACCGTGCGAAGGTCCGGGATGCCGGGACATTCCAAATACGCCAATACCCCTTTCTCCGAACCACCCGACTTCTTGAAGCGATAAAATTTTCTGTCAAAGGCCAGGAGGAGCGGGCAATGTGGTCCGGCCTTCTGTTCCGGCAAGGGATGATGGCCATTGAAAAGGAGCTGACAAATCTTCCGGAACAAGCCGTACAAGACCTGTCCGCCCGTGTCCAAAAGATGAGCGGCGAAACCGCCCCTGACTCCCGGGGAGCCCGGGAAGCTATAATCCGTAAGGCACGGGAATGCGGAGAAGAGCTTTTCATTCAGGCCGGTGAGAACCAGGGGTTTAATGACCTTGCCGCGGGAAAGGTTAACATCCCTTCCGAATACCGGTTAGAGAGGCAGGCCATCGGCCTTTATCCTCTTTTTACCCTTCCTGTGGGCACGGCCATTGCCAACTACAGAAGGAAAGTAAAAAAGGATTATGCCGTTCCCCTGGACGACCTTGAGCCGCAGGGGGTTTTGACCTCCTTTGTACCGGAAGCCGTCTCTTTTCAGGATCATCAGGGGGACAAGATTCAAACTCTCCTGGCTGAGAGCGATAACAATCCACTGGGGATCCCTCTGCCGGATAACAAACAACTGGAACGTCTGATCCATTATTACGCGCCCATCCTGGAGCAGGATGTAACAAGACGTTATGACACGCCGGGAACCGTGGTATGGAAGGGAGACCGCATCGCCATCAATACAGAAAAAACCACAGTCTATTATTTTACAACCCATGCTCTGGTTCAAGGCAATCCCCTTCTCCAGCTGAATTATGTCCACTGGTATACCCGAAGGCCCGGGATCCATCTGTTCGATATCGAGGCAGGCCGGATACACGCCATGACCATACGGATCACCCTGGACAGGAACAGCAAACCGATCATGGTGGACGTGATCCATAACTGCGGCTGTTATCATTTCTTTTTCCCCTCTGAAAAAGCCTTTAAAGAACCCAGGACCGCCATTCTCCGGGAGGATGCCTTTGTACCCCAGTGGCTGCCGGAGAACCAGAACGGATCAAAGCTTGTGGTCAGGATCGGCACCCAAAGGCACTGGGTCGAACGCCTCTATTACACCTCGGAACCGGCTTCGCCTGATCGCCGTTATCAGCTTCTCCCCTACGACATTCTCGAGTCCCTGCCCAGGGAAACAGGTGTTCATGAAAGTATCTTCACACCCAAGGGGATCGTTAAGGGTGACACGGAGAGACCCGAACGTTTTTTCCTTTTCTCCATGGGGATTCCCCAGATCGGGAGCATGAGACAGCGCGGCCGCCAGGGGACCGCTCTGATCGGAGAGAGATACTTTGACGATCCCCGCCTCTTTCAAAATTACTTCTTTGTCCGCTAGCCCAAGCCCGGATACCTCCATTTTATGAAAATATTGGAAAATCGGGGCCGTTCAGATTCATTAGTTGACAACCATGAGAATGCTTGTTAATTTATGAAGGTCCAAATGAGAGGCCTTTCCCCCCTCCAGCTATAAAAACGGGAAAAAACTCTGGATTCTGGTCGATCCGGTGGAGTTGGTGGATAATCTTTCCTTTAGGAGAATCATCATGAAGAACCGTTTCTTGCTCAAAGAGAGTGAAATCCCCACAAAATGGTACAATGTGATCCCCGACCTCCCCGGACCTCCGGCACCGGTCCTGCACCCGGGAACATTACAGCCCGTTTCCCCCAACGACCTGGCACCCCTCTTCCCCATGGGATTGATCATGCAGGAAGTCAGCCAGGATCGGTGGATCGATATTCCGGAAGAAATCCTGGATATTTACCAGCTCTGGAGGCCCACGCCTTTGATGCGGGCCGCGCGCCTCGAAAAATTACTCGATACCCCGGCCCATATCTACTACAAAAATGAGAGTGTCTCCCCGGCAGGGAGCCACAAACCGAACACAGCTGTTGCGCAAGCCTATTACAACATAAAAGAAGGGACCAAGCGCCTGATCACCGAAACCGGAGCCGGCCAGTGGGGGAGCGCTCTTGCCATGGCCTGCAACCTCTTTGACATGGAACTTCAGGTCTACATGGTCAAGGTCAGCTATCATCAGAAACCCTACCGCCGCTCCCTGATGCAGACCTGGGGCGCCAAGGTCTTTGCAAGCCCCTCGGACCGGACCCATTGCGGGCGGCAGCTCCTGGAACAGGACCCTGATAATCCGGGAAGCCTGGGGATCGCGATCAGCGAAGCCGTGGAAAAGGCGGCCACCGATCCCGAGGCCCATTATTCCCTGGGGAGCGTGCTCAACCATGTCTGCATGCACCAGACCATTCTGGGCCTTGAGTCCAAGAAGCAGATGGAACTCGCCGGGGAATATCCCGATTTCGTGATCGGCTGTGTGGGCGGCGGCTCCAACTTTGCCGGGCTTGCTTTTCCATTTATTCCCGACAAAATAGCCGGTAAAGATGTTCGGATTCTGGGCGTGGAACCGGCAAGCTGCCCGACCCTGACCCGGGGGCCCTACGCCTTTGATTTTGGAGACACCGCCAGGATGGCCCCGGTGGTCAAGATGCATACCCTGGGCCATGACTTTGTCCCGCCCGGAATTCACGCCGGCGGCCTCCGGTACCATGGCGATTCCCCGCTGCTCTGCCAGCTTGTGGATGCCGGACTCATCGAAGCCAAGGCCTATCACCAGCTGACCTGTTTCGAGGCGGCCGTCATGTTTGCCCGCACCGAAGGGATCATCCCCGCACCTGAGACCTCACACGCCATCCGGGGGGCGATCGATGCCGCACTGGAGGCCAAGCAGAAGAATGAAAAGAAAGTCATCCTCTTCAATTTCTCCGGCCATGGACATTTTGACATGGCAGCCTATGACGACTATTTTGCAGGGAAACTGAAAGATTTCGAATATCCCGAGGCCAAGATCAAGGCGGCCCTTGCCAATCTGCCCGACGTCAAAATGTAGAGCACCATCAGACAACAATACCCAAAGGCCCCGTTCTACGGAGAGCGGGGCCTTTCAGACTGTGATTCACAAAAAACAAAACATTTTTGACAGGATAACAGGATGGACAGGATCTGTTAAAAGATCGATTCTTGATATCCTGTTTATGCAGTCAATCCTGTCTAAAGGTTTTTATGTTTCTTGTGTATAATTCTTCCGTTCCTCGTTTTACCAGGAAAGATGAATAAATATTTTTTTGGACAGGATAACAGGACGGACAGGATCTGTTATGAGATTGATTGTTGATATCCTGTTTATCCAGTCAATCCTGTCTTAAGGTTTTTATGTTTCTAAGGGGGTCCCATGAAGAAGAAATGCAAACCGGGGATTGATGAAGACCGCGAACTCCTGCGGACACCGACACGGAAAGAGAAAGAAGACTTTCGAGCCAAAGACCCCTGGAGGTCCCTGAGGATACTCGGCGAGGTTGTGGACGGCTTCGAGGCCCTTCACGAGGTGCATGGTGCGGTCTCCATCTTCGGTTCCGCCCGGACCAAAGAAGACGATCCCGTTTACCAGGCTGCCCGGGAGACGGCGAAACTGCTGGCCAGGAAGGGGTTTCCCATTATCTCCGGAGGCGGACCGGGAATCATGGAAGCTTCCAACCGCGGGGCACAGGAGGGGGGAATGACCTCTGTGGGCTGCAACATTCAACTCCCCTTTGAACAGGCCCCCAACCCCTTTCAGGATATCTCCCTGGAATTCAGGTATTTTTTTATCCGTAAACTGATGTTCGTCAAATACTCCACCGCTTTTGTCATCTTTCCCGGAGGCTTCGGCACCCTGGATGAACTCTTTGAATCCCTGACCCTGGTGCAGACCGCTAAGATTGAAGACTTTCCCATCGTACTCTACGACAGCAAATACTGGGACCCGCTCATGACCTTTGTCAAGAACAGCATGCTCACCAGAGGGGCCATCTCCCCTGAGGACCTGGACCTGGTCAAAATCTGCGACACACCGGAAGAAGTGGTAAAAAACGTGGTTGATTTTGTGCTTAAGAATAATGACACCTGATTGCATCGCAGACAGGTCTTCCCACAGGTCCGTGTCCGGATACTTCAGAATTCCCCCAGGCATTTGCCAAAAACGGGAATTACCATTATACTCCTTACACATTAAAGCAAGCGTTTATCTGTCTCGGGACATAGATCTGTAACGCATTCACAATAGGGAGGAAATCAGAAATGGAAGAGACAAACTGCTGTACATTACGTGTTGGACAAGCTGTGCCGGACTTCACCATGGAGACCTATGAACCGGCCCAGTTCAGTTTCGGCGAGGTCTCCCTCGATGCCCTGAAAAAGGCCGGTAAGTGGACGATCCTCTTCTTTTATCCCGCGGACTTTACCTTTGTGTGAGCCACGGAGATGGCTGATCTGGCAGATCAGCATGAAGAGTTCAAAAAGCTCAACACCGAACTGGTTACAGTGAGCACCGACACACAGTTCGTGCACCTGGCATGGCAGAGGGACGAAAAGCTCCTCAAGAAAGTCAAATTCACCATGGCAGCCGATCCCAATGGAGCCGTATCCAGACTCTTCGGCATCTATGATGAGGGCACGGGACTGGCCCTGCGCGGGACGTATCTCATCAATCCGGAGGGAATGCTTCTGGCCTCGGAGGTGCACTTCTATAATAACGGAAGAAATGTGGATGAACTCCTGAGGAAGCTCAAGGCCTGTATTCACTTGACCAAGAACCCCAACGAAGCCTGCCCGGCACATTGGGTGGAAGGGTCCAGGACATTGACACCTTCTGCAGAGATGGTGGGAAAGGTTTATGAGGCCCTGGAAAAATGACCGGGCATTCAGTCATCGAAATTCGGTAAGAGACAATGAGCGGAATCGGAGACAAATTTCAGCAGGAAACCAAGTATGACCCTGGAAAGATGGAGGGGCATTCCCTTAACTGGCACAATAAACCCGCCCCCTTCAAGAACTATGACTCTCCTCTGGAGGTCATACCGATGCCTCAGCCCGAGCTTCCTGGAGAACCGGACTTATGGAACCTCCTTCAGCAAAGGAGGTCTCGCAGGAGCTACAACCAACACAGCCTCCTGAGCCTCAACGATCTCTCTTCTCTTTTGTGGGCCACCCAGGGGGTCACGACCGGCCAGGGGGAACATCTCTTCCGGACCTCCCCGTCTGCGGGGGCCCTCTATCCTGTAGAGACTTATCTCTACGTCAACAATGTGGATCCTCTTGAAGCCGGGATCTACCATTTCCGACCCCACCGATTCGATCTTGAGTTTCTCCACAAAGGGAATCTTGCGAGAGAACTCGCCGCCGCAGGATTGGGGCAGAACATGATCATGAACTCCCAGGTCACCTTCTTATGGTCTGCCATTCTGGAACGGTGCAAATGGAAATACCGACAGCGGGCTTACCGGTATATCTACCTTGATGCAGGCCATATTGGAGAAAACCTTTATCTCGCGGGTGAGGCAATGGGACTCAGTGTTTGCACTATCGCGGCTTTTTACGATGATCACGTGAACAATCTGATCGGTCTGGACGGTGTGGAAGAGACCACTATCTATATGGCCACCGTGGGCTGGCCCGGGAAATGATATTCGAAGGCCATCTGGAATTCCCTACCGCAGAAGGAACCCGGTATTGATCTGAATAATCCCTGCAAGAACCGGTACGATGCTAACGATCAAAGAAAGAATGGCACCATTTTTGATACCCGGATCCAGCACTGATTCCCCGACATTATCCGGATTGTAATAGACCTTTACTTTCTCGCCATTTTGGTATCTTTCAGTCACTTCCGCCGATGCGGATCGGGCGCCCCAGAGGTGAAGGCCCCAAATGACACGGTCGCTCTTATATGTCCGGCCTCGAACGGAAAATTCATATTGGATGATGGGAGCTGTCCCATGGCCTTTCTGAATACTGAGATCGGTAATCTCAGACCGGGTAATTGTTCCGGTGGTCATATTCCAATGCAGTGACTGGTGCCCTTTCCTGATGGCATTCAAAGACCATAAAAACCATATGGTCCCGGAGAGGATGAGCCCAACTCCGATAGCGGTATCCATCATTCATCCCTGAAAATCAGACAAGGTTGACATTCATGCTTGAGTCAGTATTGTATCATGTCCAAAGCAATTTTGAATAAACTTGGTCGCCCTGGAGTTCAACACAAGTTAACTCAGGCGCCGTCCGGCAATACCTTGCACCTCTCAGCCGCGGCATCCTTGATGATATGCAGCCCACCTCGCAGGACAATCAGTGTGATCACTGCGCCGATGAGGAGGTCCGGCAGGCGTGACCCGGACGCGGCAACGAGCACACCCCCGAGGATGATGCCCAGGTTGGCGAGAACATCATTTTTCGAAAAGATCCAGCTCGCTCTCATATGCACCTCGCCCTCTCTGTGTTTAAAAATAAGGGTGAGGCACGTCACATTCGCAGCGAGCGCGACGCCTCCCACGATCATCATCATTACAGATTCCGGCTCGCTTCCGAAAATGAACCTTCGGACCACATCCACCGCGACACCCATAGCCAGTGCGATCTGAAAGATACCGCTCACATGTGCTGCCCTGACCTTTTTCAGGGCAGAGTGGCCGACGGCGTATAGGGAAATGCCATACACTGCAGCATCGGCCAGCATATCCAGGGAATCGGCAATCAGGCCCGTGGACTCCGCCAGTATCCCTGTTCCGAACTCCACGAAGAACATGACCGCATTGATCGCCAAAAGGATCATCAGGAGCTTGCTCTGCTCCTTGTTTTTGATCTCGACTTCACACCCGCATTCTGCCATGAGTTTTCCTTAAACAGATAAATGGGACGGTTCAATTTAATGAAAAGAACAATGAATAAAGCCCCTCCCCTTTCTCTTGAGAGTCATTCAACAGAACTTATTGACTGCAAAATTATATTGGAGAGTTCTTCTGACTCCTTCTTTGTTTCCTGGTCATCAAAAACAATGACGGAGAACACTCTTTGGCCGCTCTGCAGAACATGAATTCGGTAGAACATTTTGTCGTTGTCTTCATCAAAATACTGCATGGTTTTATGATAGCCCCTGGAATGGGCAAAGCGTATAGCTTTCATCTTGCTTTTTTTCAGGTCTTTTGCGACACCTCTCCGGACACGGGTTTCCAGATGATCTGTCAAATCGGCAAGCAATTGTTCTTGATTGCTGCTCTCCGCGGGGCCATGGTCCGTGATGACCAGACCGAACCCGGAGGCGTGAATCATGGTGATCTGCCGACCCTCTTCCGCCTTATCATCCTTTATCGAGTAGGATGTGTGGTATTTGAATTGGATCGTATCCGTACGATAGGCCTGGACGGTCTTCTCACGTACCTGAATATTCAGTTTCCTGCCGTCTTCCAAGTCCAGGATTTTTTCCCGTCCCTCCTCCACATCAATAATCTGTCCGTCAACCTCAACTTCAAAAACCTTGTGGATGGCTTCGCTCTGAGCAAGAACTGTCTGGCTTGATGCAGCAACAATAAACATGGTGATGAATATAAATCCTTTCACGTTTACTCCTCCCTCAACATTTGAGATCAGGACTTAAAAAGGGAAAAAGTAGTCTGTTTCCCTTATTGCATTCCGACAGTCTCAATTTCTGTAACCGCATTTCCAACACTCGCCGCTATCTTCCGGATAGAAGTACGCTTCACATTCTGGGCAAAGATGAGCCTCTCCCATCGGCTTATAGGGTTCCCAACCCTGTCTTAAATTATGAATAGCTCTTGCCTCTTCATAAGTTTCTGCTTCTATTTTATATAGCAATACCGAATTTCCACTCAGTATCTTTTTATTCTTCTGTACTTCAATACTGTCAGTTGTTGCAAAAGTGATACTGTTATCTTCCGGGTCGCACCAGGCTTCATAGATATACCGGGACATATCAGCCTCAACATTTTTCTAAAGGCGTAAAACGCCATGTTTATTTTTGGGGACGGCCCCTAAGTTTCCCCTTTTTTCCTCAGATCAAAAACGGTATAAACCTCTTGGTTTGACTGGCATATGTTTCATAGGATTCGCCAAATTCTGCTACGGCCTGCTTCTCCTCAAAGCGAGCTAACCAAACATACGCGGCAATCAGAATCGGCCAAAGTATCAACGTCAAAATCGTGGGATAGTGTATGATCCATCCAAAGGTAAATAAAAATATCCCGGCGTACTGGGGATGACGCATATATTTGTATAAACCGGTACTCACCAGACCTTCTGCTTTGTGAATCTGCGTCCAACCTGCCGCAATCAAGGCCACTCCCAAAAGGCTCAACCCGGTGCCCACCGAAGCAGGCCAGTGTCCAATCGTATCAAAATAATCCGGTGCGATCCGGGGAACATCCAGAATGGGTGACACAAGAAAAATGAAGAGATTCCAGCCGAACATCTCAGTCATCAGCGCAATGACGAAAGCGAAAAAGGCACCGTGCGACTTCCATACATTCTTTGTCGGTCTCCGAAACGGCAACAATGCCAGGAAAGCCAATACAATAACAATGTTCAAAAAAATCAATCCGGAGATTCCAAAATGTTCACGGATCCAGACTAATGTAAAAGGCGCACCGTGATGTGGAAATACTTCAACGAGGTAAATCGCTACAAACAGCACGATTGCGAGCCAGCCGAGTACGCTCAGGAATTTTGATGTTGAACGTCTTGAGCTCATTGAAAATGTCCTCCGGGGTCACATCTTTGAGAACGCTAAGAGCTTAAACGTTAACCTGCAGACCCTTATCCCTCAGATATTCCTTGACCTGTTTGATACTAAGAATTCGATAGTGGAAGACCGATGCGGCCAGGAGTACCCGGGCGCCCCCCTGAACGACACCTTCATGGAAATGCTCCAGAGTGCCTGCTCCGCCTGAAGCAATGACGGGCAGGTTCACGGCATCGGATATGGCTTTGGTGAACTCCAGATCATAGCCAGCCTGTGTGCCGTCTCCGTCCATGCTTGTCGGGAGGATTGCACCGGCCCCCAGTTCCTGGCACTCCCTGGCCCAGGCCACGGCATCCTGTCCCACAGGTTTCGTCCCTCCGGAGACAACCAGCTCAAAACCCGAAGACATCTCCTTGTTCCTTCTGGCATCAATGGCCACGGTTACCTTGTCAGCGCCGAATTTCGCCGCTGCCCGCTTCACCAGGTCCGGATCTTTGACGGCAGCGCTGTTCATGGAGATCTTGTCCGCACCGGACTGGAGGACCATGTCAATATCTTCCAAAGTTGAAATGCCGCCGCCCACGGTCAAGGGGATGCCAATAACCGACGAGACTTTCTTGACCCATTCGAGTCTCGTCTTCCGGTTTTCCAGGGTTGCCGCGATGTCCAGCATGGCCAGTTCATCGGCACCTTCCTTCTGATAAAAGGCCGCATTTTCAACAGGATCACCTGCATCTTTCAGGTCCACGAAATGTATCCCTTTCACGACCCGGCCTTCTTTCATATCCAGGCATGGCATTATCTTGATTGTACTCATGTCCTCTCCTTTCTCAAGATTTTGTGTTTGATACTTCCCTGATCTATGTGAGAACGGGAACGCGACACCACTGACTAACCCACAATGCGCAGGGATAAATAAGGTACCACATTGAAGAAGAATATCCCTATTTTAAAATACGTCATTCCCGCATAATGAATGACATCGAATTTCTCAACAGAGATATGGTACCATCTGCTGTGCATCCGATATGTCCAGTCATGGGCCAGAGTGAGAAATAAAAACCACCATAACAGCAATCCAAAATTGATTATTGCACACCATCCCAGGGCTGCACGAACGATTTCAAGTGTCATGATTCCTCCTTTCTTCATTCTAATTCTGAGTTCCCCGCAGGTACACCCGTTACCTTTCTTCCAGCTTGCTTAAAATCTCGGCGATCAGCGCTTCCCGGTCTTCATGCGACCTTCTTAGCAGATCAGGCGGTGCCCCTTTTATGATGTTGTCCGGTACGCCTGGCTGGGGATCGTATTTTGCGCTCCATTCGATCATTTCCAGCATTAAGGGGAGCAGGTCTTTCCCCTTCTGTGTGAGCCTGTAAATAAACTTCGATAAATTTTGCTCGTCCCGCGTTTTGGATATGAGCCCTTCCGATTCCAGTTTGTTAAGTCGATTCGCCAGTATGTTGGTTGAGATTTTCTCGGCTGAATTCAGGAACTCGCCGTAGTATTTCTTTTTTTTGAATAGAATATCCCGGAGGATGATGAGACTCCATTTGTCTCCGAATATGTCTAACGCAAATGTAATCGGACACTTACCACTTTTACGCTGTGCGCGTTTGTTCATTTGTCAAGATTTCCAAAAAAAGCACTTGCAATTTGCAAGCAATGGGCTATAATCATAATACTTGCATTATGCAAGCGGCATTCAGGAAAGTAAAGCATTATTATGACGAACTGTAAGAACAGCCTGTGAAGGAGAAAAAAATGGAACGAAAACTTATACTTATGATGACGTTGATGTTGTCGGGACGAGCCATGACTCTGGCCTTTATCCCCCGCGTGGGCGGAACAACGCCAGGCGACCCGCCGCCCGCGTGGCTCATGCCCCTTGTGGGCGATGCCGTTATCGGGGTTACGGCACTCTTGATTGTGTACCTTATTTTGAAGAAAACCGGTCTGTGGGTCTGGACCGCGATCATCGTATGGAATTCGGTCGCGATCTGGGATGCGTTATCGGCGTATGCCATTCACACAACAAATCCCTGGCCGGAATTCTTTATGATCAAGCTGCTGGGACCGTCGATGTTTTTCGCTGCTGTGGCAATGCATCTCGCAATCGTCATTCTGGCTTGCCGGTCGAATGTTAGAAAGCAATTGTTGGGTTAATTTTGTCGTGGGAGAAGGATCATCTCCAGGATCATCCTTTTGTTCTCTCCCCTTGATTACTTACTAACTGCTGACATGCTTGAGCAATAACCATACGCGCTTTCGTATATTGTGGATCCGGACAGACCATCTGTATTTTTTGTTCTTTGAGACGTGAGGATATCTGATCTTCAAGTCGTTTATTTTCTCATAGATGGAATGGATCAGATCCTCGGTCTCTTTACCCGGCCAGGTGGACAGCTCTGTGCCATGCAGGGATGCGTAACTGCCGATCCTTTGCCGTTTGAGCGAATTAAAATTGAACCCTTCTTTGGAAAGCCGCTTGTATTCGCTGTTTGATATTTTGTCGATCACAGAGGAGAGGTCCACATCATCTTCAGCGACCATGTCCAGATAGGAGAGATTATCCTTCAGCTCCCCTATGATTGCCCTCTCATCCCCCCTGGCTTTCTTTCGCCACACGCTGAGTGCCTTGAGAGCTGATCCTGCCGAGGATAATGATTTCAATGCCGCCGGGACTGATATGTCCATGATAAGATTCTCGTTTTATGGCTGCTGGGAGAATGAAGGAAGGCTTGAAAAGAGAAGTAGCCTGTCCCCTTTATTGCTTTTATGTTTTTTTCCGCTTTTGATGATGCCTATTTTAACTCTATTTTTTGACGTTGCATTATTACTGTTTCATTGTAATCAAGAAGGCGAGACCCTTCCTGCTTTGTAAATAACAGAACTGCATCTTTTAAAGCAATCTTTTCGCCTTCAGCTTTAAGAAGATAAACAGCAGCTCCACTAGTTATAATAAAAGTTTCTGAATCTAAGGAAGCAACATTCGGCTGATCAGCAGCTTCAGTGATTCTGAGCCCAAACCCAAACAGTACTAAAAGCGCTATAATGAAAAACAACTTTCTCATAAATCCCCCTCCGCTAAGTTAGCGATTATCACCTCAATTTAAACCGCAAAAATAACAAAACAAATTTATGAATTGACAGGAATATCTGTTGGGACTTTGCATGGAATAACCGCATAAAAAAATCTCTCTACTCTTGCACTGGATTATTTCCTCTCTATGTTAAGACGACGAAATTCCGTGCCATACCCTGCGGTTGGACCAGGTTTATTTTCAGATCTGTATACTAACTTAGCGTCTGCTGGAACAATTCTTTCGCCTTCAACCTTCAAGAGATAGATAAAACCCATAAAACGCAGTGCAAATGTTCTCGAGTCTAAAACGGTGATCTCCGGATTATCAGGCCCTCCCGATCCTGGGCGAGCAGCAAACGACTCTTGACTTAATCCAAGAACAAGGAGCAAAATTAAAATAAAAAGTAACTGTTTCATTATTCCCCTCCCTAAATTGTTTTACAATAATCTTACAAACCCCTTGCATACCCCTTGAAACATCCCCACCATTTAAAGGGGACAGGCTACTTTTTTACTCTCAACCCTCCTGAACATAAAAAGTAGCCTGTCCCCTTTGTGTTATCCCTTAAAGCGTGTTACTACGTTTGGTAAAACCCCTCACATACATGGCAGCCAAGAATGCCGCCATAATACAAATTATGTTTCTTGCAGTAAGCCCTCTCATCATCCGGCCTATAGCCTTCTTGACAGAAGACGATTTGGTTCGCCCAGCTGCAAGACTGCTCAAATTCATTAGCAGAGCTCCAGGTAGCAGAGCGAGCCAACTGAATCCTCACGTTATTTTGACACGATTCGCTCACTGCTTTTCTGACCTCAATTTCACCAGGATAGACATTCACGCTTTTTAAAGACACAACCGCTTCGTCCCTTTTTCCAGGATCGACTTTTCCGTAAATATCGAACCTAATTGGATCTTCCACAAGTTTTCCCTGGTGCTTTATTGTTATCTGTTTCACTCAAATAATTGTTTAGTTTCTTCAATTGAAAAATTCTTATCTTCAATTTCTGTTGCTATGTCTTCAACGATTTTGATGACATCAAACTGATTGAACCTTTCTGAGTCAGGATCATTGATATAGACACAGCCTGAAAGCTTTGCTTTCAGTCCACACATATATTTCACAATGTCCCGAACCTCACCCGAGTCTCTGTTAGGATTGCCGCTAAATGAAATATGCAGTTTTCCATTTACAGACTGTACGGATACTGGATAACTGCCGTTCATATCTCTTAACACACTTTCTACCTCATTTTCGTTTAATGACTCAAATGTACTTAACCATCCATGGTATTCGAACATATTTCCTGCTCTCTTTACGGTTGGAGTGCATACCCGGGGTCACAACTTTGTTATTTCTCTCGTTGTAGCGTCTCTACAAATTTCTCTGGTTCCTCGACACTAAGCAGGAGTGCGTAGCCCACCGATGTAGGTATATACACAACGCGTTCGCGACGCGTTAGATAAACCAGCGCCTTCTCCCCACTGCGAAGCCGAAACCAGCCAGAGGCATACCCGGCAACCCCGTCCCGAATGTACGGCGCTTGGGTGAGTACTCTGACCTTCGATCGAGATCCAATGTGCGTGCTCCGGAAACATCGAGTAATTCCATGGGAATCGCACGCCCCTAAAAATCTCCGACAAGTCTGATCTGATCACCATCGAGCTCAACTCGGGAATGTCGAGAAGAATATGCCGTATACACTAAGGCCATAAGTATAACAGCCAAAAGAACACATATTACCGCTAGAAACCACAAAGGCTTTGGTGACGCCGGGCTTATCGAAAAGACTTCCATATGGTCTCCCCCTTATGGGTATCCCCACGGAATCGCATTTTAAATATGAATATTAGAAGTGAATACTTAATATTTAAGATGTGCCCCTCTTTGTTCTTCCTGTCCCCTTTATATTCCTTACTATTATGGAGGATTCAGTACGGTGCGTATGATGACAACCAAGTCACCCAGGCTTAACTCACCGTCACCTTGGGGCTGGGGTCGGAAGTCACCATGGTCGATTTGTTCCTGGGTCAGCGTGCTTAATCCTAAATAATAACGTTGGGCCATCAGGATATCAACGACATTGAGTTGTCCATCCACATTGACATCACCGTCGGCGACCAAGTCGGGCGTTGACAAGATATCCAGTGGATTGGATCCCGATACTTGCTCAGTACCGTCCCGGTATCCGTCGCCATCGCTGTCTTCCTTGTTTAGATCCGTGTCGCTGCCGCCTGGATTGGTGGCCGGATCATAGGGATCATAAGTCGAGCAATCTCCGTCGTAACACTGTTCGTTCTGATCGGTGAGGCCGTCGTCGTCGGTATCGGGTCCCGCCGCGGCCTCGGCGGTGTTGCCGTACATGCCCATATTGATTCGGTCACCATTGTTTTCCGGCTCGCTGCTGTAATCGTCCAGCGGATCACCTGCGTCGATTGCCGGCGATGACATCTGCAAGTGAAAATCTCCGGCAGCGGCGTTTACGAACAACGGGTCGAAACTCAGATTGCCATTCATGCCCGCGAACCCCGTATCGCCGATGATGGAATAAGAGACCGCGGCCGGATCCCCGTTCTGCATATCGGTGTTATTGCCCCAGATGATGCTATTGCGTACGCTCAACTGTGCGCCGGAATTACGGTTCACCCCGATATAGTTGCCGGTGATACTGCAATTGACAATGCTTGCCGATGCATCGGGATACAGGGTGATGCCGGCACTGGTGGACCCGGAAATACTACTGTTGGACAGCTCTATATTTGTGGCATCAGCAATCGTCATGGTCAAGTAGGTAAATCTGTCCGGTGTCACAAGGTTATTGTGGAAACGTAGGTTTTTGACATTGTTGATAGAGACGACAGCGTACCTTCCAAAATCCAGGCCGGAAATATCACCCCAAATAAAATCGGAGAACTGAACGATTGAGGCTTCGAAAACTGCGCTGCGGTCTTCAGGTCCCCGTATCACAATACTCTTGTCGACGAGTAACGAATAATCGGATAGATAAGTACCCCCTGCGGCAATGATGGTGTCGCCATGGTCTGCAAATAATATTGCGGCGCTGATGGTGTCGACTGGATCGCCGGCAGATCCATCTCCGTCGGCGGAACCGGCTGGATCTGCATAATAAGTCTTCAATACCGGAAACGATAGATTATCGTCGGGATCCGTGTTGCGCAGATATTCGATGGCATTGATCACCGAGTCGCCATCCAGATCTGTTTCACTGTCAAATACCACTGGGTTCGTGCCGAAGGCCGATTCCCAGTCGTCGGACATACCGTCATCGTCAGTGTCCGTAATCAATAATGGATCGGTGCCGTATACGTTTATTTCATCCCAGTCACTCAGCATGTCGCCATCGGTATCCGCCAGTGATGCGTTCAGGTCCCCGCCATCGGGATACGGATCGTAGCTGCTGCAATTGGTGTCATAGCAAACCTCCTGCAAATCCGTCAATCCTTCGTCATCGGTATCGGCGAGGATGGGGTTGGTTCCGTACTGGAATTCGATCACATTAATCAGGGTATCGCCGTCGCCATCCAAGCCGGAATCACTGTTGTCCAACGGATTCAAGCCGAAGTCCAGTTCCCAGCCGTCATACATGCCGTCCTGATCCGAATCCGGATCGGTAGGGTCGGTGCCATGGAGATTCACTTCATCGGCGTCATTTAAACCATCGGCATCGGAATCGGCACTTTGCGGATTCGTTCCCAATCCGTATTCCTGCACGTTGCTGAGGGTATCGCCGTCCGCATCCGGGGCTCCGTCGTCGAGCAATGGATTCAGCGAGTAGGTTAGCTCCCAGCCGTCGGGCATGCCGTCGCCCTCGGTATCTGCCAAGTTGGCATTAAGATCGGTGACGCCCGGCGCGTAATCGGCACAGTCCCCGTCATAACAGACCTCCATATAATCCGTCTGCCCATCGCCGTCACTGTCATCATTGAATGGGTTCGTGCCATATACCACCTCGGTTACGTCGGGGATACCATCCTCATCGCTGTCCAGCTTTCCCGGATCAATGGACACGCTGACGGTAATCTCATCACCGGCACCGACACCCAGGTGGTTGAGTGTGATACCGGAATAGATGTCGGTGAAACTTTCGCCGTCGGCCAGCGGTGAATCAAAGTAATCCGTTGTGGCGGGATGCAAGTCGATGTTTTCTGTTAACAGTTGGCCGCGGCGGTGCTGATGATGCACCAGAGCCCCGCCATAGGCTCGGCTGTCAATACGGCTATCGTAGCCAACGTCCGCACGGGTTTCCACCCACAAATATTCCTTGCTGAAGTCGGTCGAATCGATACCACGGAAAATGCGCAGGGCCTTGATGCCGGTAACCGGTGTGGATAGGGGCTCGATTAAAAAGGTGCCGTCAGCGTTTACCGATGTGATATTGGTATCGTCCAGCCAGCCGATGCTGTATTTGTGATCGGCGTTGTAGTGTCCAGGGCGGAACGAATTGCCCAGGGTGTCGTAACGGTCGCCGTATTCCGCGAGTGAACCCTGATCGTAACCACCGATGGGGCCGATGGACTCGGTACCATAATCACGAGTGGCGGCATGATGGAGACTCAGATTGTGACCGCCCTCATGAGCAACCGTTGAGGTGCCGGTGATGGTGCTGCTCAGGTTGGATGAAATCACCCAGTAGGTGGAGGCGTGCATGTCACCATCGGAGGTTACGATGTCCTGACAGAAAAGTTGGCCCCGTCCTGCCCAACTGCAGGCAGGACTCGGATTGCGCATGACAATAAATATACGATCGTATTGTGTTAGATCAGTGGCCGCAGCGGCTTGCTCCAAAGCAAGATCGCGGATCAGATTGTAGCTATCACAAGCATCCGCGGAATTGACTGCAACGGTGTACCAGCCAAGGGTATCGCCGGTTAATGTGGTCAGACCGTAGGATGCTTCCTGCCAATAATCCGCCAGAGAGTCACTGTTGCCATAGTGACGTTTATCAATAGTGTTGAGGGCCGGTGACTGTGTGGTGTCGTCCTGGTAATTGACGGCGATGGTGAGTCCGCGCTGCGCACCCGTCACGGAACAAGTTGCAGCCGTGGCGCCGGCCATTGCACTCTCCGTAAACATCTGAGCGCCCGTTTCCAGTCCTGCGGTGATTTCCGATTGTTCCGACAATAACCGGTCATCCGTTTGAAAGCCGCGCACTTTCATTTTACGAGCCCGGGCAATTCCCGGTGGCGGCTCATCTAGAAACAACAGCCGGGTCCTGCCCTTGGGGGTGTGCAAATAATAGTGGGTTTCGGAACGGATAAAGGTACCGGCACCGTTGACATGGTCAACCACCAATATTTCCACTGCACCTTCCCATTCCCCTTCGTCCAGCGTCTCATCACCGGCGAAACGTTGCAGGTGTTCAATCTCCCTCGCTCGCAGTTTGTTGCGCAAACGTTTGAGTAACTGTCGACGCTGTTCCAGGACATTGCGTAAACCGCGGCGTTGCGCAACCGCCGTCGGCGTATCGTCTTCCAATTGCTGAATCTTCTGCGCCAAACCGCGGTTAAGGGAAACCAGTGCTTGCACGTCCTGACGCTCACCGGCCTGTGCCGTCGTACATAACAGGCAAATCAGAAGCAGGATCGAGATCAGGTTATAATAATAGGAATCTGTTTTTTCAAGCATATCAGATAAAATACATGAAAAATCCGCCTTGAGTCAAGGTTTGAATTTAGCGATCCGTATTTACTTGACAATGCTTGTTTTTTCTTGTTATTGCATGCATGGGAGAAGAAGAAATAGAGAAGATCAGGGGATAATAAGCAGGATCTCACCGTAGAGGGGGGCTTGAGGTTTGGGCTTGGGGTTGGACCATAGCAATCCTTTGATAATTAAGGAAAGATATTCCAAATATAAGGGCTTTCAGCACTTAGAAACACATTTTCAGTGGTGAAATCAGCACCGGACTATTTATAGGGGGCAGGCTACTTTTTTACCCTCTATCATGTTATGCAGCTAGATGCTTCTTGAGGTTATATCTTCAATTGTCATTTGGATTCTTCCTTCCTTGCAACAGCAACAATTGACAATTGAAGATGTGACCCCCTTTGTTCTTTCCTTCCCTTTGTTCTTTCTCTTATGACATGGGTTGTCTGACGACTGTTTTCCACTTTTCCGGCGCAGCTCGTCTGATATCGCTCAAATATATTTCGTGATGCTTACCAACCCTATGGCTGCCATTGTCTTCGATGAACAAATGTACCTTCTCAATTGTCGGCCCCTCCTCTGAGAACGGGCCAATATGCAATGTTTGCGCAGCCTTTCCCTCCTTGAAAGTTTCAAACCTAACCAAAGGTAAGGAAACGGGTTGCTTCTTCCTTTCCACTTCTTCCGTTGCTTCGTTAACCATTTCTCGTGAAATGAATTCCGGTTGCATAATCATTAATGTCCATTTCCATGCATCTTTGTTTCCCGTACTAAATGCAGACATGTCATCAGCCCACCAGAGACATTCGAGTGGCAACACTCCGTAATCGATACCCATTTCTCCCTTTTTGACCATGAACTTCAAAGTGTAAGCAAGTGGAAACAGAGCTTCAATTGCATCACTGAATGATTGCGATGTGTTTGGGTCTCCTTCACCACCAACCATGAGAAAGTTCATTTGCGGTACCTCTACAATTTCTACTTTCTTGGCGGAGGGTTTGTACAGGTGCTTAAACTTCTTTTTGTAATCTATCTTTTCCATTTAGGTGCCTCTTGGGATTAAGAATGAACAAATCAACAACGTCCCTTCTAGGGATCGAATACGCTACTAGAGGAACAGTCCCTCTACACTCATGTAGCGTTCACCGGAATCAGCAAAGACACAAACGATGACTTTGCCATCGTTTTCAGGCCACATGGCCAGTTGCTCGGCTGCATAGGCCGTCGCCCCGGAAGTTATTCCCACCAGAAGTCCCTCTTTGCTGGCAATTCTCCGACAGGTTGCAAAGGCGTTCTCCTCGTTGACGAGGAAGAAGTCATCGATAATCTCCTTTTCCAGCGTTTCGGGCACGAAACCGGGAGCAGTGCCCATCATTCGATGCGGCTGGAAGATGCCTTGAGATATGTAAGGCGAGTTCTCCGGCTCTACCGCGATAAGTTGGACCTGCGGATTCTGTTCTTTCAAGTAACGTCCGCCTCCGCACAAAGTACCACCGGTGCCAAGGCCAGCTACCATGATATCAATCTTCCCGTCGGTATCTTCCCAAAGCTCAGGCCCGGTCGTCTGGAAATGCGCCTGAGGGTTAGACTTGTTGACGTGTTGGCCGACATAGAAATACTCGGGATTGTCTTTGAGGAGCTCTTTCAGTTTTCTTCGGGCTCCAGCGGTACCTTCCGAGGCGGGGGTCAGGACAACTTCCGCCCCAAAAGCCTGCATCACTCTCCGTCGTTCGACGCTCTGAATCTCTGACATGACCAGAATCGCCCGATAGCCTCTGATGGCCGAAATCCAGGAGACCGCCATACCGGTGTTGCCGCTAGTCGCCTCAATAAGGACAGCGCCCTGTTTCAGCCTGCCTTGCTGCTCCGCGTCTTCGATGATCTGAAGAATCGGGCGATCTTTCAGGCTGACAGGATTTAGGAATTCGCACTTCGCAAGAACGCTGGCGTCTGGACAGAATCTCTCCAGCCGCAGCAGCGGCGTTCTGCCGATCAGATCGGTCATAGACTTCGCATAGTTCAAGGCCTTAGTCTCCTGCTCATGCATTTCTGGTGTCAGGTCTTGACTATTGATATTTTAGTATCCTTTCAAAATAAATGTCAAAAGTCAACGGGCTGTTGCCCAAACCGGATTATCATTCGTGCTCAAAGTTAGGGGTCAGCAATACCAGTAACACGTAAATTTGTTCAACAAGGCAATAATATTCCATCCTTTTTCTGCCATCGAAATTTTTATGGCTGATCTCCGGCCGGGATACTTCCCATGGGTGATTAATTTCTGGATGTTTTGTATGGTTGCCGTGAGATATTCCTGAATACTGACACGCCATAATCCACGCCATCTGGCCCGATCAAATTCATAGCGCTTCGCATTTGCAAAGGTTCTCTCTATCAAATGTTTGCGCATCCGGATGTCTCTTCTTGATGCAGCTGTCTTTGTCAGAGAGCGCATTTGATCCAATTCATTTTGGCGAAGGTGACGCTTGATCGTCCGTCCGCTTTTGTTAGAAGTACACTGAGGTCTTAATGCACATCGCTTACATTCTTTTCTGGTCGCTGAATAATCAATGCTCTGACGGTTCTTATGGAGAGATCGACGTTTTAAGATCTTCCCTGCAGGACATCGATAGGTATCCGTCTTGGGATCATAGCTAAAACGGTCTTCTGAAAAAATGCTTTGCCGGCGACCTTTGTTCTTCCGGTTCCTGTCTAGGTTAGGGATATGGGCCTTCACCCCACGATCGTAACAGGCGAGAAAGTTGTCAATGGTTCCGTATTTGCTGTCCGCAACAACTGTCTCCGCTCTCTTCCCTGTATTGGCTTGATGACGGTCCATCAACGACGTCAGACGATGAGCCTCATTCACTGCTCCAGGGGTCATCTCGGTCGCGGTAATCACTTCATAGCCGGGGTCTACAGCCCGATGTGTTTGATGTTGAAGTTTGGGTTTCCCTCTTCGTACGATCGAAGCCTCCGGATCGGTCGTGGAAACATAACGAGCATTGACACCTTGTGAAACGCCTTTCGACTCTTTGGAAATCTCATCTTTGTCGGCAAGTCGCTTCTCCAATTCCCGGTAGCTATTCTTCAAATGACGTTTTAAAGAGTGGGGGTCAATCACAGAGTTGTTCGATGCATCGGCATCAATCAGGCTCGAGTCGACAAAGATTTTTTTGCCGTCCACAAGGCCCGCCTCAACGCACTGCCAGACAACCCTCTCAAAGAAACTTTTGAAGGCTGCCATGCCCCATTTCTTCCGAGCCTTGGATAAGACACTGTGATTCGGGATGTCAGAATCCAGGTCATAATCTAAAAACCAAAGCCAATCCAAGCGCTCAGCAAGCGTATCCATCAACTCTCGCTCGGATCGAACATTGTAGAAAACCAAAAGAAGCATCAACTTCAAGATCACCGGAGGCGCCACAGAAACATTCCCGTTACTCCCATATTTGTCCTCTACTTCTTTGTAGAGAAAGTCAAAATCGACAGTCTCTTGTATCTTTCTTAGGGGATGGTTCTTGCGGATTCTCTTGTCGAGATTGAATCCCGTGTAAAACAGACTGCGTTGGGGGGGTGGTTGATAGCCCATCATGGCAACAGGTCTCCTTTACATATGATTTTTTGTTGCATGATTATAACATTTCCCCTATCATTATGAAAGGTTTGGGCAACAGCCCGTCAAGACCTGACACCAAGAGTATTCCTGGCTCAGTTATCGACTGGCACATCCTTCACTGGCTCGATACCTTCATACAACCATGCCATATACAATTTATAGCCTACCGAGAGTACCACAGCGCCAACAAAAAGGCCGATGATACCCGATAGAACCATGCCGCCAATCGCCCCAAGCAGTATGACCAGCATTGGAACATCCAGACCGCGGCCGAGTAGCAGCGGCTTCAGGAAAGAGTCACTCACCCCGACCATCAGACTCCAGATCATGAAAATGACGGCAGGCACAGGGGTAGTGATGGTAAAGACATAGACAATGATTGGACCCAGGATAATGATGGTCGGTAGTTGTATGATCGCCAGAAAGAGGACCAGCAGCGTCCAGATGCCGGAATAGGGCACCCCGATCACGAGCATACCGATTCCCGCGAGAACGGCCTGGATAACCGCAACACCGAGCACACCCTGGGCAACACTACGGATCGTAGCAGCTGCCATTCCATTAAATTTCTTCCCGATCTGTTCCCCCATCAGCCGCACGGACAATTTCTCAACCGCGTCAGTACCGCTTTTCGCATAGACCAGCAGCATCCCTGCGATGATAATGGAAACGATAAATTTCAACACCACGGCACCTGCCCCGGCAGCGACAGACAGGACCAACTTTGCGAATTCCCCTAGCTGGTCCTTGTACTTACTTAGTGCGGCACTCAGGTTATTTGATGCCAGGCTCCAGGCTTTATATAGCTTTTCCCCGACAAGCGGCCAGGTTTGGACCTTGTCTGATGGTGGTGGAATGCGAAGAGTCCCCTCCTTCATCTGCTTGGCCAGCGTCTGCGAATTCTCGATAGCGGATTCCGATAACATAACGCTTGGTATGGCTAACATAGCTACTGCAATGAGAGCCATCAGGGTGGCAGCCAGCTTCTGGCGACCCCCGAGCACAGATTGCAACTTTTCAAACAGTGGATACACGGCCACAGCAATAATGGCTCCCCAGAGGATCAGGAGAATAAAGGGTCTGACGATATTGAAACACCATAGCACCAGCAGAAAGACAAGACCTGTGCGTATCGCCGCCTCGATTACCCTGAGATTAAAGAACTTGTCATCTGTGGGCACATATGAATCACTCATGATTAATTCTCCCCTGTTTAATGAAAACTGTCAGCACAAGCCCCGCCCTGATTTAAAAAAGTAGCCTGCCCCCTTTATTATTTTTTACCCTTTATTGTTTTCTTTTCTTTTCCCTTTATTGTTTTTCGACTAATCTCCAGCATGCATAAAAGGGGACAGGCTACTTTTCTCACTCCCTAGACTTTATCTGCAAGCTGCCACAAGACCAGTGAGCTTGCGGCACCCAGAAGCGCCACCAATACACCCGCGGCAACCATGACCTTTGAGATCATGACGGCCCCGGGGCCCGTACGAATCCGCCGCTGTCCTTCCATAACCCACGACCCGACAGGCGGCATGGATTCGGTACGGATGCCCCTGAATCCATACCAGGACATGAAAAGAGCTAATGCAAAAGAGAAAATTCCATTTAGAACTGAGACGATCCGCAACTGTTTCGCTAATTCCGCGGCCGCCTTGTCCGGGTCTGCCGCGATAAGCTCAGACATACGCTCGGAGAAACCGTCCACCCATCCCGTTCCATACCAAAGGATCAGAGCACCCACAACGACGACTACAACAATTAACGCGGCCGCTTGTTTTCTTTTGAGAACACGATATTTCGTCAGATCGACCATTGTGCAGCACCCTTGGGGTCAAACCTTGCATGCGTAAAGACCTGACTCTGGGATTGAACCGTACTATTCAGCGGTCCCCACCATTATTTAATTATGCAGCTTATAAATTTCTTTTTCCATATTTTTCAGGTGATCTTGTATCAGCTCGTTATTTGAAGGATTGGATTTTCGATGGGTAATTACAGGGTAGAACATTTCGCTCTGTTTTGTTTCTTTGATAAACGGATTTAGGCCTATTAGCCGGCACTGACTGGCTGACCAATGATTAATAATGTAGTTGTCTAATTTTGTTTCTAGCATTTCTTTTGCTTCTTTATTCATGTTGTTTTCTATGAGGTTGATAACACTAACTGTATATGCCGCATCCATTGGTGTAGTCACTTTTTGTGTATAAGCATAACCCGATTTCATTCCAACGAGCTCTCCTGCTAAAAAAGACATGATCGCGACAAAAGCAATGATTAGCACTAAAACGATGATTTTTGAGGCATTATTCATAGTAAGCATCCCTTTTTATGCTACCGCATTACTTGGGGTCATGGGTCATGGGGTCAGAGTTTTTGTGAGCACGATAAGCTTCAAACCAGCAGAATAGGGCTACAAATATATAAATGCTACCGCCCCAGTAAAACCCGTTATTATTATCTAAATGTGTAAATGGGATAAAAAATACATCTATGTTCACCGGCATAATTTTCGGCCATGATGCTTTGACTATTCCATGTAAACCGCAATATATGAAATAGAGTCCGAATAAAATCCATAGAACAGTCTTAATGCTTGTTTTCATATTATGGTTATCACGTAAACTTAACTTATAATTGTGTCCCATGTCCGGGGCTGAGCCCTGGGAGTTCATCTATCCATTCATACTTTTTGGATCAGTTTTCTGTAAAGGCTAAGACTTTGGATAGTTATCTATATTGGGGATAATGGCCTTGCCAAGCCAATCGATGCATTTTCCAAGGTGACGCATGTTGGCTAAACCTTCCTCGTCTTTAAGAACCTCCCCTTTGCTATGGCCAAAGCCCATATTCCAGTATGTTGAGCAAGGAATGACCATCCTGGACATTTGGAACATGTGGTTGATGGTGTCGTATGCATGAGTGGCTCCTCCCCGTCTCACTGTCACTACCGCTGCCCCTATTTTTCCGGAAAAAGCGTGATCGTTGGCATAAGCAACATATCCTGCCCTTTCAATCAATGCCTTCAAATCAGCAGATACAGCCGCAAAATAGGTTGGGGAGCCCAAAATCATAGCATCAGCCTTTAGCATTTTTGAAAAGATGCTGTTAAATTTATCCTTTTTAACTGAGCATTCATTGTCTTTATTTTCAAAGCATTTCTCACATGCAATACAACCGCGAATTGCTGTTCCACCCACCTTTGCGAGTTCTGTTTCCCAGCCAGCGTCATTCAATTCGGCGAGAACCTCCTTTAGAAGGAGTTCGGTATTCCCTCCCTTACGTGGGCTTCCGCTTATCGCAAATGCATACATAACAATCTCCTTATATTTTTTAAACCCAACGATTCGCTTAACCGGTTTAAAAAAGCGCTAGCTTTTTCAAGTCCGAGTTGAAGCGGTGGTTAGACAAACTAGTAAAGTTGGAGCATCGTAGGAAGAATTCCTATTTCATGAAACTCCTCTATTAGTTCTATCACTCCAACAAACCAAATAAACCAAAGAGCACTGAATATATGTTTCCTGAATACTCGTGGACATACTGTGTATTCATCAGGTTCATCTAAATTGGATAGCTTTAGAAAAAAACTTGGCGTTCTCTTGATGTATGCCTCAACTTGATCCCCATGAATTTTTTTTTAACTTAGCTTCCTCACATCTAATAACGCTGGGATAATAAAGAACAAATGCAATCATAATAATAAATGGGATGAGAAGTGTTTCAGAAGCAAACCCGACACCAATAGCTCCCAATAAACTGAAGAAGTATAGAGGGTTTCTCGATATGGAATATGGACCTTGAGTGATTAGCTTCTTGGTCTTATAACCTGCAATATAGAGAGAACACCATAGTCTCCCCAAAGAAGCTATTCCGACTAAGAGAATACCAACCATAAAGAAAACTGAGCTCAAAACAGGAAACTGGTCTTCCCATGCGCTGCTTGAAATTATGAGAATAGCTATTACGAAGAGAGCAAGAATTTGGGAAAGGCGAATGCGCAATTTTTCGACCACAGCATCTTCTCGTTTTTTTGTCTAATTATAAATAGGCAGTCTGCCTAAATCTGTAAACGCAGACAGTTTGAGTCTGCATAACACGGTTTGCTGTTTCTGGGCTTATCAACATAAACCTTTGAAATATATCAATGAAACTACCTTAAACACGTTCGGGCCTTCCGGTTTATACAGACGGCATAAACCGGTCAAAGGCCGTCCGAAGCGCCCTCCGGGG